>Ga0310786_10011432_pt1 | contig 11078 bp, 6 predicted proteins | sample AusTroGonzalo_MG_FD_203881 | JGI IMG/M metagenome (GOLD analysis project Ga0310786, IMG submission 203881) | Bovine rumen microbial communities from tropical cattle in Woodstock, Queensland, Australia - Gonzalo_03 (v2) (version 2) | ecosystem: Host-associated > Mammals > Digestive system >...
CTTATATGGTTTTTCTTCTGTTCCTTTACCACTCTTAAATAATACACTACTATTTAAATGAATTACAGGTCTTACAACAGAATATGTATTTGCAGTATCAGATGTAACTAAACCATCACTTCTAACTCTATATACAGAATATGTATTTGCACTATTTGCAGTAGCTAACCACCAATTATATCTAGTAACTAAATAATTGTAATTTGCACAAGACTTAGTTTCACTAGACTTACAATTAGGATCAACACTAGCATATAGATAATCAGATAAAGTAAGTAAGCCCATTTTTTGATTCTTTACGATTTGCTTACATTCATCTGTATTCTTCTTATCTTCACTAGTACTACTTCTCTTACCAGCACATACATTAAAAGCAACCATTCTAGCTTTATCCTTACTAGATAAAATCTTATCTTTTTTATTCTTACTATTACCTTTATAAATATCATCTAAATAATCTTTTGCTCTACTAACTCCATAGTTGTTTATTCCAACAGAATACTTTTTCTCTTCATTATATCTATCATCCCATGATGTTGAATAACCAACTTGGTTTTCACTAATTAAAACTATCTCATCATTTGAAGTAATTTTTACAATTCTCCATAAGTTCTTATCTAATTCTATATAGTTATTAACATTTTCACCACGGAAAATATATTCTCCACTTCTAGAATATAATCCATCTCCTGTAGTTACTATTTCATTATCTTCAACTACCTTAGTACTAAGTGCAACAGTAGCATACTTATCACCACAACTTAATAATGGACTATATAAGTATTCTCCTTCTTCTAATTGAACTTTAACACTACCAGTACAAACAGCACCATCCTTAGTAGGATATTCTGATAAATCTTTCATTTGTCCATCAGCAACTAATGTAGAAGCTTCTACCTCAGCAGTATCACCATCATATTCTGGCAAATATGAAGAATGTTCTTTAAAATATGATTTACCTGCTTTCTCTAAAATAGTTTCTATTTCAGAATATGAATAAGTAGATTTATGACCCTTACTTGAAGAAGCAAAGAAAAGTATAATCAATAATACAACCATAACTACTACAATTATAGCCATAAATCTAAGCATTTTCTTTTTTGGATTATACCCACCATCACTTTTTTCTTCTTTTACTTCAACTGTTTCTTCTTCTAATTCTTCACCATCGTCTTCTTCAACTTTTGGTTTCTTTACAATATTAAAATTAATACCCATAAATAACATCCTTTCTAATTATCAAAAAAGTCATCAAAGAAATCATCTTCTGAAGTTTCTTCATCCAACTTAATTGGAGTAGTAACAACCTCTTTCTTTTCTTCCTCAATTGGTTGTGTAGGAACCTCTTTATTCTTTTCTTCTTGTTCACGTTTTTCTTCAGCTTCAAGTTCTGCAATTTTAGCATCTATCTTTCTAACTAATTCATCAACATCAAATCCTAAATCGTCGTCATCATCTTCAACTGGTTGTGGATGAACTGTAGACATTGGTCTAGGAGATTCTTCTTCCTCAACTCTACTTTTAAATGTTTCAAAACTTGGAACTGTCTCTGGTCTTTCTTCAGCAACAGTTGTATGTCTAGTTAAGAAATCTGGAATACTAGGAGATTCATTTTGTACACCAACTGGTGGGAATCCAAATGGCATATTTCTACCACTATCATCACCGTCATCTGCTGCATTCATCATCTCAAGTAATTTCTTTTTCTTTTGATTCTTAACAAATTCTTTAATATCAAAAGTATGTACTTCATGTTTTTTTCTAACTGGATATTTTGCTAAAGGATACTTAGTACCCCAATCTAATTTCCAATCTGGAGTAATTTTTGTCTTAAATGGTTGTTTTCTAAGACGTAATATAATTACCTCATATTGTTTCATTCTTTGTAAGTCACTTACTGTAACTAATGGAGTTGATGCAGTCTTATCATCTTTCTTAGATTTAACTTCACCACACATCTTAGAAATTTCTTCTAAGGCTTTTAATTCAGTAGTAATTAAGTAAATAATATTACCACAGTTACCACGAATAGTTTCAGCAGTTTCTTTTCCATATACATCATCTAATTGTGCAAAGTTCTGAATAATCATTGTAAAACGAATATTTCTAGAACGAGCAGCAGTAATCATTGTAGTAACATCTTTTAATGGGGGCATATTAGGAAACTCATCAAGTAAGAAGTTAGTTCTTATAGGAAGTTTACCACCATGTCTTTGAGCAACTCTAATTAATGTTTCATAAATTTGTTTTAATAATATTGTAACTAATGAATGGTAAGTTTTCTTTTCATCTTGAATTACTATAAATACAGCAGTTGGCTTTTCACCAATACTTTCAAGATTAATATCACTATAACTTAACATTTCACTTAAATTTTCACGTGATGCAAATAATTTAACTTTTTGTTTAAATACTGATAAAATAGAACCCTTTGTTTCATTAGGAGCCATAATAGTACTAGATGCATTAATAGCAGCAGCACTAGCAGGATCTTTTCCATTAAAGTATTCTTTAATATAAGTAGATCCACCAAATTTCTCTTCACCTACTGTAGTAGCAAGTGAAATACTATTAATATTAATTTCATCTTCTTTAGCATCTTCAAATAATCCTAATGCAACTCCTGAAAAATAATCAGCTGATGTTTTTTCCCAGAAAGGATCTGCATTCTTATTTGATTCATCATATAGAATATTTAAAGCTAAGTCATCTAATAACTCTATTGCTTTATCTTGATTTCCACTCTTATACATTTGGTATGGTAAACTCATTGGATTCCATGCATTACCATTTTGTGGATCACGGAAGTTTAATAATAATATTTGATATCCTCTAGCTCTTAATAAGTTAGAAGTTTTTTCATAAATTTCACCCTTAGGGTCTGTAATAATCATTGATTCTTTAGCCTTAGCTAAACTATGAACTGTTGGTAAAATAACACCTTGTGTTTTACCTGAACCAGTAGCACCAATTACAAGTGAATGGTACTCACTATTATCTACCCACATCTCATCTTCTTTTAATATTATAGGTACTCCAGCAGCTTTAGAATTAGTAGCTTTAATCTTAACACACTCCAATTCTTCTTTTATTTCTTTATCTTTAGCCCATCTAGAATAACCTTTATCTTTCTTTTCAGTAGTAAGTCCAAATCCCTTTTCTCTTTCAAAAAACATTGAACTAACACTAGCAAATAAGCCTAATAAAGCAACAAAGTATAAAACTAATGTTGAAAATATATGATCTTTTGAAAATGCTGGTAATGGATTTAATCCTGATAATTCTCCAGTAGAAGCAAAACTACTAACATTAGCAACACTAATTGCTACTATATATAATAAAAATACTGCAAAAATTATGAAAATTGATAAATCCTCAGAATCAGCACGTAACTTAAATTTCATACTCCTCGACTCCTTCACTCATATTATATCTTAACTTTTATAAAAAGTCATTATTTATTATTAGAAATTAGTAATTTAAAGTTGTTATCTTTAAACCCATATAAAGCCTTATTAACACCAGCAGTACTATACTTAGCACAACTTAATATAACATCATATTTTGAATCATTATTTGCATCAATAAAACCACTAAAATATGGCATACAACCATTAAAACCAGTATTATCACTGATATTAGTATAAATAGTATAAATCTTTTCATCTTTAACCATGAATACTATAGAAAATATCTTTTCAGGATCAAAGTCCATAGGAAAAGCATTAGTAATTGCATAAAACTCTTCCTCAACTCCATCACCATCAAAATCTAATACTATTTTTTCACTTGATGTAAATTGACTATTTGTAGGAAGATTATTATCTTCTAAAACATCATATACATATGAAAAATCATCTATATCATCAATTTCAAAACTCTTAATAGAACCATCTATATTAGAGCTAATAGCAAGTAAATCACCATCTAGTATTACTGCATTCTTTTCATTATCAAAAGCATACCACTCATTGTTATACCATAAATAATAATTACCACTCTTCTCATTATTTACATAAACATCATACTTTTTCCAATTAAGGCTATCATAATAATCAACTTTATTCCATTTTTGATTACTATAAACCCATACAGTATCATTTCCTACTATTATCGTTGTCTTAACAGAATTCTTTTTAATTTCATCAACACCAAATAATAGAAACATCACTAAACAAAATATAAGTAATATAGCTATTAAAATAATATACGCTTTCTTTGTTTTCATATTATCACCTAACTAACCCTATAATAAACAATTCTTGAAGTATTTGCCCAATTATACTCTTTCCACATATTAGTAGCTTCACTACCTGGATCCATCATATTAATAACATCACCTGTAACTGATTCAATTGCAACCCAGTGTTGTCCAGTATTACCTTTAACCTCAGCAACTGCATATACACCTTTTTGATTTACTATATTTCTAATAGTATTTAGTTTATCTTGCTTATTTCTACCTGATAAACTTATAACATTCTCATATTTAAACCTTGGTGCTATAGATTGAACAGAAGCATAACTATTTAAAGCTCCACCACCACTAAATGCATTTTGTTTATTTAGTGCTTGAACAAAAGTACCTGGATTAAAATTATCAATATTTGTTTGTACCCCACTTCTAGCTACTTGAATAGCCAATGAAGTTACTAAACAACCTATTTGTTTAATATTATTTCCACTATTACCAATTTGTACACTACCCCATTCGCTACTATATTGTTTCCATGTAGCATATTCACCAGTAGTTTCACACTTACCGCAATTAGCTTTAGAAATATCTGAAATTCCAGCATTAGGATACTTAGAATTATATACTTGCATTAATATTTGTTTATAATCTAAACCCTTATTTGCTAACTCAGTAAACTTTTTGATATCATCACTCGTATAATCAGTTGAAACTATATATCCTTGATTATTAACTAAAGTTTCACCTTGTACAGAATCTGCATATTCACGAAGTCTTGAATTAGCATCTAATGGTCCCTTTATTGTTTTTCCATGTGTTGTACCACTATAAACTTGTTCATAACTAGCATTTCCATTAGCAGATGAACATCCTTTATCAGGATCACAATATACTTTATCAACAGAACAATTAGCAACCTGTAAAATCCATTTGCCATTTTCTTGTTCTAACTTACGCCAATTTTGATCTGAAGTTTGTTGTGTTGGACGAGCTAATATATAACTACGTGTAGCTACCATCTGAGCCCTAATTGCTTCACTAGGTGCATCAGCACCAATCTCTTGATAAGCAACACCTAAAACATATTTTTCAAATGGAATTAAGCTTTCTCCACTTAATGGATTACCCCATTGTCCTCCAGCATTCTTTCCATTATTTACACCACATTGCATTAATCTAACATAGATATCACTAGCATTAATACTCTTTTTATAATTACTACTATTTATATAGAAACCTTTAATATCATATGTACAAATACCTTTATTTGCACAATTATCACCAGTTTTACCAATCAAAGCATAATATCTATCTACATAATCAAATACCTCATTTACTATAGTATCCTTAAGATTATCATCAGCTTTTGGAATATAATCAGATATAATAGAATTTTTTAAATTATTTTTAAAAGTAGTCTCACTATAAACACTATCATCAAACATCGCATTAGCAATTTTAGTAATTCTACTCTTATTCATATCAATATATGAAATATCAGCACCATAAAAAGTTAAAGCATGATAAACAGAAACAACCATTAAAGGATCTACTGTCTTACCATCATTTTGAAATTTATCTACAACATCTTTTACACGATTATAAAATTTTTCTTCAGGATTTGTAATACCAACAACTTCCCCACCAGTATCACCACCTGTAACACTGCTTATTCCAAAAGCATCATCATAATCAGCTATACCTGTTATAGTAGAAATAATTACAACTATAAATACAATAATCAAAAAAAATGGTGCCATTGCCATCGCAATAGGTGCTAAAGCTCCAGCAACTAAAAGTCCTGATGTTTTTCCATCTTTCTTCTCTTTGTCACCATCTTTAGGCTTATCTTTTTCAGGTTCTACATCTTGATTTTCACCACTACCACCAGTTTTTTTAGGTGGCGTATTCTTTTTACCATCAGAAGAAGGAAGAGAATCTTTATTTTCTCCTCCTTTTTTTACCTGATTAGCAGCTTCTTTTTTACCTTTTGCTGATGCCTCTTTTGCCTTTTGTGCCTTATTAGCAGCATTAGCAGCACCTTTTCCACTTTTAGCTTGATATGCATCATTTGCCTTATCAGCAAGTTTACTATCAGCTACTTTATTTGTCATTTTTTGTGCAGATTTTCCTAAAGGAGCCACCTTATTTGCCTTAGTTGCTAATTTACCAGCACCCTCAGTAATTTTACCACCAGTAATATCATCTGCTTTATCAATGGCTTTTGCAGCGGCACCCCACCAACCACCAGTATTAGATACTGCTTTTAATCCAGCTTTAGCCGCCTTCTGATTGGCTGCATCAGATCTAGCATCCTCTTGTGCTTGGTTTTCATCATTTCTTCTTGCTTCGTATGCCACTGAAATCACCACCTAACTTTTTATTAGAATCCTCCTCCACTTCCAAAGGAATCTAATTCATCTTGTGTAACAGCAATATTTATTCTCATTCGTCTACTTCCACATACAAATAATGCTTCACCTTGAGAATAATGCTTTATACTCTCTTTCTCACTTTCATTTAAATCTATTAATAATGATAAATCTTCAACAGCTTGTTTCTTAAGCCCCATAACTAAATAATATGAAGAGTTATCAAATATAGCTTTACCTTGAGTAATAACTGCTGGATCACTGAAATCACTAGGTTGTTGTGTAATGATTATTGTTCCAGTGTTATATTTACGTGCACGTCTTTGTACTTGAGCAAGGAAATCAGCACCTAAAGCATTATTATCTCCTAAAAGTACATGTGCTTCATCTACCATTAATATAGTATCAACATTAAAGTCTAAGCATAATCCCCAAGCATATTTTAATACATTGAAGAATAATGCATTCTTAACAGTACTATCACTATTCATTAATTCTTTTATATTGAATACCATGAAGTCACTACCCCTACGTACAGTAGTATGACCATCAAAATAGAATTTCAATTCATTAACAATCGGTCTAACCTTTAACTCTAATCTTTCCATGACATCTCTTTCTTGAGTATGATCAGTCATAGACATAAGCTTACCTTTAATAGTAGCATATACATCACTGAATGTTGGATAATCAGCTGTTGTATATCTAGAAAAATCAGTATTAAAATCTATACCAAATCTCTTATATGTATCTTGAACTATTTCAGAAAACATAGTAAGTACATCTTCTTCAATAGATGGATCATAATATCTCATAAATGCCTTTAAAAATTGTAAAGTTCTTGTTAATACAGTATAACCAAGTCCTTGTCTAATTTCTTCTTCATCAGCATCTATAACTATATCAAGTGGATTTATCATACCAAATTCTCCACCTTTAGCAATATCAACTATATCTCCACCATAAATATTAGTAATTTCTCTAAATTCATCTTCAGGATCTATTACCACTATTTGGCATCCATTTCTAATATGAGTTCTTAAAAGTAACTTAGCAGCAGTAGATTTACCACTACCAGATGTACCTAAAATAATCATATTAGCATTATTTCTATTATTTTCTTTTTTAATCTTATATAAGAATTGATTGAATAAAATAACTCCACCTGAGAAGTCTACACCAAGTAAACAACTTAGCCCCGGATCCTTTATACTATCAAATATAAATGGATACATTGCAGCTATTGTAACTGAAGGAATTGGAGTACCAATTCTTTGTTCAATGTCTTGACTAGGGAATACTGGTAATATTGATTTAAGAACTTTTTCTTGTTCAAATCTTAAAGACACAGCTCTTAAATCCATAGAATCTAAATAATTCTTAACATTTAATTTCTTCAATTCTAATTCTTCTTTAGTATCAGCAGTAATCATAATATGCATTTGAAAATCAAAGTTTCTAGCTTGACCACTAGCTATCATTGAAGTAAAGTATTCCAAACTTTCAGCATCTTGTCTTATTCTTTCTCTGACAGTTTGATCTCTCTCACCATTATATCTTTCTCTTAATTCAGCAACTTGTTTATTTAACATCTTTTGCATTTCTTGAGCAGGTACTGGTATATGTTTAACTACTACTTTAATACCACTCATATTAGTTAAAGATGATAAATAACCAGGCATAATATATTTAGGATAAGATATAACTGTTAGAATAGTTGCATATTTATCACTAATAGTAAACTCACTAGGAGAAAAATGTAATCCCTTAGGAGCTAATTGACTTCTTAAACTTGTACTCATACAGGCATCACCGTTCCAAACTCTGTAGTATTACCTCCATTTAGGAAGTTTTCTAATACTAATCTTAAATCTTCATTACTAATTAATGCAGCATTAATTCCGCAAGAAGCAAGTCCAGTAATCATTTGTCTTACTCTTTTCATTAATACTTCAGGATCTTTACCTTTAAACATAAAGTAATACTCTGTATCACATACATTATTACTTATAAAAGTTTCTCCCTTTTGTATATCCTGTATAATTAATTTTCTAATTGCAGGTGATGTAGTCTCATTTAGTAATAATTGCATTTGAGACATATAAACAGAAATATCTACAGGTCTATCTGCAACTACTAACCAAAATTCATAATCAAGTGTATTATAGAAATTACGAAGACCTATTAATATATTTTCTTGATCTATAGGATCAAGAATAAATATATTTCTAGGAGTAATTTTAACACCTGTTACTTTATCATTGTTACTAGTAATAATCATATTATTTTGAATAGATCTAACTGGTAACCAATCTTCTGTAAATCCACTAGTATTTTTATTTGCCATTTTTCCAACACCAACCTTTCCATCTATATGTTTGTCTATTTGTTAAATATTCATACAATTCAACTATTATGGTTAACATATTGTGATAATAAGGAACCGGCATTACTAGAAAACCAGTAATTACAGCCGGAGCTAATATCAAAATAGTCATCCATACACTACCCATAGGTACAAATGCAAGTAATATAAACGTTACTAATACACCACACCCAAATAGTGCTAAATCGAATGGACGAAACCATCCAAACAATAATCTTCCTCGCTTTGTATTAGCAGGAATTAAATATTCTCCATTCACTTAATATCACACTCCTATTTATTCTTTTATGGTTTTCCACCTGATTTAAATCTATCGTTATTAGCTTTTTCTCTAAGAGCAGTAAGAGATTGTCTCTCATCATTAATAGCCTGCTCTCTAGCACTAAGAGCTTGAGCCTCTCTAGAAAGCTCATCTGCCATTCTAGTATTTTCAATATTATTATTACCAAATGCAGCTTTAACTTCTTTTGCACTTCCTTCCATATCAAGATCACCTTGTTGTAATGCATAGTTTCGTGCTGTTGCTTCATCTGTTCCTGGATGATTATTCATATATTCTCTCATATGTTGAGCAATCATTGCTTCTCTATATGCAAGTCTATGTCCAAGAATATCACCATCTCTAATTACATGTCCATAATCATGTGCATTAGTATCAACACCTAATCCACTTAATGTAGCAACAAGATTACCTTGATCAGCTAATTCTGCAACTCGATCCATAGCTTGTTCTCTTGTATAATTTGGATTAGCACTCATTATTGCATTAGTTGCTTCTTCAAATCGAACTGTTTGATTATAATAATCATATCCATTTTCTTCTACTATTCCCTTATGAACATCTTTTGCTGATGCCATATAAACTCTATCATTTCCATATTGAAAGTATGATAATTCTCTCCAATTAGCCTGTTCTTGAACTGATAAATGATTATATGCATCTTTTGTAATTTCATTTCCTGCTTGATCTTGATATGTAGTTATAACACCAGTACCATGTTCAATTGCAGCTGTATATGCTGAATCAAAATCACGTGCATTACCATGAACAGTAATTTGACCAATCTCATTACCCCAAGCATCTCTAGCAGTATACGTATAAGAACCGCTTGTCTTGGTTGTATCAATACCTTTAGAATTCCATCTATCCATACTAGCTTTTCTATGTGCATTAGTATTTTGTGCATCTTTAAGCGCATCCTGTCTAGTTTTAAGAGCTGTTCTCTCATTCTTAATTCCTTGTTCTCTAGCTTTTAAGCCTCTTTCACGGCGATCATAAGCACTTTCACCATGTACAATTTCATCGCCTAAAGAACTAACAGCTCCAGCAAATGAACCACCATCAACACCGCCATTTCTAATTTTTTGATTTCGAGCATTCATAGCATTTGCAGAAGCTAACATCTTAGCAAATGCATTACCTTTACTCTCAGAAGCAGCAGCTGAACCAACAGCAAGTCCTGCACCAGCTCCAAATAAACCAGATAACATATGTCTAGCTCTATTTGCAAGTCCATTATTGGCCATAGCTTGTGCTTGGTCTGCAGTTAAATTAGGATTGCGTTCTCTTAGTCTAGCAGCTAATGAATCTCTACTAGCATTTCTACTAGCACTAAATGAACCTGCAGCTCCAGCAAGAGAAACTCCCATTCCCATTGCTGTACCAAAATTACTAAAGAATCCTTTACCATCATCCTTAATACCTAACATTTGTTTAAAAAATTTAGGTGCGTCTTTTGCAAATACAAATAATGCTATTACCATTATAATAAATATAAAACCAATTAAAGCTGTTGCAGTTAATGGATCACCCATACCTATTTCTTGAATTGCTGTTGCAGCATTTTCAACATTAAAGAATCTTGTAATAAATGCATTAATTACAGAAAGTGAGAAATATATAACACCTAACTGTATAAATAATTCTGCATATGTAGTTCCTAACATTTTGACCCATGCTTGGAACGCTCCATCTTTTGATCCCTTAGGATCCATATATGAAATAATTGGAATTGGAGCAATTAATTGTAATGCTGATAACTTAAACACACGGGTAGCAACATTAAATGCTAACATAAAGAAAACCACAAGTAATATAATACCTACTATTGTAGATAACCAATTT
>Ga0310786_10011435_pt1 | contig 11077 bp, 12 predicted proteins | sample AusTroGonzalo_MG_FD_203881 | JGI IMG/M metagenome (GOLD analysis project Ga0310786, IMG submission 203881) | Bovine rumen microbial communities from tropical cattle in Woodstock, Queensland, Australia - Gonzalo_03 (v2) (version 2) | ecosystem: Host-associated > Mammals > Digestive system >...
GATTTATAACAGTTATCTGATGTCAGCGGCTCATAACGCTAAGAATCTGCCTGTGGTAGTTCATGAGTTCGGCCACAGCTTTGCAGGGCTTGCCGATGAGTATTACTATGATGATGCGTATGAAAGTATGTACCCTTCGGATACGGAACCTTGGGAGCCTAACCTAACCACATTAGTGAATTTTAAGGACAAATGGGCGGATATGCTGGCAGTGGGTGTGAAGATTCCTACCGAACCCACGGACGAGAATGTTTATACACAGATAGGCGTGTATGAAGGCGGCGGCTATCAGTCGAAGGGCGTGTATAGGCCAGTCCAGGAATGTAGGATGAAGATAAATGAAGCCCCCGTTTTCTGTCCGGTATGTGAAAGGGCAATCCGTAGAATGATAGATTATTACACAAGGCAGGGGATGTAAGAAAGCCTTGTTTTCTTTGTGCTTGTGTGCTTAATAGCGGCGACGCTTTCTTCCGAATAGTGTGCGGAAAGCCGATACGATGCTCATGCTCAGGCGGATTCCCTCGTAGATGGCGATTCCGTTGCTGACAAGCTGGCTGATGCGTGTAGTGTTTTTTCTGGCTGTCTTGGCAGGCGAAATAATTCCCTGAACCTTATATTTAATATTGGCCTTGGATGCTTTCAGCTCTTTTCTGATCTGCTGCTTGCTTTCGCGCAAAGCCTTTAGTGCATCAATCTGGGAGGAGATCCGGCTTTTGTCGTTCATAATCTTATTCCTCCTCCTCTTTGTTTTCTACAAATAGTTGTGCCGCCATACGTGCTAGTGGCTGGATGACCCATGCCTTGCGTTTGCAGTAGAAAAGAAGCAACAGGGCGGCTACCATGCAACCCATTGCCAGAAATCCCAGTGGAAGGCTGTTCAGCAGGTCGCCAATCCAGTAGGCTAGGGCAAAGGTGCAAAGTAAGATGATGATGGCACCTGACAGAATACAAATAGCAGCAATAGCTACGGCAGAAAGGATTACGGTGGTCTTCTCTGCCGCATCTATTGCAATGTATCTTTTCTGTAGATTCAGGTAATGCTTGACTTCCAGGATGATTTCCTTGATGTCTTCTGTATATTTACCTGTTCCAATCATGTCTTTTTTCTTGACGGGTGTTGTTACTCAGCCTCTTCCTTTGTAGATTGCAATTCTTCTGCAATTTCTTCCACGAGGTCTGACATTTCCTTACGATTCAGACGGATGCCACGCTTACGTAGAGCCTCGGCAATTTTCTCACGTAGGTCAGAGCCTTTTTCGGGGGCAAAGAGTAAACCACAGGCAGCACCGACAGCAGCGCCACCAACGAATGCTAACAGATAATTAATTGCTTTCATAATGACAACTTCAATAATGTTTGTAAGTAAATTCAATGCAAATATATGTTATTTTTCTTATTCTTGTCCTATAAAGGGGTATTTTGTTTGTTATTTAACACTTTTTTTAGAATTATGTATTGCGCACGTGAGGAAAAATTGCTAATTTTGCGCCAAATTATATTGAAAAATAAAAACAACCAAATTTATTTGTAATTAAAAGTATGAAAAAAACATTATTGATGGGCGCTGCTATTTGTGCAGTATTTGCAATGACTTCATGTAAGAGTAAGGAAAGTGCTTATAAGAAAGCATACGAGAAGGCTAAGGCTCAGCAGGAGAATGTTGTTACCACTACACCCGTAACCACTCAGACTGCTACTCCTGTGGCTGTTACTCCCGCAGCTCCTGTAACTACAACTCCTGCAGCAGACTATAGCAATGTAGCTGTTCGTACCGAGAGCGTATCTCTTGTTAACGGTGCTCCCTTGAAGGCATACAGCGTAGTCGTAGGTAGCTTCAGCGTACAGAGCAATGCAAATGCTTTGAGCAACACCTTGTCTGGCAAGGGTTATACTCCTCGTGTTGTTAAGGCTGCTGTTAACGGTGCAGACTGGTATCGCGTGATTGCCACAAGTTACGATTCTAAGGCTGAGGCAGCTCAGAGCCGTGCAGCGCTCGAAGGCCAGTATCCTGGTGCTTGGCTGTTGTATCAGAAATAATAAAGACTCTTCTCCGATAATTGTAGATTAATAAGTGGGAAGAATTCTTTCTGTAGATTATGGGGTCCGTCGTACAGGGTTAGCTGTGACGGACCCTTTGAAAATAATTGCGGGTGGACTGACGACGGTCGAGACGCCTCGCTTAATGAAGTACCTGAAGGAATATTTGGCAAAGGAGGCGGTGGAACGCTTCGTTGTGGGACTCCCTAAGCAGACAAACGGCAGGGACAGCGAGAATTTGCCCAGGGTACTTGCTTTCGTGGAACAGCTGAAGAAGGCATTTCCGGGTGTTCCCGTAGATATGTGGGACGAGCGCTACACCAGCGTTTTGGCTCACCAGACGATGCTCCAGAGCGGCATCGGAAAGAAAGCCCGTCAGAACAAGGCGCTGGTTGATGAGATAAGCGCCACCATCATTCTGCAAGGATGGATGGAAGGACGGGGTAATTTATAAGTTCGAAAATTCAGGTTTAAAATACAATATAAAATATGATATTGCCCATTTACACCTTCGGACAACCTGTTTTGCGCAAGGTGGCTGAAGATATTGATAAGGATTATCCTAATCTGAAACAGCTGATTCAGGATATGTACGATACCCTGGACAGAAGCGAGGGTATTGGCTTGGCTGCGCCCCAGATAGGTCTGGATATTAGGCTGGTGGTCATTAATTTGGATATAATAAGCGAGGACTTCCCTGAGTACAAGGGTTACATCCATACGTTTATTAATCCTTACATCGAGGAATACGACGAGTCTGAGTCGGATATCATGGAAGAGGGTTGCCTTAGTCTGCCTGGCGTGCATGAGAGCGTAAAGCGTCCCAAGAGAATACGTGTTACCTATCTGGACGAGGATTTCCAGGAGCATGACGAGTGGGTGACAGGCTATCTGGCTCGTGTGATGCAGCATGAGTTTGATCACCTCGACGGGGTTGTGTTTACAGACCATCTTACAGGTCTGCGTAAACAATTGACCAAGGCCAAGCTGCAGCAGATTATTAAGGGAAAGTTCAGTTGTTCCTATAAGGTAAAGGTAAAAAGGTAGAGGGAAGAGACGTTGAATAAGTTGCGACTCATCTTACTGCTTGCTTTTCTCTGTATCCTTTCGTCAGGAAAGGTAAGCAGATGTTATGCTCAGATCAATACGGACAGGGTTCTGTTGATGGGGCGTAATGCTTTGTATTTCGAGGATTACGTTCTGGCTATCCAGCGCTTCAATATGGTTATTAGCGCCAAACCCTGGCTGGGCGAACCCTATTTTTACAGGAGTCTGGCCAAGTATTACCTTGAGGATTATCAGGGAGCAGAGATAGACTGTGGTGTGGCGTTGGAGCGTAATCCGTATATGTGCAACTACTATATGTTGCGTGCCTTATGTCGCATAAACCAAGCACGTTACGAGCTTGCATCTGAAGATTATGTTCAGGCTCTGAAGATTAATCCGTTAGAGAAATCCTGCTGGCATAATCTGGTTCTTTCCTATATCGAACTCAAGCGTTACGAACAGGCAGACTCCGCCTTGGACGTCATGATTCATCATTGGCCTAAGGTGCCCGAACAGATGACGCTTAAGGCTCAGGTTGCGTTGCTGAAGACGGATACCATAGCAGCCGAGAAGTGGGTGGACCGTGCCTTGGAACTGAACGAATACGAGGGTAGCGCCTGGAGCATGAAATCTATGTTTCAGGCAGAGCGTAAGGAGTACGCCCTGGCAGAGCAGAGTCTGGATAAAGCCATACTGCAGTCCCCCAAGGTTGCCACTCTGTACGTGAACAGGGCGTTGGCCAGATACAATCAGGATAATCTGCGTGGTGCGATGTCCGACTACGATGCCGCCATCGAGATTTCTCCCAACAGTTATCTGGCCCATTACAACAGAGGTCTTCTTCGTGCCAATGTGGGAGAGGATAATCTGGCTATCGAGGATTTTAACTTTGTTCTGAAGGTCGAGCCCGACAATACCATAGTGCTCTACAACAGAGCCCTGCTTCTGGATAACATTGGTGATTACAAGGGGGCCATCCGTGATATTAGTACTGTGATAAAGGATTATCCCGAGTTCTGGGAAGGATATCGTAAGCGTGCCGAGATACGCAGGAAGGTAGGTGATATATACGGAGCGGAGCGTGACGAGTTTAAGATTCTGAAGGCTCAGATGGCTGTTACAACAGGAACCTACAAGAGTTCAGGAAAGACCCGCAAGAAGAGCGAACATAATATTGATGATTACGACAAGCTGGTTGAGGAAGATACGCACGAGACAGACAACCAGTACGTAAGCGAGTATCGCGGAAAGGTTCAGAACAAGCAGGCTGAACTTAAGCCCGAACCCCTTTATATCTTCACGTATTACAAGAACCAGTCGGATGTCAGGCTGTATGTCGCCTATAGCAAGGAGCTGGACAAACTGAACTCCTCCTCTATATTGCCCTCCACGTTGTATCTTACATGTGATGAGGGTAATATGACGACCTCGCAGCTTGATGCCCACATGGCTTCCATTACAGAGACTACGTCAGCCATTGATTCAAAGGGCGTGATAAAGGAGCTGCTTCTCAAGCGAGCCCTGGATTATTACCACGTCAGGGATTTCGAGAATGGCATAGCCGATATGGACACCTATGTATTGAAGTATGGCGATGATGTTCTGTCGCTTATGCTCCGTGCCCAGTGCCGATATGCCCAGCTCGAAGTGTCCAGCACAACGGCCCAGGCAGCCGACTTGCGTTTGGGTTATCTGATGGTGCTGCAGGATTACAACCGTGCGCTGGATATACTTCCCCAGTCACCGTATCTGCATTATAACGTTGGTTGTATGATGATAAAACTGGCGGATTATCCTGGGGCTATAAATGCTCTCAGCAAGGCCATCGAGTTGGATTCCCATTTCCCTGATGCCTATTACAGCCGAGGGGTTGCCTATATCCTCAGCGGCAAGTTGCCCGAGGCGCTCAGTGACCTCAGCCAGGCAGGTGAATATGGCTTGTATTCTGCCTATAACCTGATTAAGAAGTACGCTAATGAGAAAAAATAACCTATTTAAGGAAAACTTTTAACGTAGTTTTTTCTGTTTTAACATTTTATAATTATCTTTGCAGCTCATTTTTACCGAGAATAATAAAATAAAACAATATATGATTAAGATTACTTTTCCTGATGGTTCAGTACGCGAGTACGAAGCTGGCGTAACTGGTCTTCAGATTGCAGAGAGCATCTCCTCACGTCTGGCACAAGATGTTGTTGCCTGTGGTGTTAATGGTGAAACGGTGGAACTGAATCGTCCCATCAGTCAGGATGCTAAGGTAGTCCTGTACAAGTTCGATGACGAGGAAGGCAAGCACGCCTTCTGGCATACCAGCGCCCATTTGCTGGCCGAGGCTTTGCAGGAGCTGTATCCTGGTATCCAGTTCGGCTTCGGTCCTGCTGTCGAGAATGGTTTCTTCTACGATGTCTTGCTGCCTAACGGAGAGATGATCAAGGAGGGCGATTTCAAGCAGATTGAGGATAAGATGATTGAACTGGCCCGTAAGGACGAACCCGTTGTACGTAAGGAAATCAGCAAGGCCGACAGCCTAAAGTTCTTTGCTGCCAGCGGTCAGACCTACAAGTGCGAGCACATCGAGCAGGATTTGGAGGACGGCAGCATTACCACCTATACACAGGGTAACTTTACCGACTTGTGTAAGGGTCCCCATATTGTTTCTACAGGTATCATCAAGGCTGTCAAGCTGATGAGCGTAGCCGGAGCCTTCTGGCGCGGCGATGCCACCAAGGACCAGATGCAGCGTCTCTATGGTATCTCATTCCCCAAGAAGAAGATGCTGGATGAGTATCTGGTTGTTCTGGAGGAGGCCAAGAAGCGTGACCACCGTAAGATTGGTAAGGAGATGGAGCTCTTCATGTTCTCAGAGCGTGTAGGTAAGGGTCTGCCCATTTGGTTGCCCAAGGGTACCGATATGCGTCTTCGCTTGCAGGAGATGCTGCGCCGCATCCAGAAGAAGTATGGCTATCAGGAGGTTATCACGCCCAACATTGGCGGTAAGAACCTGTATCAGACATCAGGACACTGGGATCACTACGGCAAGGACAGCTTCCAGCCTATTCAGACACCCGAGGAGGGTGAGGAGTATTTGCTCAAGCCCATGAACTGTCCTCACCACTGCGAGATTTATGCTAATAAGCCCCGCAGCTATCGCGACCTTCCTTTCCGTTGTGCCGAGTTCGGTACTGTTTACCGTTACGAGCAGAGCGGCGAGTTGCACGGACTCACCCGTGTTCGTTGCTTTACCCAGGATGATGCACATATCTTCTGCCGTCCTGATCAGGTGAAGGACGAGTTCATTAAGGTAATGGAGATTATCCAGCATGTATTCCGCATCTTCGACTTCAAGGAGGAGAGTGTAGAGGTACAGATTTCACTCCGTGACCCCAATGATACAGAGAAGTATATCGGTAGCGACGAAGACTGGGCTACAGCCGAGCAGGCTATCATCGATGCCTGTGCCGAGAAGGGCATGAAGGCAAAGACCGAGTTGGGCGAGGCTGCCTTCTACGGACCTAAGCTCGACTTTATGGTCAAGGATGCCATCGGCCGTCGTTGGCAGTTGGGTACCATCCAGGTAGACTATCAGTTGCCACAGCGCTTCCAGCTCGAATACATTGGCGAGGATAATGCCAAGCATCGTCCCGTTATGATACACCGTGCTCCTTTCGGCAGTATGGAGCGTTTCTGTGCTGTGCTCATCGAGCATACAGCCGGTCACTTCCCCTTGTGGCTCACTCCCGACCAGGTAGCTATCCTGCCTGTCAGCGAGAAGTACGTCGAGTACGCTCAGCAGGTTAAGGAATACTTCGACAGCCAGGAGGTTCGTTCTTACATCGATGACCGCAACGAGAAGATCGGACGTAAGATTCGTGACAACGAGATGAAGCACATTCCTTACATGATCATTGTTGGTGAAAAAGAGCAGGCCGAGGGTACTGTAAGCTATCGTCAACAGGGCGGAGGAGAGCAAGGAACATTGAAATTTGAAGATTTTGCAAAGAAAATTAACGAATTGGTGCGTCAAATGACGGAAAATTCGTAATTTTGCACCCGATTTAAAATAATTAATGAAAAAAGACAACCCAAAACAGCAGTATCGCGTCAACGAACAAATTCGTGCTCGCGAAGTTCGCATTGTCGGAGATGGTATCGAATCAACGGTCCTGCCAACCTATAAGGCTATCCAGTTAGCCGAGCAGAAAGGCGTGGATTTGGTTGAGATTTCACCTAATGCTGAACCTCCTGTTTGCCGTCTGATTGATTACAGCAAGTTCCTGTATCAGCAGAAGAAACATCAGAAAGAGATTAAGGCCAAGCAGGTTAAGGTGGAAGTTAAGGAGATTCGTTTCGGACCTCAGACCGACGACCATGATTACAATTTCAAACTCAAGCACGCTCAGGGCTTCCTCTCTGATGGTGATAAGGTAAAGGCTTATGTATTCTTCAAGGGCCGTAGTATTCTGTTCAAGGAGCAGGGCGAGGTATTGTTACTCCGTTTCGCTGCCGACCTGGAAGAGTACGGTAAGGTAGAGCAGATGCCTCAGTTGGAGGGTAAGCGTATGATTATGTTCATTGCACCCAAGAAACAGCCTGCACAGGTGAAGAAGGTGCTGGAGAGTACTGCACAGGAGTTGGTCGAGAAACCTCGCGAGAAGAAAGCTCCCCAGCAGAAGGCTCGTAAGGAATATACGGGTCCTAAGGTTGAGGGCGAGGATTTCGACGATTAATAAAATAAGGAGAAAGGATAGTGCGTAACGCCCTGGTATATGCGTTGCCACATCTATTAATAATAATTATAAACAATTTAACAATTATGCCAAAAGTAAAGACTAATTCCGGCGCAAAGAAGAGATTCGTGCTCACCGGTACCGGCAAGGTAAAGCGTCACCACGCATACCACAGCCACATCTTGACAAAGAAGACCAAGAAGCAGAAGAGAAACCTGGATCACAGCGCTATCGTAGTGACTGAGAACATGAAGCAGGTACGTGACCTCCTGTGTTTGCGTTAATCCCAATCGTCAAGACGCAGTTTTAACTTTAGTTATTAACCGAACGGTTAGCACAAAGTTCGTCCACAGATAGACGGCGCTAACGTTCAAAAAGAAAAAAATTATGCCAAGATCAGTAAATCATGTAGCTTCAAGAGCTAAGAGAAAGAAAATCCTGGGTCTTACCAGAGGTTACTTTGGTGCCCGTAAGAATGTTTGGACTGTTGCAAAGAACACTTGGGAGAAGGGTCTTACCTACGCTTTCCGCGATCGTCGTACCAAGAAGCGTAACTTCCGTGCTTTGTGGATTCAGCGTATCAACGCTGCCGCTCGTATGGAGGGTCTGAGCTACTCTCAGTTGATGGGTCTCTTGCACAAGGCTGGTATCGAGATCAACCGTAAGGTGCTCGCTGACCTCGCTGTTAACCACCCCGAGGCTTTCAAGGCTATCGTCGCTAAGGTTAAGTAATTTCAGTCCTCTCTGAGATTTACAAAAAGAAAAAACGTGCCTCTCTTCAATAGGGAGGCACGCTTTTTTATGTAAAACCGCACTGGTGATGTGATGAAACTCCTTAAGAACAAGTTTTGAGTGCTCGCCGCCTTTGTAATCCACCGACTCAAGGTTACCCTTCTCAGGGCGTGGCCCGCCATTGGCATGCGAAGCGTTCTCGGTTTCAAAAATTTATTGATGAGATTCCCGATCAGTCCAGTGCGGTATTTGTCTCATCTCTCTATGGCAAAGGTACTCTCATTTTGTCATTTAGCCAAGTTTTAGCAGCATTTTTTTCAATTTAACCTTGTTTTTTCCCCTTTTTTCTCATATTTTTGTCTCAAATCAGATGAAAATAGCGTATGAAATTACATTTTTCAGTAGAATATCATACAGAATGGGGACAGCAGGTATGTGTCCAGATTACCAGACATTGCAAGGGTGGTAAGGACATCGTTGAACTTATTCACCTGGATACCCAGGACGGCTTTGTCTGGAAGGGCGAGGCCTTCTATAATAATACCGACACGCAGTCCTTCACGTACCTATATATAATATATGAGGGCGATGTGGTGCTGCGCCGTGAGTGGGACCTGGTACCCCGTACCTTCAACGCAAGCCTCAACAAGGTCTTTATCTTCTCTGATTCCTGGCGCGATGTGCCCCTCTGCAACCACATGTACAGCTCGGCCTATACCTTTATTAATGGCAGCCAGCCGTCCAGCCTTAAGCCGTTTGCCTATTTCGATAAGACGATTGTCTTCCGCATCCAGGCTCCCCAGTTGCATTCAGGGCAGATTCTGGCCCTTACAGGCAGTATTCCCCAGCTGGGAACATGGGAGCCCCGCTATTCCCTGCGCATGACACGTATTGGGATCAACGAATGGGGAATCTCCATCAGTGCCGACGGCATCTATGCACCTTTCGAGTACAAGTATGTTGTCCTGGACGAGGCTACTGGCGAGCTCGTATCGTGGGAGGAGGGTGACAACCGCCGTACGCCTGCCTACAATATCGAGTCGGGCAGGGTAGTGGTCCTAAGTGATAACAACCTGCATCTGAGCGAGGGCTGGTGGAAAACCGCCGGCGTGGTGATACCCGTCTTCTCCCTGCGCACCAGTGGCAGTCAGGGTATTGGTGACTTTGGCGATTTGCATTCCATGGTCGACTGGGCCAGCCAGACGGGTATGCACGTCATCCAGCTCCTGCCCATCTATGACACCACCCAGACCGGTTCGGATGCCGACAGCTATCCCTATAACAGTATCAGCATCTACGCCCTTCATCCCATGTACGTGGATTTGCGTCAGCTCCCCGCCATAGCCGACGAGGACTTCATGCGCCGGTATCAGCAGGAAAGGGCCGAGCTGAATGCTACCGCCCAGCACCAGTATGCCCGTGTGAATGCGCTCAAGCATCAATATCTGAGACTTCTGTACCAACAGCTGGCAGATACGCTGGCTGCTGACGAGGACTATCTCGCCTTCTGCGACAAGAATGCCGAATGGCTCATTCCCTATAGCGTCTTCTGCATGCTGCGCGACCAGTATCATACGGCCGATTTCTCGCAGTGGGCGCAGTACAGCACGTATGATCAGGCCGAGATACGCACCCTGGCCCGTTTCCATACCACCGAGGTAGGCTATTACATGTACGTCCAGTACCTGCTTCACCAGCAGCTCTCTGCTGCAACGGAATATGCCCATCAGCACCACGTAGTGCTCAAGGGCGACATCCCCATCGGCATCAGCCGCTTTAGCGTAGAGGCATGGGTGGAACCCTATTACTTCAATATGGACAGTCAGGCCGGAGCGCCGCCAGATGATTTCAGCGTCAATGGCCAGAACTGGGGTTTCCCCACGTACAACTGGGCCCGTATGGCACAGGACGGCTATCAGTGGTGGGTACGCCGCTTCCAGAAGATGGCTGATTACTTCGATGCCTACCGTATAGACCACGTGCTGGGCTTCTTCCGCATCTGGCAGATTCCCAGCCATTGCATTCATGGGCTCTTGGGCACCTTCTCGCCCTCCCTCCCCCTGAGTGCCACCGAGATTGAACAGTTCGGCCTCACTTATCGTTATGATTTCCTTACACGTCCCTATATAACGGACGAGGTGCTGACGCAGGTTTTCGGTTCCAAGGCCGAGAAGGTGGCAGCCCGGTTCCTTGATGAGCGGGGCGACGGCACCTATGACCTCAAGCCTCAGTTTACCACCCAGCGGATGGTAGAGGCGTACTTTGCCCAGCCGTCTGTTAAGCTATCCACGGACGTGCGCGACGGGCTCTATCAGCTTATCAATAATGTCCTCTTTGTGCCCGATGCCGAGCAGCCCGAACTCTTGCATCCCCGTATTGCCGTCCAGAAGGAAAGTGTCTTCCATACACTCACGCCGCAGGAGCAGCAGGCCTTCAACGAGCTCTACGAGGATTACTACTACCATCGCCATAACGACTTCTGGTATGCTCAGGCCATGAAGAAGCTGCCTGCCCTTGTGCAGAGCACCCGTATG
>Ga0310786_10011436_pt1 | contig 11077 bp, 6 predicted proteins | sample AusTroGonzalo_MG_FD_203881 | JGI IMG/M metagenome (GOLD analysis project Ga0310786, IMG submission 203881) | Bovine rumen microbial communities from tropical cattle in Woodstock, Queensland, Australia - Gonzalo_03 (v2) (version 2) | ecosystem: Host-associated > Mammals > Digestive system >...
CAGAAGGTCTCCTTATCGCTTCTTCTCTGACAGCGCCAAAGATGCTAAGGCTGCTTACGAAGACAAACCTTTTGGGTGTCATGCCTGCTGTTCGCAACGCATCTATCAGGTTACGGGTGCCATCTGTATTGGTGCGATAGAAATCCTCTTCATTTAAGCACTTAGTGGCTCCAGCGGCATGCACAACATAGTCCCATCCATTACCGTCCATCTGCTCCTTGTACTGTTGTAATTGCTGAAGCAGTTTGTCGGGGTTGGAGAGGTCGAGTTGGGCAAACTTTATGCGTTCGTCCTGCAGATAGCCACGGCTACTGGTACCGCGAACACCTGCCCAGACCTCGAACCCTTTGTCCAGTCCTTCCTGGACAATATAACTACCTATGAAGCCGCTGGCTCCTGTTACAAGTATTGTCATTCTTCGTCGTCCTCTTCTTCAGGGGTGGGGCCGTAAGAATCTAAGTTGTATTTCTTAAGAAGGATAGGACTGAGGAATCTATCGTTCTGACCCATAACAAACTTAGGAGGAATATAGCCACCCAAATCCTGACGCATATAGGGAGCTGCAGCTCCAGGCATTACAAAGCGGAAGTCAACAAGGTACATGCGGCTTCTCTGCTCGGGAATCTCCAACACGCCGTCCACAGAGGTGATACCCCAAGGGTTACGCATAGAGAATGCATATTTCTCGGGGTAACGGGTGTACATAACGGTAAAGGCATGGGCAGTAACAGTCTCCAGCGTACCGCAGAGAACACCATTCTGATGGAAACCACCTACACAGATCATGCCATTTTTAAGGGCATAATCAACAGCTATTTTCATCTCGCTGTTAAACAACTGCCCCCAATCGTATGCCCAACTGTCGCCATTACCTGTGAATGGGGGAGCCGCATGTTCCGTGGGAATGCCTTCAATACCTCCTGTCTTAAAACATGTCATCCATTTCATGAGAGCTTTCTCCATAATGGTAGCCCAATTGTACTTGTCATTTTTACCACTAAGTTGTGGACAATAGCCGTTATCATTACAAAGCAACTTATTATCTACAGCAACCTCAATGGGGTTACCCTGCGGGTCATACATTTTGACAATGAACTTCGAAGAACTTACCTTGGTAATAATGCTCTTGATGAAGTCGGGATAAATATAAGCAAATGATGCAAACACGGCACACATACAGCAATCACCAATAGCATGCTGGTTTACGTCAGCAGGGGTGGGTGTACCGCCATTCAGAGGATACAATGTAATAGTTTTGGCTTTCCACTGCTTGTAGTCTTCAAGACCAATAAGTTTAGAATCTGGCTGATTGCTAGCATCTGCCAGCCATTCTTTCTGCTCAGCAGTTGCTGCAGAATACCTGGCATAATTCTCACCCATGGGTGAAATACTTGAATGTGTAGGACTCTTCTTCAAGGCCCATACTTTGGCAGTGTCTGTCAGTTCAGTTCGGTTAGGATAGCGATAGGGCTCTTTTGCCAAATACGCATCCGTCGTTGATCTGAAGAAATAACGGGTTGTACTACCCATCTTTAATACCAGCAGTTCGTCCTCAAGGGCAGAAACGGTGTATGTGAGAGTAGTACCATCGTTGCGTGATGTTGCTTTAAAGCTCTTTTTGTTCTCGGCGTATGTCAGGTCAAAATACTCTTCTTCTCCAGTAGATTTAATCTGCTTCAGAACAGTACCACTGAAAATCCATCTTTCGTCGCCATTCAAATTTTTCTGGCTTGAGCTGGTTACACGCCATCCCAGATACCAGTATCCATCTACCTGTCCAGGTTCAGCCTCTGGCATGAATTCCAAGCTCTTAATTTTGTTAATGTTGTAAGAGATGACAGAATTGTCATCAAATGTAATGTCAAGGCGCTGTGCCTTTGCCACCACACTCACCATCATAACGATGGCCAAAAGAAAAAGGTTATTTTTCATCTTTTATTGTTAGTTTATTTGTTGAATACTCTGCGTTTTCATAAAAAAGCGACGCAAAGATAATGTTTTTTTTGAGTACAAAGATTAAATGCTCAAAAAAAATCACACGAAAAGAGCATTCTATCTAATAACTAACAGATAAAGACGTTGTATAATGAAACAAATATGGCATTTTTAACGCTTCTTCTTAAGAATTGCCTGCAAGATCTCTGGGTCGTTGGTGGTGATGATGTCAATCCCTTTCATTTTGGCAAATTCCGTAAGAGCTTCTTCACCATCAACCGTCCACACATTCACTTCAACACCTAATTGCTGAGACTCCTGCAACCATTCGGGATGTGCCTTAAAAACACCATGATGATAGTCTATGCCCGTCCATCCCATAGCTTTGATCTCTTTCGGTGTCATATCACCTTTTAGGTAAGCAATCTTAGCTGATGGTTCCTGGGCATGAAGGTATTCACATACATGCTTGCTGAAGGAAATGTACTCTGTACGCTCCTGCAGCTTCAGCATGTGAATCAGTTCCAAACAACGCTGCACAACGCGTTCATCACGTTGTGCAGTGCTGTGAGGTTTGATCTCTAAAATTAATTGACAACCTTCCGTTTTCGTAGCCACCAAAAGATACTGTTGCAGGGTAGGGAGAAACTCGCCATTAGCCAAGCGATGGTTCATCAGTTCCGCATAGGTAGCATCCTCTATCTTTATTCCATTGATGGTCCCGTCATGGAAAACCACAGGAACGCCATCGACAGTAAGCCATACATCAAACTCGGAACCGTAGCATCCGATGGCAGCTGCCTTCTGCAGCGATACGATGGAATTTTGGGCACTACCATCCGTGCGCCAGTATCCGCGGTGAGCCACTACCTTTGGCTGCGCACACACCATAAGTGATACGCAGACCAAAGCTAATGTATAGAAGGTTTTTCTCATTCTTTATTTTTTACTCTATAACAGCAGCATAGCCACCATTCTTCATCATCTTGATGTCGAGAGTGCTTGTAGCGCTAACCTGACGTTGCTCCTTGTTGTAGTGCATAGCCTGCCAGTTGGCATTTACACCATCTTTGTAAGCTGTAAGTGTATGGTTGCCAGCGCCCAAGAAATCAAGTTTCAGGCTGAAAGTACGAGAATCCTCATCACCATTGCAGATACCGCCGATGAACCACTTGTTGCCTTTACGCTTGGCAGTGATTACGTACTTTCCTGCCTCTGCAGCCAAGCAACGGGTCTCGTCCCATGTGGTAGGAACTGAGGCTATGTAGCGTGTACAATCATCGTTCTGATAATAACGTGTTGGGTTGTCAGCCAGCATCTGGATACCACTCTCCAGTACTACGTAGAGAGCCATCTGGAAACAGCGTGTTCCCATAGCACCGCTGTTAGGACGACTGGCATGGTAACGATCAGGCTGCATGTTGTTCATGCCGCCAGGAGTAAAGTCGGCAGGACCTACTGCATTACGGATGAAGGGCAGGTAGGTGGTGTTCTCTGGACGGCAGCTACCCATCTGCTCCAAACCACGGATACCTTCATAAGAGAGGAAGTTGGGATATTCATATTCCAAACCGGTAGGAGTGAATGATCCGTGCAGGTCAACCAACAGCTTATATTTAGCAGCCTCAGATACTACACGCTTGTAGAAGTTCACCATCCACTGATCGGCATGGTCCATAAAGTCAATCTTTACACCGGCTACGCCCCATTCAGCATAAGTCTTGAAGAGATCCCAGTTCTTCTCAACTGTCAACCAAGGCAACCAGATGATAACACCAACACCCTTGCTCTTGCAATACTGGATTAGTTCTTTCAGACGCATGTCGTCATTGGCAGTGTAAGGATCTCTGGTATCCTTTGCCCAACCCTCGTCCAATAGAATATACTCAACGCCATACTTAGCTGCAAAATCTGCAAAATAGGCGTAAGTCTCGTAATTACAGCCAGATACGAAGTCTACATCGGGGCCGAAAGGAGCTGCACCGTTCCACCATTCCCAGCTTACCTGACCAGGCTTAATCCAACTGGTATCTGTCAGTGCAGGTTTACGTGACAGCTGCAAGGTGACAGTTTGCTCTACGATACCCTTACTGTCTGTACAGGCAACATAACGCCAAGGGAATGAGCGGGTACCTGCTGTCTTAGCAATAAAGTTACCTTCTGTAATGGTCTCGCTACGGTCACCTCTGGGCTCCCATTTGATAGGAGCTTTGGGGTATGTAGCCTCAATACCTTCTGCAGTAGGCTGCAAGAACAAACGAGGATAGTCATCTACATCGGCCTCACCCATCAGCAACTGGCTGTCGTTGGGACCAGAAAGCAGACAGGGGATAGTAGATAGCTTACGGTCGCTCTGATTCCACTGCTCCAGTGTCTCGTGTCTGTATGACTCCTCGTATGAGGTGTTAAAGTTGCCTGTGGTCTGGCGGTGAGCTACATAACCTTCGGCAGGAACAAGGGTAAAGTTATCTTCCTGAACCTCGACGTTTCCTTTAATCTTGGTTACGAAACGATAAGCAACGGCATTATCCATCACACGCATCTCCACAGCATAGTTGCCATAAGAGAGAGTTGCCTGTGTATAGGAACTTTCTACAGTGCTGAACTTAATGGGAACGACGGGTTTGATAGTCTCTTTAGCAGAGCTTGTCTTTACGCTCTTGAAAGGTGTCGTACCTGCGTAATTCTTACCGTTTATCAACATATTTACGCCCTTGATGGTATAAAGGGTTGTACCATTCTTGGTAACGGTCCATCCTAAGGGACTTTGTTGGAGTTGTACATGCAATGTACCATTGGGAGAAACAATCTCTTTTACCTGTGCGGCATGTCCTACTAAAGAGGTGACAGCAAAAAGAATTGCCGCTGCTGTCAGGTTTTTCATAATGTTCATGTGTAAATATAAGTTATTTTGCGTTTAGTATGCCGCAAAGATAGAAATAATAAATGGATTTTGGTAGTTTTTGGGTTGTTTATATAAACAAATCGACAGAAATCCTGAAAATTACCATATTTACTTCCATTTGGGAAGATGATATTTTGAGTTTTGAACATAAATGTGTAATTTCGCAGCGTAAAACTAACATTAATATTCAAATTAACCAAATGAACAAGCCTTTAACTTTATTGATTGCCATGCTGGCATCTATAGCCATGCATGCCCAAACAGATTACTTTACACCTTATCAGCAGACCAAATTGCGTCTGCCATCAAATCCCCTTATTACCAACGATCCCTACATTTCTTTCTGGTCACCCAACAACAAGTTGACAGGCGGAACCACCAGGCATTGGACTGGTGCGGTAAAAGCTATGGACGGAATCCTACGCGTTGACGGACAGAGCTATCGTTTCATGGGAACGCAAAAAGATGTTCTTCTGGAAGCCATTGCACCAATGGGGAGCAAAGGACGCTGGGCAGCAAAAATCAAGCGTTCGGGTGTAGCCTCCAACTGGTACGAGAAGGATGCCAGCGAGAGCGGATGGACAACAAAATATGGAGCTTTTGGTTCTATGAACGAATATGACGGTGTCACAACCGATTGGACCGACATCTCAGAATACTATATCCGTCGGCACGTAACCCTTACAGAGGAAGATTTAAAGTCCGATCTGTGGATTGTCTATTCTCATGATGATAATTTCGAGCTGTATATCAACGGTGTTAAGCTGGCAGAAGGAAAAGACACCTGGCGACAGAATGTCAGGGTACATCTGCAGGGTAGCTCACGCGATGCCTTGGTAGCAGGAGACAATGTCATTGCTTTCCATGTTGCCAATACACGTGGTGGCGCTTTAGCCGATGTGGGTCTTTTCCGTAATATGCTTGGATTTCATCCGGGCATGCAATCTATAGCTCCTATGGCCGATGAAGGCCCGTGGGATGCACGTGTCCGTACAGCCACGCTTTCTGGTACGACCTGGACAACAGAAGGCTATGATGATACAGGATCCGCATGGCAAACTCAATCTGGAGCTTTCGGATCTACCGGCGAGCCTTATGTTAATACGCCATGGTCAGCTCAGGATTCCAACGTTTATATCCGTCGCCGTGTCAACCTCACAGCAGAGGATTTACAACGCGACCTGCACATTATCTATTCGCATGACGATGTTTGTGAAGGCTACATCAACGGACGCAAAATCTTCTCTACAGGCGAGACTTGGGTAAAGAACGTTGATTACCAACTGACAAATGACGACAAAGCCGTATTACATGAAGGCGAGAACATTATAGCATATCACGTGCATAACACTACAGGCGGCGCCTTGGCCGACATAGGCCTGTACTATAACATTACCGGCGAGCAAGTTGCAGAACAGACCAACCGTCACGTGCTGGCAACCAACACCTATTACAAGTTCACCTGCGGACCAGTTACATTGGATGTGGTCTTTACGGCACCTATGCTCATGAAGGATGTTGAACTTATGTCCACACCCATTAACTTCATTTCATATCAAGTTACATCTAATGATGGTGAAGAGCATGATGTTCAGTTCTATTTTGCCACTTCACCAGAACTTACAGTCAACAACAACATGCAGCCCACTATATCCTCCATCACAGAGCAAAACGGCATTCGCTATATTAAGTCGGGGGCAAAAACACAGAATGTACTGGGCAAGGCAGGTGATATGATATGTATCGACTGGGGGTATCTCTATATCCCAGAGATAAACGGAACCATAAGCATTGGCAGCCAAGCAGAAGTTTCAAATACTTTTATCACAACCGGAAAACTTCCCGAGGCTTCTTCTGCAACCATAACAAGTTCAGAGGATGCCGACATGCCATTATTGGCATTCTCCAACGATATGGGGAAAGTCACGCAGGCCAGTTCTTATATGATGATTGGATATGACGAGGTAAAGGATATTCGTTATATGGATTTTGATTACAAAGGTTATTGGGCACGCAACGGTAAGACTATCTTCGCAGCATTTGAGGAGTTGCGCGACCGATATGACCAGATTATGACTGACTGCCAGGCTCAGGACAAAGAAATATATGACGATGGCTTAAATGCTGGAAATACCAAATACGCTGAGTTACTTTCTGGCTGCTATCGTCATGTTATCGCAGCACATAAGATTTTTCAAGACAAAAAAGGAAATCTGCTTTTCTTCTCTAAGGAAAACAACTCTAACGGATGTGTAAACACCGTGGATCTGACCTATCCATCCGCACCCTTATTCCTTATATATAATACAGATCTTATGAAAGGTATGTGTACATCAATCCTTGATTACTGCGAGAGCGACCGATGGGGGTTTGATTTCGCAGCACATGACCTTGGTACGTATCCACATGCCAACAACCAGGTTTATTCCATCCGTTTCCCAGATTCCAGTGGTGGTTTTGCAGGTAATATGCCTATAGAGGAATCCGGAAATATCGTTGTTCTGGCAGCAGCTATTTCACTTATAGACGGTAACCTGACATGGGCTAATAAGTATTGGAATACACTCAAAAAATGGACTGACTATCTGGTGGAGAATGGTCTTGACCCAGAGAATCAGCTATGTACCGATGACTTTGCCGGGCATCTGGCACATAACGCCAACCTGTCTCTTAAGGCTATCATGGGTATAACCGGTTTTTCTCTGATGTGCAAACAAAAGGGAGATATGGATAGTTACAACTATTACTTCGGGAAGGCACAGGAGATGGCTACAGAATGGGTACAGATGGCAAAAGACGGCACACATTATAAGTTGGCCTTTGATAAATCAGGCACCTGGAGTCAGAAATATAATATGGTATGGGATAAGGTATGGCAGACAAAACTTTTCCCAGATGCTGTTTACAAACAGGAGATGCTTTATTATGCAGGCCAACTCAAAACATATGGACTGCCTTTGGACAATCGATCAGTATATACTAAGTCTGACTGGATCTCCTGGACTGCTTGCTTAGGTACTCAGGCACAGTTCACTACCCACATGGACCGACTTTACAAGTATGCCAATGAAACAACGTCACGTGTTCCTCTGTCCGACTGGTTCTATACAGACAGTGGAAACTACGTAGCCTTCATTGGACGATCTGTTGTAGGCGGTCACTGGATGAAGGTGCTTTTGGATAAATGCATTTCTGGTGAGTTGATGACAGGGATAGATGCCATTGAACATTCAACATTGAACAATCAACATTCAGTTTACAATTTAGCTGGCCAGAAACTCTCAAAGCCACAGAAAGGTGTTAACATTATCAATGGCAAAAAAGTAATATACTAGATATGTTTGCCCTATAAGCTCATTTTGTGAATTGAGTTTACACAGGGCTTTTGGGGAGGCATTCTAAATTGATAAAAAAGAGACCGCAAGAATCTATGCGGTCTCTTTTTGTGTACGCCTGATAAGACTCGAACTTACACGCCTCGCGGCACTAGATCCTAAGTCTAGCGTGTCTACCAATTCCACCACAGGCGCATTCTTGGTTAAGACAGCGCAAAGGTATAACTTTTTGGCGAAACTGGAAACTAAATCAACAAAAATTTTCTTGTTTTTCTCCAACAAGCCCCACCTCCCATTTTGGGGGGGAGGAGGGGTAGGGGGGCTTTTAATACTTGACCTTCAGATACTTCACGCCATGTGTAGGAATAAAGTAATTAACATCCGTTGTACTCAGATCTTGCTGACGCCATAAGTCGCGTACGCTCTTCAGAGTACCTATGCCCATCTCCTCGAAATACTTCTTGAAATCTACACGAGCATCTTTCAGGCCAACATTAAAGAGACCTACTGCATATGAGCCGTCACTCAAGGGACGGCTCCAGATTTGAATGTCGCCATCCAAAACTACACGCTGTGCCTGCTTACCCAGTATATCCTGATTGACAGCATTCACCTCGTGGTTACAAAGCAGATTGATGGTAAAATCATCCATTTGGGCTATATCACAACCAATAAGCATGTTGCTTGCCAACAATGTCCACAGACTAATGTGGGTGTACTGCTCATCAGGAGTAAGGCGACTGTCACGCAGATTATTACTCCAACCTACCTTTCCAACAATCAGCATATCGGGGTCGTTCCAATGACCGGGTTCAGCATAGGGGTAGAGCTCATGCTGACGGGCAAAACCAATATCATAGAGGCTTTCCCAAGTATCGGTGATATCACCTGTTGTACGCCATGAGTTAGCATCTACAGCATGTCCCCACTTCCATACGTCGGCCATACCATATTGGCAAAGGCTATAGAAGATGTCACGAGGTTGTTGACGCAGACAACGCTCCATCAGCAGGTATGGGCGTACATAGCTGGCAACCGTTCTGTTATCTAGCTCAGTAGCATGTTTGCGACCATAACCGCACCAGTCATACTTCAGATAGTCAACTCCCCAACTATAGTAACTCTCGGCATCCTGCAATTCATGATCAATAGAACCCAGATAGCCACCACAGGTGAGATCGCCAGGAGAAGAGTAGATACCAAACTTCAAACCCTCTGCATGCAGCCAGTCACCCAGTTCCTTCATGCTGGGGAACTTCTCATTTACAGCAATAGTGCCGTCGGCGTTACGCGCAGGTGCTTCCCATCCATCATCTATATTCATGTAGCAATAGCCATAGTCTGCCAAACCTTTCTCTATAAGAGCCTTAGCGCTGCTTACCACTTTATCCTGCGTTACGCTCAAGCCCCAGCAATTCCAACTGTTCCAACCCATGGGAGGCGTAAGCCCAATCTTACTGCCACAACGGATGGTAAACTTCTGTGTCTGTTCACCCTTGGCATTTTTAGCTTTCACAGTAAAGGTATATGACCCTGGTTTCTCCAACTTACCGCTAAGAGCACCATTTTCAGGGTTCAGGGCAAGTCCCTTTGGCATATCGTCAGAAGAGAATGTCATAGGCTTCTCACCGCTCACGCCAAAGCGGAAGTGGATGGGAGAGCCAGGACGAACACCATAGAGAGGAGTTGTGTTGAATCTGGGCTCAGCAGGCGCGGCAGGAGTAAGGATGTACTTGGGAATATATTGTGCCGTAGTACTAAGACCCGTCTTGCTTTCTGTAAAGGTGGCAATGATACGTACCATCTGATGATTGTCATAAGGCAAGCTAATAGAACGGCTCTTCTTGGCATTCACAGAAACTTTCTGGGTCCTCTCTGTCAGAATCTTGCCAGACTCAGGATCCTGGACCTGAACAGAGAACACACCGCTCTTTGTGGCATCCATTTTGCTATTGAGCGAACAAATGGCGTTCCCTTTGCCCACGGCAGAGGGGCAGGGGGTGAGGCTGTTTTCTTTAATGCTGATGCTCAAGTTATCAATGGTATTAGGTACGCGTACGCATACAGGCCCTTGGAACATACCGCCTGGATCACCTGCATTGTAAACACGTACAGCTATTACATTGTCAGCGTCCCATTTGACCAGTCCACTATTGATTTTTACGCTATACCTGCGTAGTGTGCTCCACAGACTCTGATACCCCTTGGGGTCAGAGGGGAATCGACCCGTCTTACCTATAAGTTTACCATTCAGATAGACCTCATCTGCATCATCTATCTTACCCATATTAAAATCCACCATCTCTTTAAGGTCGGACTTGTCTATCAAACTCTTGGGGATAGTTACATGATAGCGATACCAACCAAAACCGTTCTCGCATTTGATTCCCTGTGAGGTCCAGGTGGATGTGTTACTGATTTCTTGCCATGAGCTTTCATCTACATTGACACCAGCCCATGATACATCATCTCCTACGCGGAATTTTGCATTCTTGATAAAAATATCCTGTGAAATAGATTGAAGAGAAACTGTGCATGCAAGCACAAGTACTGATAGGATTTGTTTCATTGTGTTATTGTTTTTAGGTTAAAATATAATGCTCAATGACGAATGTTCTATGAATAACGACAGCAAAGGTAAATGGTTTTTTGTAAATAAACAAGAAAAGCACCAGGAAATGTATTCCTGATGCTTCCTTGATTCTTGTTTTAGAGGGAAGTTTCTTATTCTGCTTCCTTAACGGCAACACGCTTTTCAGCGATACGTGCCTTCTTACCGGTAAGGTTACGCAGGTAGTACAATTTAGCGCGACGTACCTTACCTACCTTGTTTACGGTAATGCTGTCGATGGCGGGAGACTCGATGGGGAAGATACGCTCAACACCAACGGTACCAGACATC
>Ga0310786_10011437_pt1 | contig 11076 bp, 14 predicted proteins | sample AusTroGonzalo_MG_FD_203881 | JGI IMG/M metagenome (GOLD analysis project Ga0310786, IMG submission 203881) | Bovine rumen microbial communities from tropical cattle in Woodstock, Queensland, Australia - Gonzalo_03 (v2) (version 2) | ecosystem: Host-associated > Mammals > Digestive system >...
TGCTCGAGATGGTTCGCGTCATCGCGAAGTAAGTCTTCAGGGCAAAGGCGCCGCCTAGCGCGGCGCCTCTTGACGAAACGCGAACCGCCGGCTTGCTGTCGGCGGTTCGTCACTTTAAGGGAAGGCAAGGGGCCATGGTAAGGATAAACGGAGAGGAAACGGACGCTGCGGGACGCACCGTCGCGGAGCACATTGCCTCCGCAGGTTTCAATCCAGCCCGCGTCGTCGTCGAGCTCAACGGCAATATCGTTCCGAAGGCCGCCTACGCCGACACTGTCCTCAAGGACGGCGACAGCGTCGAGGTCGTCTGCTTCATGGGAGGCGGCTGAGATGACGCCCGACCGCGAGACGTTCCGCGCAGCGCTCGTCGCCCGGCACGGAGAGGAACGGCAGGCCAAGTTCGACGCCGCCCGCGTGGCGGTGTGCGGGCTCGGCGGGCTCGGATCCAACATCGCGGTCGCCCTCGCCCGCGCAGGCGTCGGCCACCTGCACCTCGTCGACTTCGACAAGGTCGAGCCCTCCAACCTCAACCGCCAGCAGTACGCCGCAAGCCAGGTCGGTCTCGCAAAGGCAGAGGCGACAAGGGCCAACATCGCGGCAATCAACCCGTATTGCGAAGTGACGGCCGAGACTGTGCGCGTGACCGCAGAGAACATCGCCGCCCTTTTCGCCGACGACGACATCGTCTGCGAGGCGTTCGACCGCGCAGAGGAAAAGGCGACGCTCGTTTCCGGCGTGATGGCGGCGTTTCCGGAGAAGCCCGTAGTCGCCGCGTCGGGAATGGCGGGGCTTAATTCGGCGAACGCGATCACGACGCGGCGCGTCTCGCGGCGGCTCTACGTCTGCGGCGACGGAGTGGCCGACGTATCGGACGGTCTCGGGCTCTACGGCGCGCGAGTGCTAGTCTGCGCTGCGCACCAGGCGACAATGGTGCTTAGGCTTATCGACGGACAGCAGGAACCTTGAAAGGAAGAATCGCAATGGCAGAATCGCAAGACTCGTTCAAGCTCGGCGGCAAGGAGTTCTCGTCCCGCTTCATACTCGGCTCGGGCAAGTATTCGCTCAGCCTCGTCCGCGCGGCAGTGGAACATGCGGGCGCGCAGATAATAACGCTCTCGGTGAGGCGCGCCAACACGGCCGAGAAGGAAAACATCCTCGACTTCATCCCCAAGGGCGTCACCCTTCTCCCCAACACGTCCGGCGCGCGCGACGCGGACGAGGCCGTGCGCATAGCGAGACTTGCCCGCGAACTCGGATGCGGCGAGTTCGTTAAGATCGAGATCATGCGCGACTCGAAGTACCTCCTGCCGGACAACTACGAGACAATCAAGGCGACTGAGCGCCTCGCGGCGGAAGGCTTTACAGTGCTTCCGTACATGTACCCCGACCTAAATGTCGCCCGCGACCTCGTAAAGGCAGGTGCAGCAGCGGTCATGCCGCTAGGCGCGCCGATAGGATCCAACAAGGGGCTCGCCACCGCAGACTTCATACAGATCCTGATCGACGAGATAGACCTGCCGATCATCGTCGATGCTGGCATCGGCGCGCCAAGTCAGGCCTGCCGCGCCATGGAGATGGGTGCCACCGCGATCATGGCGAATACCGCGCTCGCCACCTCGGGCGACGTGCCGCGAATGGCGCGAGCGTTCCGACTTGCGATAGAGGCAGGTCGCGAGGCGTATCTCGCCGGGCTCGGGCGCGTTCTCGCTCGCGGTGCGGCGGCATCCGATCCGCTTACCGGATTCCTTCGCTAAAGGGAAAAGTTGAGTAAAATGGGGAACAGCGATCCAAAACGCAGCGATCTCATCTTTGACGCAGAGGGTCTGTCCCCAGCTGCGCTAGAGCGCAAGCACAAGCTCGAACGCGACCCGTCCTGCCGAGCCGACCCGATGGAGTACCTTCCGGGGATGGAGGTCATCGACTCCGATGTAAAGGACATCGTGCGCGCGGCAATGGCCGGCTACGACCCTTCCGCCTACACGGCACGGGACGTCCGCCGAGCTCTCGACGGCGACCGCTGTACTGAAGATGACTTCAAGGCGCTCCTCTCCCCTGCTACCGCGCCCTTCCTGGAGGAAATGGCCGAGAAGGCGCGTGCGGCGACCGTGCGGCACTTCGGCAACACCGTCTACATCTTCACGCCGCTCTACATCGCCAACCACTGCGAGAACTACTGTGTCTACTGCGGCTTCAACTGCTACAACCCCATCCGCCGCATGAAGCTCGACAAGGGACAGATCGAGCGCGAGATGGACGTCATCGCGAAGTCAGGCATGGAGGAAGTGCTGATATTGACGGGCGAAAGCCGCAGCGCAAGCGGCGTAGAGTACATCGGCGACGCGTGCGAACTTGCAAGAAGCCGCTTTAGGCTCGTCGGGCTCGAAGTCTACCCGATGAACACCGACGAGTACCGCTATCTGCGCTCGCGCGGAGCCGACTACGTCACGGTCTTCCAGGAGACATACGACGTCGAGCAGTACGAAAAGCTCCACCTCATGGGGAGGAAGCGCGTGTGGCCGTACCGCTTCGACGCGCAGGAACGTGCCCTTCGCGGCGGAATGCGCGGTGTTGCGTTCTCCGCCCTTCTCGGCCTCTCGGACTTCCGCAAGGACGCGCTCGCGACGGCGCTCCACGCCTCCATCCTGCAGCGCAGGTACCCTGGCGCGGAGATAAGCCTCTCCTGCCCGCGTCTCAGGCCGATAACTAACCATCCAGACGTGCGCCCTGGGGAGATCGGCGAGCGTGAGCTCTGCCAGGTGCTGTGCGCCTACCGGCTCTTCATGCCGTTCGCGGGCATAACGGTCTCGTCGCGCGAAAGCGCGTCGTTCAGGAACGGCATCACGAAGATCGCCGCGACGAAGGTGTCGGCGGGCGTTTCGACTGGGATAGGCGACCACGCCTCCAAGTACGGCGAAGAGCAGTCGGCGGACGTCGAAGGCGACGAGCAGTTCGAGATCAGCGACGCACGCAGCCTTTCGAAGATGTACGCAGACCTTGTCGGCGAAGGACTCCAACCCGTCCTCAACGACTACCTCTATTTGTAACCTGCGGCCAGAACTCGCTTTTTTCAACACTTTACAAAAGTTTCTTGCGATATTCATGACAGAATATTTCATACAAGAATTTTCCGCATAAAGTTCTCATTTTATGGTATAATACGCGGCGGAGGGAGAAGATGGCAAGGACAAGGTATTCTCATTCGGCGTACTGGTACGCGAAGAACTACGGGTACACCCGCAGCGACAGGGCGACGCTCGCGGAGCAGTACATGGACTACTGCACGAGGCCGGCAAGGGGCGGGGGGACGTACCTGTACGACTTCAACCCCCTCATGCTATGCGCATACGCGATGATAGACGCCGGGCTCGCCGTCAAGCGCGACGTCGACATGCTGCGTGACCCCGTCGAGCGCGACAGGATCAGGCGCGAGATGGTGCAAGGGCTGCGCTCGCTAAGGCGCCCCTTCTACTACGCCCGCGAGACAGAGCGCAGGCGCCGCATGGCCGCGGAAAGGCGCAAGCTGAACCGCAGGTACACTACCGCGCCCGCCCCCACGCCCGAGGCCCTTCTCGCCGCATGGGTGGCGAGGAAGGAGTCGCGCGAGGCGATGATACGCCTTGGCGGGATGCTGCAGGACCTGGAGTGCTACGTCGACAACTGCCTTAAGTTCGACGAGTCGGGCGCGGTAGTGGGCAGGAACGGCGGAATACGCGGGTGGATACGCGAGAACCTGCCGGAGCTCACGCCGAAGTACAAGACGCTCATGCGCTACAAGGCGCTCGCGATCCGCCTGAGGCAGGCAACGGACACGCGCGACCCTACGCCTACGTCCGCGCTCCTGGAGGGTCCGCGCCACGAGGCAGTGGAGGAGATACTCTCCGACTCCGCGCCCATATTCTCGCGCGTGTTCGACGCGCTAGAGCACAGGCTCTCGCCGGACACCGTGTTCCTAGACCCCGCCAAGAAGATCGCAAGGCGGCGAAAAGCCAGGAAGAAGGCAAAGAAGCGAACCGCCTCCAAGCGCACGGCGCGAAAGAGAATGCTGAGGTAGGCAAGAGCCGTCAATCACCAATCCACTTCTTCAAAGAAAATCCAACAGCGACAAGAGAACCAGAAATGCATCAACACCAAAATGAGAATTCTATGCGGAACATTCTAAGGCACAAGACGACAAGGAAGGATCTCACTCGCACTCTATACTATTATGGATCTGATTAATAATATGCCTGTTCAGTCATGTGCTAGATTAAGGCTGATAGTTGTGCCATTTAAAATCAAAGAGCTTTTCTTGCAACAAAGCCAATGAGATGCAGCTCGGCAACTAGATTTCGCCAATGATTCGTTGCCGAGCTTCATCATACTCCACTTCGGTAATTAGACCCTTTGCACGATATCGGTCAAGGCGACGAAGCCGCGAAGGAACTCCTTCCGGGCGTGAAACGGCAGAGGCGGCAGAGGCCTGGCCACCAGCCGCCATAGGAGCAACTCGCGCAACTGCAGGCGCTAGAGGCGCATCTGTGCCGATTGCCGGAATTGCGGCTACGGCTTGACGAAGAGCATCCTCGTTCTCGTGGTAGTAGTGCCGGGTCATTGCCGTCGATTCATGGCCGACAATGGACTGCACGATGTGGAGCGGAACTCCCGCGTTCGCGGCGAACGAGACGAACGTGTGCCGCAACGAGTGGAACGTCGCCTCTGGGGTCTTCGTGCGCCGCCCTTCTATCTGAATCGACGTGACTATGCCAGCGGCTCGGAAGATTCGTCCAAGTTCGTGCCCTACTCGCCACTTGGACTTCATGTAGTAATCCGCCAACGTCGACAAGACATAGCCATTGCGTTCGTTTTCTGGCGACTCTTCAAGCGCGGAGCGCAATGCGGGATGAATCGGTATGGTGACGATTCTCCCGTGATGGCGCTTTGTCTTCTGCGGAACAAGCTGGATGATTCCTGACGAGAGGTTGACACTCGTCCACGATAGCCTGCAGCAGTCGCCAAGTCGCATTCCCGTATAAATGCCGACGAGAAACAGCTTGCGCCACTCATTCCGCCACGGCACGACAGACTTCTTCGCCGTCTCGACATCGGCACGTTTGGCCGCCATCAGCAGGCGTTCCAATTCCGACATGGTAAGTTCGCGGCGGCTATGCGAGTCGTCGGGGCGTAGGCGGACGCCCTCCCACGGGTCGTACTCGAGCCCCGCCTTGTCTGCAAGCGTCCTGAATATCTCGCGGAGGACGCAGACGCGCCCGTTGTAGGTGGAGGCGCACACGTCGACGCGAAGGCACGCAAGGTACTCGCCTATCATGTCGGGCGTGACGCCGGCGAGGTCGTCGACCGCGAGGTAGCTGTGCTCCATCCACTTCGCGAAGTGCATCCAGACGAGGCGCTTGCCGTTCATCGTCGCCCTAGCGAGCTCGTTGCGGTTCGGGGACTTCACGTACTCGAGCCACACGTCGGCGAGCGGGAGCCGCCGCTCTCCGAGGCCGAACGGGGCGAGGAAGCGCTGGAGGAATCGCTCCGCCTGGTCTCTGTCCTTCGTCCGCGTCGAGCGGCAATACCGCTTGCCCTTTATGCCTACGCGCATCGTCCAGCGTCCGCTTTTCTCGCGCTGGAGATTGCCCATCCCCTTTTCCCTTGCCATGCCTTCTCCTTTCTTTTGACATATTCCTTTGACTTGCACATCCCTATGCGCAGTCGTTTGATGACTATGGGCCATATATTATCTCACAATTTCCTCCCCCACACCGCCTCGCGACTGTTCAGAAATTATCGTTTTAAGGTCAGACCTTAATTCAATAATTTCTGAACACTTTTTTACCCGTTTTTGGCATGAAAATGCCGCACATAGCGACAGGCAAGAATCTTCTGCACTTTACTGCACCTTTTCTGCACCATACAATCCCAACTTCCATCTATTTACTGGCGTTTTTCAAAAATGAGATATAGTCGGCTATTCCAACAAGGAGGCGGCGCAGGGGAAGTTCATCATCCTCGGTGCGCAGTTTGACAATGTCGATGGCGCGAGAAAGCTCAATGGCCTTGTCTCCGGCGTCGAAGGTGTCTATTATGATGATGACAACATCTTCTGGACAACTGCTGCACAAGTGCAGATTCCTAGCGTGAATGGTTACGATACGTATTATTACCTTGCTGACGGTTGGTATGACGACAACGGCAAAGATGGCTATAAACAAGGTTGGTGTAATGGTGATGGTGTTTTAGTTGATGCAGAACTGACGCCCGCCGTTGCGCACTGGCTTCGTAGCACGCCTGGCAATGCCGTTGCCAATGTTGCCGGCGCGGTTCCTGACGAAGCGTCTGTTGATGTGTCCTGTCCTGTCGTATTCGCCCTTCGTGCGAATGCCTTCCCGATGCCCATAACTATTAACAGCGATACAATGACGTCTGATAATATTATTGGTGTTATGTATGATGATGGCAATGCTTTTTGGACAACCGCCCCTCAGCTTCAGGTACCAAGTGTAAATGGTTACGATACATACTATTACCTCACAGATGGTTGGTATGATGACAACGGTAGTGATGGTTTCAAGCCCGGTTGGTGTAATGGTGATGGTGTGTTGGTAGACTCCGTTGTTCCTGTTGCTCAAGGTTTTTGGACAAAGGGTGTGACTGGTGCTTTCACTCTGACATTCACGAAGTAAGGATTTCAAGGAGTGGCGTGTAAAAGGATACGCTGCTACCAAGAAAACAAAAAAAGGAAAACAAAAATGAAAAAACTAATCGTCATTGTTGCTCTTGCGGCGGCTGTTGTCTCTGCTAGGGCTGCATCCGTTGACTGGAACGTATCAGCCACTTCTGCAGAAGAAAACTATACTGTCTATCTGCTGACCTCGATAGCAGACTCGTATGCAGACGTTGACGCTCTTGCAAGCGCGGCTGTTGGTTCTGCTCAGATTAAGAGCCTTGGCAGAGGTAAGTATGGTACGGGAGACACGACATCCAAGACAGATTCAATTACAGTGTCTTCCATGTCGACCGCCTATTTTGCGATTGTGGCAAGTGCGGATGCCTCTTCATTCAAATATGTATCGGCAGGGGATTTGTCAGGATATGTTTACAATCCGGACAACCAGGAGACTTCTCCAGGAAAGTATGGCTCGTCTGCAGCTACCATCCTCGCCGGCACGTCCAAGGATTTCGGTGGCAGCACGCCTCCTACGCCTGGCCCGTCGGATGTCCCGGAGCCGACGAGCGGACTGCTCGTGCTTCTCGGCGTTGCGGGCCTCGCGCTCCGTCGCCGCGCGTAATCGCATAGAAGCGTAAACGACGCAAAGCCCGTCCGCATCGCGCGGGCGGGCTTTCAACTTTGAAACCAACAGCAAGGGGATTGACGGCGGAATCAAAATATGGGATAATACTTGAGCATAACAAGTCACAGGAGACAGTCAATGGGATTGCAAGCGGTCATATATCAGGATGAAAGCGGCGCGTACTGCGCCGAAGTTCCTGCGCTTCCGGGGTGTCATTCGTGCGGTGACACGTACGACGAGGCCCTGGCGAATATCCGCGAAGCGGCACAACTGTGGCTTGACTGCGTTAACGACGAGGTTCGTGACGCTCCTGCAGGGGCGAGGCTCCAAAGGGTAGCGTTGTGAAGGCTCTGACAGCCCGACAAATGATCGAGCTCCTTGAAGCGCGCGGCTGGTACGAGGCGCGGCAGCAGGGAAGCCACAAGATCTTCAAGAACTTGAACGACCCCTTCAAGCACACGGTTGTTCCGTTCCACAAGGGCAAGACGCTTCCTCCGGGTACGCAGCGGGCAATCATGCGCGACGCAAGCATAACGCCCGACGAGCTCTAGTCTTTCCCATCTATGACATCCGCCGCTCGACAAGGAGCGGCAATGGCAAGCACGAACAAATGGAACCGAAGTGGCGGTGGAGAGCGCCGCCCACGTACATGCTCGCGGCTCTCTCCGATGTGGATTGCCGTCGCCATTCTGGCGGTGTCGGGCGTAGTTGCGTGGTGGGCGTTCAGTACGCGGGAGTCTGCGCGGCCCTCTGACGGCAGCAAGCGTCAGCCCCCATCCATGATCGCCGAGGTAAAGCCAAATATCGCGACGAACGTTGTGGTCGAGACGTCTAAGCTGCAGCCGGTTGATCCGAGTGCGCACTTGACAAAGAAGGTCGTGTCCAGCGTCGTCACGACCAACGCCAGCGGAGCAGTTATAGAGAAGATAGTTTTCGCCGACGGCACAAAGAAAATGAAAGTCCATCCGCCGAAGCCGATCTTCGACAACGCATGCGACCAGGTTATAGCCCTCGCGATAGGTACAAAGCCTGGCGAGGCAATGCCGCCACTGCCGGACTTGAATGGGATTGACGAGGACTTCGCAAAGTCGCTTCTCAATCCGATAAGGATAAAGGACGACGATTCGGAGGAAGTCAAGGAGCTCAAGCGAAACGTCATCGAGGCCAAAAAGCAGATACGCGAGCTGGTAAAGGGCGGGAAGAGCGTAATGGAGGCACTGCAGGAACACCAGGCGGAGATGGAAAAGATTGAAAGCAGTCGGCTTGTCGCAATTCGCGAAATGCAGCGCATCAATGCCGAGGACGGACAGGAGATGGCCCAGGAGTTCGCCATGCGTGTAAACGAAGATTTCGAGGATCGTGGGATTCCCGCGATTCCTGTAATAGGAACAAGCGAAAAGAGTCAAAGGAGAGACAAATGAAGAAGTTGGTAGTTTTAGTTGCGGCAGGCTGTATGGCGTTGGCTGCTGTTGCAGCGCCAGATGCGAAACCGAGGCGCATGCGCCCTGATGCCCACAGCCGTCCGTCCGGAGGCATGGTGGAGAAGTCGTACAACGGCAACATTCTCCGTGTACTTGATGCACAGTCCGTCGTTCCGCACGAGAAGGTTGCGGGCATGGTGCGGAGGATGCGCTGGGCTACTCTGCTGCCATTCGAGACTGTGTGCGGGAAGGCGAACGGAGGAATCAGGGAACTTTCAGACGTGGCCAAGTCGTTGCTGAGCGAAAAGAAAGTCGGAGCAGCCGTTGTCATCGTGGACGACGCATCACAGGCTTTTCGGATATATTCCGAGGAGAGCAACTGGGCGATACTTAACGTGGCATTCCTTAGAGAAGACCGGCCCGACGATGTCAAATTCATGTCGCGCTTCGAAAAGATGGTGTGGAGGGCTCTTGCGAGGTCGTTGCAGGTTGGCTCGGTCACGCACATGCCATCCGTGCTGCAGCCATTCAGTACACTCGCAGAACTCGACGCAAACAGCACTATGCGTCCGAGCCCAGAGGGATTCAATGCATTCATCGACAACGGAAATGCTTATGGGATACGAACAATCACTATAGCATCATATAGGGACGCATGTCACAAGGGATGGGCGCCGGCGCCGACGAACGATGTGCAGCGGGCGATATGGGAAGAAGTGCACGCGCTTCCGACCGAGCCGATAAAGATCAAGCCGGAAACTAGAAAAGTCCTGCAGTGAGGTTCGTCTACCAGTACCGCACGCACGACAACGCGGTCCGCAGCGGTGAGGTGTCCGCTGCGGACCGTGATGCGGCGTACAGGGTGCTGAAGGAGAAAGGGATAAGACCTTCGCGCTTGGAGGAAGCGCCAGGGCTCGCCAACAAGATCTTCGGCAAGGGCAAGCGGTGGATTGCGATAGCAGTCCTAGCCGTCGTCGCGGCCGTCTTCGCGTTCCAGGCGAGAAAGGCTCCGTCCGAGGTGGCGGCCGGCAATGCGGCTCCGCGCCACCAGATATACGGCGACCCTGCGACGATGGAGGCCTTCGAGCGCGGCGACTTCGAGTCCGTCTTGCCGCGCGAGGGCGACAGGCTGCTTGCTGTCTTCGCCCAGCCGGGCAAGGTGATGTGCAGAAAAGGCTACAATCCGAGGATCCTCACCCCGCAAAGCGCTGCGGAACTCGACGGCTACGCCGAGAAGTCGCTTTCCGCAGATGGCGACGTCGCGATAGGCGAGGGCGATTCGCGGGAAGCGAGGGAGCTAAAGCAGATAGTGAACGGGATGAGGGACGAGATGCGCGCGTACCTCGCCAACGGCAATGGAACGCCGCGCTCGTATTGGCGACGGCTCAACGAGCGCACGCAGCAGGAGATGCAGATATACGAGCGCACCCGCCGCGAGCTCGAGAAGGAGTCCAGCTCCGCCGTCTGGGAGGAACGCAACGCCGCGCTCCGCCGCCTCGGCCTGCGCACCATCCCCAACCCCGCCGACTGACTGTTCAGAAATTCCCTTCTTAAGGTCAGACCTTAATTCAATAATTTCTGAACACTTCCTATTGCGTATTCCGCCTGTTTTTGGTATTATTCAAGCATGTCAGCGTCAAACAACAGGGTTCGCGCCTATGGCACCTACCATCATCTGATGAGCCGTATCGCTCACAGGGTCTATTTCATGACCGACGAGGTTCGCAACGACTTCCTTGGAATAATCCGGAGAACCGCCGATTTCTGCGGAATCAAGCTTGTGGCATGGTGCATAATGGCGAACCATTTCCACATCCTCGCCTATCTACCTGAACCAGGGCAACTTGATGAAGAAGAGATTCTCCGCAGATACGGCGTACTTAAGGGGCGGGAACGGCTAGCCGCGCTCAAAAAACGGATCGACCTACTGCGATGCGGCAAGGAGGATTGTGAGGAGAAGGTTTTGGAAATCATCGAAAAAATCAAGTCGGGCATGTACGACATAGGCGTGTTCATGAAGATTATCAAGCAATGGCTAACACAGGAATACAACAGGCGCTATTCGCATGTCGGAACACTTTGGGAAAGCGTATACAAGGATGTCCTGGTAAAGGGATCGATAAACGAACTTGCCAAGCGAGCCGGATACATCCACCTGAATCCAGTCCGTGCCGCGATTACGCCGTCGTTTGCGGAATATCCGTGGAGCAGCTATTCCGCGCTTTGTCGTGGGGATGGTGCGGCCCTTGCAGGCATGCGGATCATCTACGGGGAGGAAGCTTCTGTAAAGGAGATCGAGGAGGCACACGCCGGCCTGATGGCGGAACTGCTAGAGCAAATCAAGTTTGAGCGAGCCGTGGATATTGTCCGCAAGCGAAATG
>Ga0310786_10011439_pt1 | contig 11075 bp, 6 predicted proteins | sample AusTroGonzalo_MG_FD_203881 | JGI IMG/M metagenome (GOLD analysis project Ga0310786, IMG submission 203881) | Bovine rumen microbial communities from tropical cattle in Woodstock, Queensland, Australia - Gonzalo_03 (v2) (version 2) | ecosystem: Host-associated > Mammals > Digestive system >...
GAGATAACAAAACTTGATGCCGAAGGATTTAAATTTCAAAACGATATTACCCCCACTGGACTGGTAAAGTTCAACTTCGGTGAAGAAAAAGAGACAGACCCCAACTGGAACAGTATTACGCCACAAATGCGTACCTTCACATGGATTACAGATGCTAACGGCAATGTCACAGGCATTACATTGACCTGTTCTGACGCCTTCTCGGGGACAAATGCCAACGGGCCAAGTTATACCACCACCAATATGCTAATGCCCAAGAGCGTATCTCAGACTTGTATGTGGAGTTATGCAGCGGAGGAGTTCGGAAACCAAAAAGCAAAAAAATCATGTACCCTGACCTTAGGACACATGAATCCTAATCTGAAGTATGATTTCTCGTTCTTTTCCTCACGTCAGGATTGCAAAGACTGGCGTGAAACGACATTCACCTTACAGGGTAACAAGATATACACTGACAGGGTAGAGGCAGCTAACAACATCAGCCATACAGCTGAGATAAGGAACGTGCAGCCTGCGGCAGACGGCAGAATAATCATCACCGTGGCACCTGGCGAGAGAAACAACAACAAAAACAAATTTTACTACCTGAACGCAATGACAATAAAAGTGCATAAATAAATTATGGAACAACAAAAACAGATTCAGATTCAGTTCCGTCTAGTGGATGTACAGGAACTGCAGTTTGTGAACCTATCTAAGCAATGGCCCGAGGGAGAACTTCAGGTAAACAACCAACTTCAGTTTAACTGTGAAACAGAGAAAAGGTTGGTTAGATGCGTTACAAACTTTGAATACAAGAAAAATGATATAACTCAGCTGATACTGGGCGTACAGACCGTATTTGAGTTTGCACGCGAAGGATGGAGCGCCATGTATGATCTGAATGGCGACCAATGGATACTACCCGTGGGACTAGTTCAGCATATAGCCGATATGACTATAGGAGCAGCCAGAGGCATTTTAGCGATACGAACCGAGGAGGCAGGTCTGCCCAAGCAAATACTGCCCCTTATCAATCCCGGACAAATACTGCAAAACAACATAAGTTTTAAACGCACAACACAAGCTAAGGTCATGCCTATCAACGACACAGGCGGAAATGCATAAAAGGATATAATTTGAGTATTCGTCTATAGAATATATAAATTTGTCGAAATAATTTTCGCATTGTAGAATATAACCATACTTTTGCCATGTGCAAACAAGCGATGCATGACCATAGCTAGAAAAATCTAATGGCGAGGGCTGTAATTACTTACAGCCCTTTTATTTTTATATAATGTATATTACATGCAGTAAATAGATAAATTCTCGCATTCTGCAAAATAAATTCATGTGTTCTGCTATCAGTTAATCGTTTTTTTCGTAACTTTGCAGCCGTAAAAAATGCCCCTGTAGTTCAATGGATAGAACAACGGTTTCCTAAACCGTCGATCCGGGTTCGATTCCCGGCGGGGGTACCTTTTTAGATGAAAGTTGAGAGTTAAAAGTTGACTGGTATTAGTGAAAATTTAGGAACATAATATAAAATAATCATGGAAATTAAGGAAAAAGAATCTGTAGTTGTTAGATTCTCTGGTGATTCTGGCGACGGAATGCAGTTGGCCGGAAACATCTTCTCTACCGTTTCTGCTACTGTAGGTAACAGCATCAGCACATTCCCCGATTACCCCGCAGATATCCGCGCCCCGCAGGGCTCACTGACGGGTGTGAGCGGTTTTCAGGTTCATATCGGCGCAGGCCAAGTATTTACCCCTGGCGACCAGTGCGATGTGTTGGTTGCTATGAATGCTGCAGCACTGAAGACTCAGTACAAATTTGCCAAGGCTGGTGCAGCCATCATTATTGATACAGACAGCTTCGGCCCCAAGGACTTGGAGAAAGCCCAATTTAACACAGAGGATTATCTGGGCGAGATGAACATCGACCCTGACCGCGTGATTGCCTGCCCTCTGACCACTATGGTGAAAGATTGCCTGGCTGACAGCGGTATGGACGTGAAGAGTATGATGAAGTGCCGTAACATGTTTGCGCTGGGCCTTGTATGCTGGCTTTTCGATCGCGACCTTGAAATAGCCTTCAATTTCCTAAAGGAGAAGTTTGCCAAGAAACCCGGTATTGCCGAGGCAAACATCAAAGTTATTCAAGCCGGATACGACTACGGACACAACACGCATAGCAGCGTGGCTAACGTATATCGTATAGAAACCAAAAATAAAGTTCCCGGACGCTACATGGACATCACAGGTAACAAGGCTACCGCATACGGATTTATTGCCGCTGCCGAGAAAGCTGGCCTGAAACTTTACCTGGGTTCCTACCCTATCACCCCTGCTACAGATGTTCTCCACGAACTATCTAAGCATAAGAGCCTAGGTGTAACAACTGTTCAATGCGAGGATGAAATCAGCGGCTGCGCATCAGCCCTAGGTGCCTCCTTTGCCGGAGCGTTGGCAATAACGAGTACCAGTGGCCCTGGTATCTGCCTAAAAAGCGAGGCTATGAACTTAGCGGTTATTATGGAGTTGCCTTTGGTAGTGTTAGATGTACAGCGTGGAGGTCCCGCTACAGGTCTTCCAACCAAGAGCGAGCAGACAGACCTCTTGCAGGCCCTCTTTGGTCGTAACGGTGAAAGTCCTATGCCAGTAATTGCTGCTGCAAGTCCTACAGACTGCTTCGATACAGCCTTTGCTGCATGTAAGATGGCATTGGAACACATGACACCCGTTATCCTGATGACGGATGCCTACGTTGCAAACGGCTCAGGTGCCTTCAAACTGCCTAATTTGGCTGAATATCCCGCAATCAATCCTCCGTACGTCCCCGAAGAGATGAAGGGCATATGGACACCTTATATGCGTGCTGAGAACGGCACCCGCTACTGGGCTGTTCCTGGTCGCCAAGGATTTGAGCACATCTTAGGCGGACTTGAGAAGGATGACAAGACTGGCGCCATCAGTACGAACCCCGAGAACCACGACCTAATGACCCGCAAGCGTCAGGCTAAGATAGATGCTATTCAGGTTCCCGACTTGGAGGTTCTGGGCGACAAGGATGACGCCGAACTACTGATTGTAGGTTTCGGCGGAACATATGGTCACTTGCATGCAGCAATGGATGAAATGCGTGCCGCTGGCAAGAAAATAGCTTTAGCTCATTTCAAATTTATCAACCCGTTGCCCAAAAACACAGCCGAAGTACTGAAGAAGTATCCCAAGGTAGTTGTTGCTGAGCAGAACATGGGGCAACTGGCTGGTTGGCTTCGCATGAAGGTAGACGGCTTCGTTCCCTATCAGTTCAATCAGGTAAAGGGACAGCCCTTCGTGGTTGCAGAGTTAGTTGAGAACTTCACACAATTAATTAACAAATAAAGAAAGGACATACATTATGGCATATACTCAGAATGATTTCAAGAAAGGACAGCCACGTTGGTGTCCTGGATGTGGCGACCACTTCTTCCTGGCATCTCTCCACAAGGCAATGGCAGAAATTGGTGTTGACCCTTGGAACACGGCCGTTATCTCTGGTATCGGTTGTTCCAGCCGTCTGCCTCACTATATGGCTACATACGGTATGAACACCATTCACGGCCGCGCTGCAGCTATTGCTACGGGTGCAAAGGTTGCCAATCCCAACCTGACAGTATGGCAGGTTAGCGGTGATGGCGACGGATTGGCCATCGGTGGAAACCATTTTATACACGCAAACCGCAGAAACATAAATCTGAACATGATACTGCTAAACAACCGCATCTATGGTCTGACTAAGGGACAATACAGTCCCACTAGTCCCAGAGGGTTTGTCAGCAAATCATCTCCTTATGGAACGGTAGAAGATCCCTTCCGCCCCGCCGAGCTCTGTTTTGGTGCCAGAGGCCACTTCTTTGCCCGTGCTGTTGCCACTGACGCTCCTGGTACCATAGAGATACTGAAAGCGGCTTATGAGCACAAAGGTGCCAGTGTTTGCGAGATTTTGCAGAACTGCGTTATTTTCAACAATGGTACTCACGACGCTGTTTACGATAAGGCAGGCCGTGCCAAGAACGCTATATACCTAAAGCACGGAGAGAAGATGCTCTTTGGCGAAAACAACGAATACGGAATTGTTCAGGATGGCTTTGGCTTAAAGGCTGTAAAACTGGGTGAGGATGGCTATACAGAGGCCGATGTACTGGTACACGATGCCAAGTGTGAGGATAACACATTGCAGTTGAAATTAGCCGAGATGGAATGGCCTGTAGCCTTGGGTGTGATACGTGATGTAGAGGCTCCTACCTATGACGACTGTGTAACAGCTCAGATTGAGGAAGTAAAGGCACAGAAGAAGTATCACAACTTCTCCGAACTCTTAGAGACGAACGATATCTGGGAGGTAAAATAAGGCACCCTCTAAATACATAATAAAGCCCCGCTCTTACAAGAACGGGGCTTTAATTAATTATATTGCATCCGAAATTAAAATAACTTGTAAGAAACAGTAAAGCTGAGAACAGGCCAGCACTTGAACTTCTTAACCGTATCAACCATATCCCCTACCTTACCTGGGATACCAGTAACGTCACGGATAAGGTCAATGCGCTGGGTGGGAGCATCAATGCTGATGAGATTTCCATCGCCATCAAAACAGAAATCACCGTTTTCATCTTTTGGCAACCATTTGGTATTGTAATAATAATATTGGTCGTCCTCCTCTATACTTTTCACCTTGTACACATTGTCTACGTAAACCTTTGGTTTCCCTCCCCAAAAGAGCACACCGGCATCCAAAGCCATTTTCCATTTTCCATCTTTAGAAAGATTGGTGTTATAGCCTATTCCAACATAAGGACGAAACTTGCTTACCTCCATTTCTGCCTTTGCCATACAATTCTCGCTGGGAACCATCATGGCCCTATCTCCATCTGCAAAACGGCCCAGAGGCATACCCATCATACCCGTTCTTACAAATTCACTAGCTAAAGGAATGTCGCCATGATGAATTGTTCCGTCTTCAAACTCCACATTATACAAATATTCTCCCAAGCAAGCCTTTGCATATATATTGTTATACATATTTACGGCAGCAAGCATAGAAATAGCGCTCTCATCATTCACAGCTTCGCCAATACGCGCAGGACCTGCGTAGAAACCTGCCGTAATATTCCAATGTTTGTTGTTGGGAATGGGAAACACATCCACAAGGAATTTGAAACTACACCAAGTAGGTTTCATTTTCAAATCCACCTTATCGCGTATGGTTTGTCCTGAGAAATCATGCATTACATCCTTCATACGACGTAGTTTGTCATCCGAAATGTCGCCCATGAAGTCTATTCCGAAACTGCTGTTAAAATTGAACTTTGGCATATAGGTAAAACCTGTACGAAGACGTACGTAATTACCAACAGGCATAGCAATATCAGCACCTATACCTGTACTAGACACATTGACGCCAAGGTCCATGTGATTAAAATAGTCCTGAGCAGATACACTTAGCGTTATGAAAAGACCATAAACTGCGAACAATCTTTTAATCTTCATCATATGTTGTTTAATTAATTTGATGTACGAATTACTGTTTTAATATCTTCTTGCCATTTACAATATAAATACCTTTTGACTTCATTGCAGAAATACGGCGCCCCGATAGGTCGAACAACATCCGATGTTCTTCTTCATCGGAACGCAGAGCATTCAGGTTGTCAACTAACTCTTGAGAGCAGTTGTACGTGACATCCCGAGCAGGCATCGAACTATATTTGGTTCCCTGCCAGTCTGCATCTGTTACAATAAAGTCTCCATCATAATATGTATAGGCTGGAATAGAATCATCATAAGCCACATCCTGCTGATGGACCATCTTGTCACCAACATAGTACCTTACCTTATAAATATTGGCCTGATACTTGCCACGTACAGTAACATTAGAGGCTGGCATAGTGGCTGGTGCAGATTCCCATCCCACAAATGTATATCCAAGACGGGAAGGCGCAGAAGCCAAAGCTTTGACCTCGGCACCATAAACGTACCTGCTACTACGGAATAGTTGCGTACCGCCTTTCTCTCCTATCTCGAGGATGTACTTCAGAACATAGGAATTAACTTTGAACGAACCTGTTATGGTAATATTCTGGGCAGGCATAGTAAGAGGCAGACTACTCCAGCCGCTAAAGGTATAGCCAGTCTTCTGAGGAATAATCTCCGGTATGGTATCGCCGCATGCAACAGTAACTTTTTTGTATTCCTTACCATCAATCATATAGGTAACGACATAGTCATTACCCTTGTACATTCCATACACCTTAACATTGTGTCCGGGCATTTTCTCCGGTGTTTCACCCCATCCCACAAAGGTATATCCGCTTATTGCTCTTGGTGAGCGACTGTAAGGAACTACAGTCTGTCCATACTGGTACGTCGTTGAATAGAATACGTAGTCTTTGTATCCTGCACCATTTAGAATATATTCAAGAGTATATGTCCCCTTCTTGAAAGTTCCATACACCTTTACTTCACTTGCAGGCATAGTAGCAGGCATTTGTCCCCATCCACTGAATACATAGCCTTCCTTCACAGGTGCTTCAACAGGAACAAGAACCGTTCCATACGCAACCTCAAAGGTCTTATAAACCTTATCGTCCACTATATAAGTCAGGATGTACTTATTTGCCTCATATAGGGCTATAACAGTAAGATCACCTGCAGGCATAACAGAAGGAAGTTGGCTCCATTCCTTGAAAGTAAACCCTTCCTTCTCAGGAGGAGTCGGCGGAGTTATATTCTGTCCGCATGGTACTTGCTGTTGCAGGAACAGTTGTCCATCTACCATATACTGTAGGGTATAGACTATAGGTATAAAAATACCAGTTACAGTAACGTCACGTCCAGGCATAGTAGCAGGCAAACCGTTCCAACCGCTAAAAGTGTATCCGTTACGTATAGGATTATCAAGTGGTGTGATAACTGTTCCGTACGTCAGCGTTTGCGTCTGATAAACAACGCCATCTACCATATAAACCAATTTGAAACTACCTATGGTGCAGGAACCTGTAACAGTAATATCATGTGCAGGCATTGTAACAGGCAAGTCAATCCATCCACTAAAAATATACCCTTCCTTTTCTACCGTTAAAGGAGTAATGGTAGAACCATAGGGAACGGATACAACTTTATAAACATCACCATCCAGATTGTACGTGATGTTATAATTGTTAACCGTAAAACTACCTGTTACGGTAATATCCTTTGCAGGCATAGTAGCTGGCAACCCACTCCATCCATTGAAAGTGTACCCCTCACGTGTGGGAGTATCTGCTTGTATTGCCTGCCCTGCTTTAAGTTTTTCTGTCTTATAAACTGTGCCATCAATCGTATAAGTGATGGTATATTGGTGGTCAGCCAGAATCTGATTATATTCAGCTTCTGTGACAACTGTCAACTCATTGGGACTTCCCTCAGGAACCTTCAGATATGAGGTATTGGCTGGAAGATAATTACTACCATTTATCTGATTTAGGTATTGGGTACTAGTAACAAAGCCCAGTTTGCCCTGACTGGTTACTCCTATCACACGCATCGTGGCAGGATTGAACTCCACAATGGAATAATTCGACTTGTTCCTGCGCTCGTAATTGCAAAACAGGGTGCCACCCAAGTCATTTGGATAGAGAGGTGATGCAGAAGACTCAATCAAATCAAGACGATTGTTGGTAGGTGCATCCGATGAGCACTCTACAAGCACTGGTGTCCGTGAGGGAACTACTCCGGTAATCTCATTCAACACAGCATAGCCCAATTCTGTATCTGTCTTCCCAATCTTGAAAACCTTTACCCCAGCAGAAGCAGCCTTAAACGGGAAAGCGGCATAAAGCGGATAGTAGTATTTTCCATTAACCGAGAAAATGGGCTTAACACCAAAATAATCATCCGTACTACTATTAACGGGATATATCAGCCAGTTTCTGTAAGGGGAATTTCTATTGGTGCCTACAACACCATTTTCGAAATCTTTGTTTGTCTCCTCGTCGTCCAAATACTTGGTAATACCTGCCTCTGTAGCGCTTACAGTATAAGTCCCCTTGAAAGCACCAGACTTGATAGACACCAAATCAACATATCTGTTTACAATCTGATATATACCTATACCCTGACCTTGGATATCTACCTGTGATCCATACTTCTTAATATAAATAATACTGGCAGGATCTGAGATAGATCTATCCTTTCCGGTAAATAACTGCAATGCGCCGAAGTCACCGATGTCACGATTCATGTCATACGAACCAGTACAGTCCGTAAGATACAGATAACGTTTCGTTCCATAGTTCTGAACACGATAGAAGCCATCAGACGTAAACTGAGCCGATACATCGCCTATCAACACAGTCAGGAAACAAAGCAGGTATAAGAGTCTTCTCATATATATAAAGGTAACCATCCTTGTCACTAGCAGTATACACAACTAGCAAACAAGGACGGTTTATCTTTTTTATTCAATTAACCGATTACTCGGCAACACAAATACTAACACGATTCAAATCGTTCTGTTCGAAAGGCTGAACGGTATCACCCTTTGAATCTATTGTAATGCGATCTGAAGCTATTCCAAACTTATTCTTGAGCAATTCTGCAACAATCTCAGAACGCTTCTTGGCAAGTTTCTCATTAATCTTAGCAGAACCAGTCCCCTTGTCGGCATAACCGGTAATGGTTACCTTAGCATTAGGATACTTATTCAGATAAGCTGCGATATCCTCTACCTTAGGCAACTCTGCACGAGAAACTGTGGTGTTGCTAATGGTAAAGAAGATGTCCTTGCGCAAAGGCTCTACCTTAACAACTTCCCTGTCGCGATATACAATCTTCTCAACGGGCTTCTCAACTATCTTCTCTACTATCTTCTCAACAATCTTCTCGTGACAGCAAGGTTTCTTCTCAACCTGCTTGGTGGTCTTGCCCAATCTAACCTTCACACCAGCCAGAGCATTGAAATACCAGTCAAGGTTAGAGGCATCCTTAGAGTTGTACATATCGCTGGTTGTGTTAGCATTAACTTCCAAGCCCAGTGAAACTCGCTTAGAAATACGACAATCAGCATATACGCCAAAACGCCCCAAAAAGCGAGCTATAGAACCACCCCATAAATTGTCGAGATACATCACATCACCACCAGGAGCAACGGTTGCATTTCTCAACTCCTTGTAAATCATACGGTCGGCAGCAATAGCCTCATCGTTGTTGAAAGCCACATTAACGCCTACACCACCTAAAATACCAGCAGTAAAGACTCTGTTGGGTTTATATCCCCAGATCAGATTTACAAGGTCACAAGTAAAATCAACTGTTGGAGCTACGTATTTGTACTTCCAAGTATAGGTAGAACCTGTAGGAAGGGAAGAACCGCCCTTACTCTGCCAAGCGTTGACAGCCAAGCGCAAGCCCCATACGGGAGTAAACTGATAACCACCAGCAACCTGAATATTGGGGCTTATCAAATCACCAAAACAAACTTCGCCCAAAGTGTACTGAGCGCCAGCCTGAGCCTGTACAAACCAATGATGGTTGAACTCTTCGACGGTCACCGTCTGAGGTACCTGCGCAGATGCACTTAAGCATCCGGCAGACAACAAAGCGGTATATAATAATTTCTTGAATTTCATTTCGAGTCAATTTTTAGAGTTCTACGTAAAAACTTTACTTAATTGTAATGTAGTACTTTCTGGTAGCCATCTTACCATGGAAGTCAAGAGCTGAGTAAGCAACCTCATAGGTATAGCCAGACTTCAGGTTAGAAGCGTAAGCACGACGCTGTTCGCCAGAGAGCAATACGTTCAGAGTGGGTGATTCGTTAACGCGACTCAACTCGTTCTTACATGTAGTATCGCCACCCTTAGCAGACTTACCGCCAACAATTACATCAGTTACAGCAACATGCTTCTTAGCGATAGGTACTACCAACTCCAACGTCCATGTGGTAGGAACAAAGCTAATTTCGCCACCTTCGAACACAGTAGGATAGTTCTTAGCCTCACTCAGCAACTTGGCACCATTACCGTCGCTGGCAATCAAAGTAGGCTGCAGACGCTGGTTGGTGCTATTAACGAAGTCAACAATCTTCTTGTTGATCTTGTTCACGAAGGAAACGACCTTATCCATGTAAGTGTCAATCTTGGTGTCAATCTTCTCCTGATAGCTATTAATCTTAGTAATCATGTCATTGACATCATCAACGATGTTGTTCAGATCGTCAAGCATGTCATTAACACCGCCGATAGCCTGCTGAGCACTACCCCAAAGAGATTCTGCAGCATTAGACAGATCCTTTCTTACCCAAATACGAACACTCTTCTTATCTGTGTGTATTGGGTTGCCATCACCATCGTAAACGATATTACCGTCAGCATCCAGTTTGTAATCACCAAAGTAGATCCACTTTTCGATGTTCACCGTGGTCTGTACAGTTTCATCTACATTAATGTTAACAACCTGATCCTTATCATATGTAAAGTGAGCAACAGCTGTACCGTCAAGGGTAATAGTTCCACCGTCGATTTTAGCTTTTGCATCAACATCTATCTGGTTAAGATCAACAATTGCATTACCAATTTCAGTCTCTCCATCCTTTACGGGAACAACCAATACTGCAGAACCATCTGAGTTCTTTACATCTGTGGTAACAACGATTGTAGGAGTCTTAACATTCAAGTTAGACATGTCGATAGAAACATCCTCTGCAATATGGATGGGAACAGTTACATCCTTATTGAACTTAACAGGAACGTTAACTGTCTCGTTCAAATCCAAATGATAAGAGAGGCCACCAATCTCGATAGTGGTATCGATATCCACTCTGAACAATGCCTTCTGACTCTCGGTAAGGTCAGCTACTACAACGTGATTAATCTTCAGGTCACCAACATCCTTAATAAGGTCTGAGCTATTAAACTCCTTATAAACAGTCTTAACTGCACCGTGCAGACTCTTGGAAACAGAATCCAACAACTCCATTGCACGCTCGTAACCGGGAACTGTCTGATAATGGAAGTCCTTAGCGGTCTGCAAAGAGAGAGGTTTAACAGCTGTAGCTGCCAAATTGTA
>Ga0310786_10011443_pt1 | contig 11073 bp, 4 predicted proteins | sample AusTroGonzalo_MG_FD_203881 | JGI IMG/M metagenome (GOLD analysis project Ga0310786, IMG submission 203881) | Bovine rumen microbial communities from tropical cattle in Woodstock, Queensland, Australia - Gonzalo_03 (v2) (version 2) | ecosystem: Host-associated > Mammals > Digestive system >...
GCAGGCGGAAGGCGTATTTGCTAAGCAATACAACGGCAATGAGATTGAGGATAGTCATCAGGGCCATAGCAAGGTCTACGATGCTCCAAGTCTCTTGCAACGTCATAAAGCCTCCTAACAGGACCACAATTCCACTTAAGATTCGGAAAATAAAGACTGCCCAGGGCTTGTTGCAGATGAAGCGGATATTTGTCTCGCCGTAGAAGTAATTAGCGATGATGGTGCTGTAAGCAAACAGAAAGATAGCAGCCATCAGGAACCAGCCACCGAAGCTCCCTAAGTGATGCTCCATAGCATGACCGGTGAGGATAATGCCATCATAGCCATATTCTTTTTTATAGAGTCCGCTCAGCAGGATGATGAAGGCGGTGCAGGTACAGATGACGAGTGTATCGGTAAAGACTCCTAAGCTCTGCAAAAGACCTTGTGTAACGGGGTGCGGAATCGTGGCTGTGGCAGCAGCATTAGGAGCGCTACCTTCGCCAGCCTCGTTGCTAAAAAGACCACGCTTCACACCTTGCATAATGGCCATACCAACGGCTCCACCAGCCGCCTGCTCCCATCCGAAAGCACTGCGGATGATGAGGCTAAGCATGGCTGGAATCTCCGTAAGATTGATGACCAAAATATAGATTGCCAGAAAGAGGTATCCTAAGGCCATGAAGGGTACAATCCATGCACAGAAGCGTGCAATACGCTTTATGCCGCCAAAGATGATGAGTAGCGTTATCAGCGCCAGTCCACCGGCCACGTATCTCATTGGAATCTGGAATGAATTGCTGATGGCATCGCAAAGGGTGTTGCTCTGTACCAGTTGGTTTGCCAAACCGAAACCGAAGATGATGAGAACGGCAAAGAGAATGCCCATCCAGGGGCGTTTCAGGCCATACTTCATATAATAGGCCGGACCACCGTAGAAACTCTCCTTACCCTTACGCTTGAAGAGCTGTGCCAAGGTTGCTTCCATAAAGGCGGTGGCAGCACCTAAAAGAGCCATAATCCACATCCATAACACTGCTCCGGGGCCACCGACAAAGATTGCACTGGCTACGCCTGCCAAGTTTCCTGTCCCTACACGACTGGAGAGACTGATGGCAAAAGCTTGGAAGGAGGATATCTTAAGCTTGCCAAAACTCTCAAATGGTTGATCGTTCGGCTTAAAGAGGTTGCGTATCATTGTGGGCAGCATGGTGAACTGCACCACACGTAGGTTCCAAGTGAAATACAGGGCGCATCCTACCAACATAGTGATTACCACGTATGTCCAAAGCGCATCGTTTATGGCGTTTAATAGCTCGTAGTTCATAATTAAATGTTTTTAGTTAACCAATTAACAAGTTGGTAACTTTCATTCTTCATTCTTCATTCTTCATTCTTAACTCTTCACTCCCTAGAATCACCGCTTCCTTTTTGAATCCGTCAACCTTTATGGTAAGTGGGTTGGTAAAGCGAACGTGGCGCACGTGTTTGGTTTCCTGAACTGCAGGAAGTTGGTTAAGGATATCCTGACGGTATATGCCATCACCACGGAAGGCATCTATGGTAAGGTAACATACACCTAACGATGTCAGGTTTTGGAAAAAGTGGGTGCCCTGGCTTGGATCCACCTGATAATTGTCTAGCCCAGCTTCGATAATTATTTGTGAAGCACTGATGTGAGGCCACTTTACAGGAATGCCTAACCATGAGTCGCTGCTTCCCCAACGGCCAGGACCTATCAGAACGTAGGATGAAGAGGGGTTCTGTAGGAACTGACGGTTTATACGCTCAATTTCTTCGGCAATCTCGTAGTTTCGGCTGGGTGAATATCCGTCGGTCTTTACGTACACCACATCTCTTATCTCGGTGAATACACCCTGCCCGATAGCGTTGTGTGAACGCAGCAGACAGTCCTCGTCAGGAATCTGGGTAATATCTTCATTTAGTTCCATACGGTTGTCAACCATGGGACGGATCTGAAGCATGTAGAATTCACCCGTCTTGTCGGCATGTAGATTGACAGCAAACTCTATTTCCACGGGGCGTTTCATTTCGTCCTGTCCGTACTTAAGCACTTTCTGCATGATTTCTGGCAGAGGAAAAACATCATGTTTCAGTACACCGGCGAAGGAGACAATCTTGCGGCTCTTTCCTTCGTAATAACCATCGTATATGCACTGATCGTAAGGATCGAAAGTAGAGGATATCCATTGTAAGGTACCGTCCTGCTCAACTTCTCGGACGGGAACTTTTATCAGATTGAATCCGTCATCGACTTTGAAATCTTTGTCGCTTTCTTCCTTTGTGGTTCTGAGGGCGAGTATGTGTGTCTGTGTATCTCGGAGCGCTGTTTCCATCTCGCTCATCTGTAGTACTTGATGTGGATGATAAGGACATACGCGCAGACTTACACCGCCGTCAACGATATACTTGCCCAGTCCCATGGCCAGTGAGACGGTTCCTTCTTCGGCTTTCTCATCGCCAATAGGGTAGTAGTTGATGCTACGGGCTACACCGCTAATAACGGGATAGAAACGGTCACCGTGTTGCTCTCCTACCACTTCCTGAAGAATTACTGCCATCTTCTCCTGATCTATTACATTGCTGGTAGCTGTCATGTAATCCTTACTTCCCTGATAGAAAACACTGGCATAAACGGCTTTTACTGCGCTGGCCAGCATGGAAAGACGTTCGTATTTGTCTGAACTGTAAGGAATCATGTATGTTGTATATACACCGGCAAATGGCTGGTAGTGGGAATCCTCAAGCAGACTGCTACTACGTATGGCAATAGGTGTGCTTACAACAGAGAGGAATGCTTCCAGGTCGCCAAGCAGGCGCATGGGAAGACGGGCGCGGAGGAAATGCTGTAGGATGGTTTCGTCTGGTAAGTCGCTCAGGGCTATCTGATACAACTCGTTAGTGTCCATGAACTCGTCAAAGATATCGGTACAGAGTACCACAGTCTTGGGGATACGTACCTGGGCACCTGGGTATTCGTTGAGGTCGGTATGCCGCATCAGAATGTGGTCTATAAATGCCAGACCACGACCTTTTCCGCCCAGGCTTCCATCACCGATACGAGCAAAGTTAGAGTACTGGTCGAAACGCTCACGCTGGAATACAGCCACAACTCCTTGGTTTTTCATCCTGCGATAGGCAACAATTGCATCCAGGATAATCTGACGATGCGCATCTACATCTTGCAGGTTCTCCCATGTGATATTCTTCAGGAATTCTGATATAGGGAAGAGGGCACGACTTGCCAACCATCGGCTTACATTGTTGTGGCTAATGTGATAGAGCAGACTTCGGGCCGGTACCGTCATTATGTTGTTCTGTAAGTCTTTCAGATTGTGGATTCTTACCACCTCCTCCATGGTATCTGGGTTACGAAAAACAAAGTCACCGAAACCGAAGAAACGGTGTACAAGGCTTCTGAGGTCCACAGCCATTTTCTTGGAGTTCTTGTCAATGAAGAGCGCATGACACTTGTCGGCCAGTTTTGCTTTTTCTGATTCAGAGGAGTTTAGGATAAGTGGAATATAGGGATCGTTGGCTCGGATAGCACTTAACAACTTAAAACCAGCATCTTCATCTTTATCTGAGTCGGGAGTTAAGGGAAAACGGCAGTCACTGATGACTCCCAATGTGTTGTTGGCAAACCTGCTGTACAGAAGCCATGCCTCTTCGTAATTGCGGGCTAATACAATCTTTGGACGACCTCGCATGCGTAGCGTCTCCAAGCTGGTGTTTAAGGCTTCAGTGGCAAATTCGAGACTTTGCTGTAGGACAAAGTTGTAAAGGCTTGGTAGGATACTGCTGTAAAAACGGATACTATCCTCAACCACCAAAATCATTTGTACACCGGCACTCCGGATGTCATGCTCCAGATTCATACGGTCCTCCATCAATTTGATGATGGACAACAGTAGTTCTGTGTTTCCTAACCAGCAGAACACATATTCAAAAACAGAGAGATCCTCGTTCTGCATTCGCTTGGTAATACCATGGCTGAATGGAGTAAGTACCACGATGGGGATAGTGGCATAAATCTGCTTTATGGAGCGGGCAATGTCAAAGACGCTGTTGTCCTCGGCTGCGGGCATACATATCACCAGATCTATATTGCCACCGGCCATCTGTCTTTCAGCTTCTTCTTTGCTGGCCACCTGGATGAATCTTGGGGGAAAACGAAGTCCCAGACGTGCATATTCCGAGAAGATTTTCTCATCCACGCGCCCGTCGTCTTCCAGCATGAAAGCATCATAAGGATTGGCTATCAGTAGTACGTTACAGATGCGGTTCAGCATCAAATCAACAAACGAGGTATCTTTCAGTTGCATTTCTCTGTTATTTTGTCTGCAAAATTACGAAAAATAATGAAAAATGAAAAGTGAATACACATAAATATAATATTGGAGCCTCAGTCCAGTATTTCACCAGACTGAGGCTCCACATATATATAGCTATGGTTGAATATCGAACTTATACGATGCCTTGAGCCATCATAGCCTTAGCGACCTTCATGAAGCCGGCAACGTTAGCACCCTTTACGTAGTTAACGTAACCGTCTGCCTCTGTACCATACTTCACGCAGTTCTCGTGGATGTTCTCCATAATCCAAAGCAACTTAGCATCAACCTCCTCGGCTGACCAGCTCAGACGCTCTGAGTTCTGAGACATCTCCAGACCTGATACAGATACACCACCAGCGTTGCTTGCCTTACCAGGAGAGTAAAGAATCTTAGCCTGCTGGAATACCTTGATAGCCTCGGGAGTGGTAGGCATGTTGGCACCTTCAGCAACAGCGATTACACCATTGGCAACCAAAGCCTTAGCCTGCTCCTCGTTCAACTCGTTCTGAGTAGCGCAGGGCAGAGCAATGTCAGCCTTCTCAAACCAAGGCTTAGCACCGTCACCTACGTACTTGGCTGTTGGATACTTGTCAACATATTCCTTGATACGACCGCGATATACATTCTTCAACTCCATGATGTAATCCAACTTCTCGCGGCTGATACCATCGGGATCGTAGATGTAACCATCTGAGTCAGACATTGTCATGGGTATACCACCTAACTGCAGTACCTTCTCGGCAGCATACTGAGCAACGTTTCCGGCACCTGAAATCAGTACCTTTTTGCCTTCGATAGTGTCGCCCTTGGTCTTGAGCATAGCACGCAGGAAATATACAGTACCGTAACCAGTAGCCTCAGGGCGAATCAGTGAACCACCGAATTCAATTCCCTTACCTGTCAGCACACCGCTGTATTCGCGAGTGAGCTTCTTGTACATACCGAACATGTAGCCAACCTCACGACCACCTACGCCAATGTCACCAGCAGGTACATCAACATCGGGACCAATGTGACGGGTCAACTCCAGCATGAAAGCTTGGCAGAAACGCATTACCTCAGCGTTGCTCTTACCACGGGGAGAGAAGTCAGAACCACCCTTACCACCACCCATGGGCAGTGTAGTCAGCGAGTTCTTGAAAGTCTGCTCGAAAGCAAGGAACTTCAGAATACCCAAGTTAACGCTCTTGTGGAAACGGATACCGCCTTTGTAGGGGCCAATAGCGTTGTTGTGCTGGATACGGTAACCCATATTGGTTTGAATCTGTCCCTTGTCGTCCATCCATGTTACACGGAACTGGTAAACTCTGTCGGGAATGCAAAGGCGCTCAATCAAATTTACTTTCTCGAACTCGGGGTGCTTGTTGTACTCTTCTTCAATAGTAGCAAGTACCTCTTCTACTGCCTGATGGTATTCAGGCTCGTTGGGGAAGCGTCTTTTAAGATCTTCCAAGACTTTTTTTGCGTCCATTCTGAATTGATTTTAACTAATACTTTTGTTGCTTGTTATCTTTTCGGGTGCAAAATTATATAAAATCTTGTATTCTGCAAACGATTTGTAAGAAAAAATGCCGTTATTTCTTCAAATAGTTATCTTTATCCGTCGTATGCGAGGGTGAATATGCTTATTCTTGCCAGCCCGTCTGCTGCAAGTAAGGCCTGCGCACAGTTTCCTATCGTAGCTCCTGTTGTCAGCACATCATCTACCAGTAGGATGTGTTTTCCCTTCCATGCTTCTGGGATGAAGGCTTCATATTTTCCTGTTGTATTTTTCTGGCGTTCGGCACGACTTAATTTGGTTTGTGATTCTCCTGTTTCTTTTTTTACCAGAAAGTTCATCACAGGTATATGCATGTTTCTTCCCATTCCTTTTGCAATCAGTTCTGCTTGATTGTAGCCTCTTTTCTTTCTTCTCTTCTCGTCTGCCGGAACCGGAACGATGACATCAACTTCCAATCCGGATTTCAGATGGGATATTTCTGTGGCAGCCCATTCTCCCATCTTAATTCCCAACTGTTCGCCTCCATGATATTTTATTTTTATGATAATATTGTGAAAGTTTGATTGATGTCTATAATAAAATAAGGTAGCACCGTATTGTATAGGAGCATAGTTCCATACTTTTCTTAGCGGTTCATTGTCTTCGATACTTTTTAGGGGGTATCGTGGCAGTTTGATAGAGCAGGATGTGCAAATGTACTTCTCAGTAGGTTCCAACGTGTTTTGACAGACTACACATCTGCGTGGAAGAAGGATGTTACATAAATCTGCAATTAGACTCATTTCAAAGTTTCAAAAAACATATTGTAGTTATAGAAAAAGAGCGCTCGGATTATTCCGGGCGCTCTTAGGAATATTTGTTATAAAAATTATTCGGTGGGGAAGGGGAGATACCAGTTGCTGCGGGTCATGAGAATGTTGTACAACTTCATATCCATGGTTCCGCTACGTTTGGCAACATGTTTAGCCAAGAAGCTGTTGTCGTTACGACGGATGGCTACACGGGCTAAGTCTGAGAAACGACAGCCTTCAAAGGCAAGTTCCAATGCGTCCTCATCAATAATAAGGTCTTCCACAGCCTCAATAACCCAGTCAGTTATATCCTTTTCTGGGTCTTGACCGTAAATCTGATCCTTGGTTACCGTTACACCGTGGTTCTCCTTAATCTTCTTGGTAACCATGTCCACGTAGTTGTATGAGCTCAACTGCTCGGTATCACCGGGTCTGAGGATACCACAACCACGCTGGTGAACACCGATGGTCAGGTAATCTGATGTTTTGGAAGCACCAGGTACATTTTCTTCTTCTCTACTATAGAAACCAGAGTTACTGAATGTCTCTCTCTTATATTTGGCATAGATAGTTGGACTGTATCCACGCAGATTTACCTGAGTGGTAAAGCTCATCCAAGGCTTTGAAACAGCCTTGTCTATTTCTCTGCGATCCAGGTACCAGCATGCCTTGGAAATGCCGAATCTTGGATAGTTGTTGAAGTCCTTCACATAGAAGTAAACATTCTTGAGGTCTTTTTCTGGGTCAAATGTTCTAGCTTCTACAGGAGTCTGTCCTTCCTCCAGATTTGCATTTACTTCGTCTGCCTGATCCTGCCAGATACTATCAACGTATTGCTCCAGCCTAGCCAGAGAACTGATGCTTATGCCTTCTTCCACTACAGAACCCCATTTGTAAGTGGTGTCTGTAGTTTCCTCGATGTAGCAATACAGACTATCCTTGGCACCGAATTCTATATCAACACCTGAGAGGTAAGGATAAGCTGTGTTATAGTCATCCTCAGTTACAGTACTGGGGAACCACTGATGGTGATCGCTGACCAAACCAGTCTTAAGGATAGCAAATGCGTAGCTGGGGAATCCTGCACGGTTGATAGCCTCTGCATAGCGCAACCAGATAGTTGACTTACGGTATACCAGGGGATATACTGTGCTGAAGCCAGAGGGGCACTGCTTGTTGACAAGCTTGCCGTACTGTGTGTTATCACCAACGGGAAGGCTGTATTGTGAGCTCCTTGGAGTACTAACAGAACCTCTTGTCTGGTATATCCATGAACGGCGGGCATCACCTACATCTGGCAATGTAATCAGTTCCATTGTGCTTTCATCGCTTGTCTGACCAATGTAGCACTCATATTTCTGGCTGTCGCACAATGCCTCATAGCCTCTACTGGGAATTAGCTCACGGCGGTAACCATTGGTAGCGTAATTCAGACTAACGTATGAACTGGAGTTGTCTCCACTGCCATTTGTGGAAAGGGTAGCCTCGAAACCAAACAGGCGATTGATATCGGTAAATACTTTTCCGTCCAACTTTCCTGTATTGCTGGGAATACAGGTGATGGCTTCCCTACGATAGCGGCCACTTGTATAAGAATGTCCCGTTTCGTTATAGGGAACTCCTGTATGTGCATATTGTGCCTCTTCGAATTGCGTCTCAATATCACCAGTGCTATAATAGTTGTTACTTTCCAACGGACCGCAGAACTTACTGTTCAGGAAGTTGTAATAGTAGCCGGCAGCCTTGGCACAGGCCTGCTCATCGCCTTTCAGAAGATACAGATCACCCAACACTACGTCAATGGGGAACATTGTACGCATGCTATGGCAGATGTCCTTATAGTTGCCGTATTGGGGATACTTTTCTTCTCCGAACATTCTTTCCAGTATCACGTTCACACTGTCCAACTGGGGGCCAAGATAGTCTGCCAGCGTTGTGGCATCTGTTGTGTGATCGGGATTTGCAAGACTGCTGACGAAGTTGTCAATCTCGTCGGTAGTAAGCATTGGCTTTGTGTAGAAGGGCACTTTGCCGTATGCATAGACGAGTTGCATGTAAACCCAAGCACGGATGGCCATTACCTGAGCATACTCACGTAGCATGTAACTGCTTTGCTGACCAGTTGAAACTTTTCTGGCAGTATCGCATTGTTCGATATAGGCATTACAGCTGTTGATTACGTGATAGTAGTCGCTGACTTTCAGGTATGCACATGCTCCGTCTTTGTACTTGTCTTCGTAGCCGTTCTTACCAAAATTAATGATGGCTGCAATGGTGTCGCTAACGTAGGAAGTACCGTCTACCAAGTCGCCACGGCACTCGTTGAGAATCACATATCGTTCTGCAACATTCTGCAGAGACTTTAGGATACCCCAATAGGAATACAGGGTATCCTGTGCCACTTCATAGGCGTGGCGTTCGCTATCGGGTGTTAGCATATCTTGGCATGATGTATTAACCATACCCAGTGTCATGCAGCAGATAAGCAAACTTATAATTGATTTCTTTTTCATAATCTTATATTCTTCTGATTACAGGTTGATGGTTACACCTAAGTTGAAATTGCGACCGCGTGGAATAAGTCCAGTATCGATACCCTGATAAAGTACGCCGTTGTTGCTACTCATTTCGGGGTCAGTTCCCAGATATTTTGTCAGGGTGAACAAATTGTTGGCTTCACCCCAGACCTTCAGACCAAAAAGCCAGCTGTTAGAATAGGGGACCTTGTAGGTAAGGCGTACATTCTTCAGTTTCAGATAGCTTCCGTCTTCAATCCAACGGTCTGACATACGTTCGTTGTTACGCCAGTTCTCTGTATCCTTGTAACATGCACGGGGCATGTCAGTAACCTGACCTTCATATGTCCAACGACGCAAGGCTGCCGTAGTCTGGTTGTAGGTGGTGTTCAGACCTTCAATCTTTGAACGCTGATAGTTGTAAATGTCGTTTCCAAGGCTGTACTTGAAGTTTACATCCAGACGGAGGTTCTTCCATGTAAGACTTGAATAGATATTACCATAAATATCAGGGTGGGGATTGCCTATTACAACCTTGTCGGCATTGTCAATTACACCGTCGCCGTTTTGGTCAACGAAGATGACATCACCAGCCTGGAAGTTAGCATACTTCTTGTTTTCGTCTGCTATACCGGTAGGATACTTCAGGTATCCCAGTGCTCCGGCCTGACTTGCCTGTTCGTCAGTAGCAAACACTCCGTTAGTTTGCCATCCATAGAAACTACCTACAGCATATCCCACTGCGGTAAGAACGTTTTCCTGACCATATACATTGTTGGTATAACCATGTAGGTACTGTACATTTCCGCCATTTACATCAGATAGCTCGATTGTGTTGGCCTGGGTTCCGGGCAATTCGGTAATCTTATTGTTATAGTGGCCCAGTGTTGCACCCATTTCCCACTTCCAGTTTTTGTTGTTAATGATAGCGGCATTGATTTTCATTTCTACACCCTTGTTGGTGAGCTGACCTTCGTTGGTCCAGTACTGGGTCATACCGGCGATGTAGTGCAGGTCCTTCAGGGTAAGCAGATTGTCGGTCTTATGCCAGAAGATATCAATTCCAGCCTGTAGGCGGTTGTTCAGGAAGCTACCCTCCAGAGCAAGGTTCCACTTGGTAGTGGTTTCCCATTGAATACCACTGTTGGCAATGTTCTTTAGGAAAAGACCTACTGTATTCCTTGTAACCTGCTGGCTTTCCCAATAGGTACGTGATGCGTAGTAATCAAGGTTATCGTTACCACTCATGTCGAAACCAGCAGTCAGCTTCAAGTAGTTGACACCCTTGGTTGTATTGAACCACTTTTCGTTGCTGATAATCCAACCTAACTGCAGAGAGGGGAAGATGCCCCAACTTACGCCGAATGCCTTGATACCGGATTTGGTATTTGCGCCGAAACGGCTACTTGCTTGGGCACTCAGGGAGAAGTCTGCAAAGTAACGGTTCTTGTAGTTGTAGGCTGCATTCAGGTAGTAGGTCATGTCAGACCAATTGTCATTGATACCGCCATAGTTCACGTAATCCATATCAGAGTTAAGGATAGGCAGCTTATCATTCTCAATGTTATAACCATTAATGTTGGTATAACTGTAATTATAAGTGTTATATCTCCATCCTCCGAATACGTCTATGGTATGGGCACCGTAGTTCTTAGCCCATTCAATACGCAAGTCATTGTTTACGGTTGTTTCTTTCGAGAAGAGGGTCTTCAGCATACTGTCGATGTAGCCCAAGTCCTTCAGGTAGTAAGGGGTAGTACCGTTTACGGGTAGGTAATACTTCTCGTTATTACGGTTAATCTGGAAATTCAGACGGTCACTGATGCTCAGTGTAGGGGTAATTTGCCACTTGGGACTTACATTGATGTCAATAACGCTGTTCTGAGCATAGTTCTTGATCTTTCCTTCACCATTCCTGATAATCCAGT
>Ga0310786_10011444_pt1 | contig 11073 bp, 15 predicted proteins | sample AusTroGonzalo_MG_FD_203881 | JGI IMG/M metagenome (GOLD analysis project Ga0310786, IMG submission 203881) | Bovine rumen microbial communities from tropical cattle in Woodstock, Queensland, Australia - Gonzalo_03 (v2) (version 2) | ecosystem: Host-associated > Mammals > Digestive system >...
CGCTTTGAAACTTGATAATAAAAATTCATAAATAATCCTAACAGTCAAAACTTGACCATTAGGACTATTATTAATAGGAACAAAATAATCTTCTTGAGTGGTAGTACATATTGCTGACTAAGTAGCCAATAAGATAAGCAGCATCTTCTGAATCAAGTTTAATGTTATAATATTCACAAATATCAGCTTGAACATGGTCAGCTTCGTGAGAAATAGTATTAATTAGTTCTTCTCTAGAAGTAGTTTTATTTATACAAACTATAGAAGTTCTAAAATTACTATTAGTGAAAGTAACACCAGAATCAAATTTATATGCTATTTTATTGTAAATGTTATCTATAGATTTACTTGGAGCGAGAATATCTGTCAAAGCGGATTCAATAATATCAAATCTATCATAGTCAACATTAACAAATAGTATAACTTTCCAATAACTATTTACATTGATAATAGACTTAATCATATCATATCATCCCACTCAATAGGATTATCCATAAAAACTGTATCAGCATAAAATCTATTAAAAATATAACCTTCAGTAGCATCAGCATCATCAATTACATCTTTAACATATTTAGCTAGATGTTCTTCAGTAGGAACTGACTTTCCAAGAAAATCAGCTTGACACATATTGGCAACATAAACAGCATCATAAAGTTTATTTCGTTTAAGTTTAACTCCATAAGCTTCAAGCATACCATCAACATCTTCTTTAGTATAAGGTTTAATATACTCTTTACGACCATTTACATCTTTGTACATTCTAGAAGCAGCTTCTTTACAAAGTTTTTTATTAAAATGGCAACCATAATTATTAATATAACGTTTCATTCCATCAGGAATTTCATCGTAACTACCTGCATTTTTGTGATACATAACACTTAATTAAAAAGTGGCAGTTAGCATATATTTCTTCTACGGGGAGGAAAGATACCAACTGCCACAGGTTTCACTTCATTTACTAATTACATACGAGAACGAGAGCCACCTCCACGACGATAATTATATCGACTAGTCATCTCATGTTCATCATCATAATTATCACGATAACGACCACCACGAAATTCAGTATCTTCTTCAGCACGCTCTTCAATCATATAACACAAATCTTCGATGAACTCCTTCATTTCTTTAAGCTTCATCTTTAGTTCCTTGTGCTCTTCTCTATTTTTAAATCCTACTACTATCATAATCTTTAGCTTGTTTGTTTTGCTTTCTCTTTAAGTAAAGATATTGCTTCTGCTAGCTGAGATTTAAGACTACCAACTTCATCTTTAAGCGCTTTAACTTCATCAGAATTGCTCGCACTACCAGGCATAAGTTCATTAAGAACATTATCAAACTGAGGAATAAGCTTTTCATGATAAGGAGCACTCTCTACAATAGCTCTACTTTTATCTTTCAAACTTTTAATATAATTATAAAGAGAATCTTTATTGTCTGCAATAACAAAAGATTTATCTCCGAAATCAGCAATAGCACTATTACTGGGCACTTGTTGGAAAGTCTTTCTTTCACCGTTTATATTACAAACAATATCAAGTCTTAATTCAGGCATTTGACCAAACATACTAGAATTTTGATTTCCAATAGTTGGCGTTACACTTTCGACAGAGGCGGTAAACCACTTTATACTATCTGTTCTATCAAGTCCATACAGAACATTACCTTTACTTAAAGTAGAAAACATAGTTATATAATTTTAATTAATTAACTTACAGTACGAGACATTAATACAAGTAAACCTCTTTTTCTATCATTAAATACAAGAAGAGTATTAACATTGAGAAGTTCTGCAGCAGTAACAGCTGTTCCATTAGGTAGAACAAGATTCCTAGTGACTCCATTCATAGTGAGTGTAATAGGCAAAGTTGTAGTAGCATCAGAAGGAACAACATCACTAATAACAATAGTCAAATAACCTACAGGTTGTATTCTACGAAAACCAAGAGCAATATCAATAGTCTCAGTACCAATAGTAGTATTTGTACTTACAATATACGGAACACCACCAGCGTTAGTAGCAATGATATTAATACCATTATTCATAACAAAACCTCCTATCCGATATTAAAATACAATACCACCACCGAAGCCATTACCATAGCCGTATCCACCTCCATAAGGAGTAGCATTTACAGCTATAAGATTAGGATACTGAACAGGAACAGTATTAGGCTGTTTTGCGGCAATAGCGTCAATCTTGTCATCAAGAGCTTTGAAAGCAGCATTAAACTGAAGAGTTTGCTGATCGTTAGAAATCTGATTACGCAGCTGAGTAATAATGTCACCTTGCATATTAATCTTATCTTGAAGTTCACGCTCTTTCAAATCACAGAACTCTTTAGTAATGAGAGTATTTTGACCAGCAATAGCGCTAAGAATAGCATTAGTATCACGTTCAGCCTGATTCTGCAAAGTATTAGTTTGCTGACAAATAGCTAACTTATCAGCACCGTCTAACTGAGCAAGTTGAAGCTGAAGACCAGCAGCGTTCTTTTCAGCCTGAAGAATGTCATCTGCGTGATTAGCAGCAAGAGTAGCCTGAAGAGCATTAGTTTGCTGACAAATAGCAAGACGATTTTCACAGCAGCACTCACAAAGTTTGCTAAGAATAGAAGTATTACCAGCTTGAATAGCGTTAATAGTTTGCAGACCACTCATACCTACCTGAGCACCTACTTGATTAATATTATTCTGAAGAGTAAAGATACCGCTCTTAACAGTTTCAACACCAGTATTAACAATTTGAGCAAGCTGACCGAGATTATCAAAACGACCATTCATAATCTCAGCAAGATATTGGCGACCTTCATTTCCATTCACTGAAGCAAGATAGTCATTAAAATTGCCATTGCGACCATTTCTATCCCACATCATCCACATAAACATTATCCACCACCAAGCTCCGTTGGCACCACCAAAACCACCATTGTTTTGAAAAGCAAGGAGAAGATTAGGGTCAATACTAGAAGCAGCACGTCCTGTGCCTGCATCTGGAAAAACAAGAATGTCTTCTTGAGCCATAATTTAAACATTTTAATTAAATTAATAAAAAATATAATAACTTTAGATGCGCAACTGAAAGTTACTACAAAAATAAGAATAATATTAATATAATCAAAATGTTTATATAAAATAAAATAAAAGCCTAACTATCAGATAGTTAGGCTTGATTTATGTTTATAAATTGCTTTATCTAATTCATCTTTATAATAAGTAAGTTCTTTAAAACCACGTTCTTTACGACCTTTAGGAAGTATTTTCTTACTTACATAAATATTAAATGTACTTATAGGCATGTTAAGATATGCAGCTGCTTGTTCTTTGCTCATTCGTTCATGACCAACAATATTTAATATATCTAGAAGTTGATCACTAGTAGCATTACTATTACCACTATCAAATTTATCAGCTAATTCTCTAAGATGTTTAGCTATAAGTTTGTTAATTTCACTCATTGTTTTATCTTTTTAAAATATAATAATAAGAATAAACTTATTATTGTTATTATATTATAGATTTTAAACATAGTAATATCATCTACTGGAATAGTTATATATTCATCATATAAGTTTACACCATTTACAATAACTATATAATGTAGAAACATTCTATGATATTCACAAAAATGAAGAATATAACTTTGAGCATAAAGAACAATAAGAGGAAGAAAACCTATACAAGCTATATAATTAAAAGCCTTTATTTCAATGTCAAAATAAGAAAGAAAAGTATTTAGAAAGAATATGAAAGCTAATAACATTGGAATAGCTTTTATTACTAATAAAAATAGTTTATATTTTTCTTTTTCCAACATTAACTTTACCTCCAAATTTATATGCTGTTTTTGTACTAGTTGTTCCAGCTTTACCTATAATAGGTTTAGGTCTTTTTCTTTCTTTATTAGATAGAGTATCAACAACTTGATGATTACTAGCTTGACCTACTATAATTCTTTTTATTCCGTTAGGATTAGTAACAGTAACAATTTTTCTAGACATATTAATATAAAAGCCGCCCCGTAGAAGAAATATTATTCATCTACAAGACGGCTATAATTTTAAATTAAACAATAAATAAATGTATTGGCAAAACAAATCATTTCAGCCCAAAATACTTTAGTATTCCAAGTATTCCAAGATTTGCATACATTTTTAACATGATAAACAAAAATACCAAGATAAGCAACCCAAATAAAAAGTAGCCAAAAACAATTAAAAGTTATTGTAAATTGGCTACAAAGAGCGCAAATAACTGCTGCAAGACAGTGTACTTTATAAGCAATATCTTGAGTATCTTTAACAAGAGGAGCAGCTCCAACGAAAGCTAGAGACGCAATCGCTATAAAAGCAAGAAACTGAGTATTTTCAGAACTCTTATCTATTATAGTTGGAATACATAAAAAACATACTGCATATAATACTATTGTCCAAATCCACCTTCTATTCAAAGGGAGAGTAAAGACAGATGCTGATAAACTCGATGGTATACCACCGCCCTTAATACACAGAGCGATGGTATATACCAAGAGGATTATTATTGCTAATACTATGTTCATATTTGTAAAATTAAGATATACCAGTAACAGTACAATCAGTGAAGTTTTTCTGAGTTCCGTAATAAGCCGTCGATACACTATAGTCAATAATACATCGTTTGTAAACACCCTTATCACTTGAACCACCCGTAGAATAATTTGACCGCCATATAGTTTGTTTAGTCTCAATATCGCAGAACTTGTAATTAAATGACCCGAATGATAATATAGAACTCCATCCGTAAGTGTTATCAAGTGTTGTATTCTCATTATATAAACGACAACTATCAAATGTAATATTGGTCTTACGAGCAGAACCAGTATTAGCAGTCAGACACTCGTTAAATACACAACTCTTAGCATATAAATTTGTGAGACCTTGGTCAATAAAACAATCATTAAGAACACAATTATAAAACCTCAACTCTCTATAACTCTCTGAACCTCCACTTAAAAAGAAATCTGCATTGATTTTACAATTATAAAATTCAACAAACAAAGTTGCAGTTGAAGAGACTTCTTTAAAACCTGTCTTGGTTTCATTACTTCCTTTAAGTTCACTTATCTGACAATTAATGAATTTCATTTTATAATCAGAACTTATTCCATATATAGACGGCGGTGTAGTAGAAGTAGGAGAAGGCTTAATAATACAATTTTCTGTTATCTGTCCAAAAGTCGATGCAGCACCAGACAGAACGAATGTAGAATTGACAGCAACCGTATCTTTATTCAGATAAACACCAGCACATCTTGAGTTAATGACTTTGCACAATCCTTCTGGGGTAAGATCAAGAGTATTTACTCTTTTACCGAAACGCGAGTCAATGATAATGAAATCATTAACAGGCATATCATGGCTGTTTCCGTTACAAATAAGACATTCGTTTGACGTCGCCCTAATATTAATCCTGTTAAATATATAGTCACCAACCACAGTGCTTGAATCTTCAAATTCAACATCTATACCAGACTGAGGATTGAACCCAGGATTAGATAGATATGCACCAATACTATGTATTGATACGTCGTTTATCTCTATTCTCTTATGTCTTGAAATGGATATACCTTGACGTCCGCAATAGGATATTTCACCCTTATCGTACCTTACTTCTGCCGCATATTCTACCTCATCAATGACAGTGCTACATGTATACATTCCATCACCGCAACAATGTGAAATGTTAATATTTTCAAGCGTCAGATTACTTCCTATATTATTAATACCATAACACCATTCGTATGATGTACCTGTAGTGTCTGTATGGTTTTCAGGAACATATTGCACATACTGATGATTTCTGCCATCGCCAATGATATTACCATTAACAAGTTTAGAATTGCCACAACCTATAAATATGAACATATTATAAGCGTTGTTAGTATTAGTAATCATCTGTAGAGTACTTCCATTCATATCTACTGTTACACCAGCAGCCGCTAAATTGAATCGAAAAATACAAATTTTCGTCTGTGTATGACGTTCAAGAGTTCTAATAGAATGTTCAACACTTGCACTATATATTTTGTTTCTCTCAAACACAACTTTGCCTCCTCCACTTGCAGATACAATAGTGGAGATATTAACAAACGCTTGCCTGTTATCTGTACCTTGTGCTCCAAGAGTCTCATCATAAGTACCATCACCGACAGCTCCGAACCACTCTACATGCAGTTCTTTGTTCTTCAGCGTACCATCACATGTCACATTCAACTTAATGTCTGGCTTGCCCATAAGAAGTGTATCTGTGAACGTAATTGTATATGCGCCGCCAATACTACCACCATCAAAATATAACACGCAATTATCTGGAATAGTAATGTCTTCACTTAGAGTATAATCATATTGAATAATAAATATAGTATTTGTGTTCGGTGTGCGAGAACCAGCTTCACCTTTATAGAACATATCTTGCGTAAGTGTATTGACATTGCTCACCATGTTCTTGCGCAAATATACTCTACCCATACCGCTGAATGAAGCAGAGTCATAAGTTTTATCTGCTAGTTTAAGCCTATCATTCTTAACTGTTAAATCTTCCTCATCTGGCGTAAATGGATTATTTATTGGAAAATATATATTTCCTGTCCAACGATAAGATTTATTTGATACAACGTCAATATAAATTTTATCTGACTCTGGAGTAATAAGTTCTGTGTGTTCTGCATCTGAATAAAAATCTCCTTCATAAAAATATCCTTCAATTACGTCATCTACATAAGAAGGAAGCTGAGAAGATGGAACTTTACCAGACCCATCAAGAGAAGCCACACCATTAACTGCTCCTTTTTCAGAAGCCTCAAGCTTACCAGTAATAGCTGTAGTGAAATCACTATTAATAGTATGTTGGTCTTTATTCATACCATCATCAAAGATATCTTCAGTGCCTGCTACATGACCTCCAACAGCAGCATTATATATTCTGCTAGGAATTGGTTCTTTATGTTCATTCATAATTTTATAAATTTAAATTGTTATATTAAAATTGCCATCGTATTGATTAACTGATTTAAGAATATAATAATCTTGCAATGTTGTAGTATCTACAGGTTCCATAGGAATAGTGATTCCGCCCATAACAAAATTAAATACAAATTCGCAATCAGAAGGATAAATAATATAAATGTAATCTTGAATACACTCAATGTTAAAAGGATTGTTTATACTAACGTTTTCATATTTATAATAATCATTTTCATAAACATCGCTATAATTTTGTCCAGGTCCTATCCAAATATTACCTTTAACTATTCCGTAAAAAGTTTCAATTGATTTATCATATCCAATAGCTACAGCTTCATCATACGGAGTACAAGATTTAACTCTAAAAGTAGAATTAGATTGATCGTTATACGTTATTGTATAAATATCTTCAAATCCATCTCTACCTGTTTTAGATATACTACTTATTCCTTTTCCGTTAGTTACAGTAAATGTACTAGTTGTATTGTCATTATAAGTTATTGTATATGTATCAACTAAAACGTTTGTATTAGTCTTTTCTATTTTAAATATACCTTTACCGTTAACAACGAAATAAGTTGTAGTTGTATTATCATTCCAAGTAATAGTATAAGTATCGGTTAACACATCAGTTGATGTTTTTTCTATTTTAACAATACCTTTACCATTTGTAACAGTATAAGTAAATGGTTCACCTTCAGAGAAACTAATAGTATATGTATCTACAAGAACATTAGTTGCAGTTTTTTCAATATTAGCTATACCTTTACCGTTTTTAACAGTAATAGTAGCTGTTGTACCATTATCTAATGTAATAACAAGAGTACTTGTATGACTATCAGCTAAATCTTCATTCCATTGTGTAGACTTAATACCGTTACCTTTAAGATAGTTAAGAGTAAAATTAGTGTGCATCCAACCAATACTATCCATATGTTCTTCTTTATTGATAGCAATAGTTCCATATTCATCACAATGTTCACCTTTAATCAATCTTAAATAATTACGACCTGGAGGACCTTGAAGAAGTTGAAAGAATAAATCATATATAACGTTATTAAGAAAAACAAAATCATCATATTTTTCTCTATAAACATATACATCACCATTCTCTTCATTTTGAGTAGCTACAAGATAAAATTTAGCATCATGTCTTTCAGCTTCAGCTATCATTTCATCATAGCTATCAAAAACACCCCTAAGCATATAGGCAACACCCATGTCACCTTTTTCGCCTTTTTCTCCTCTAGGACCAGTAGCACCAGTAGGACCTGTTAAACCTCTAGGACCAGGTTCTCCATTTAATCCTCTTTCACCTTGAAGACCACGCTCTCCTTGTTCACCTTTATCTCCTTTAACACCAGGTTCACCTTTAGAACCTCTAGGACCTTGAGGACCAACAAGTCCATCAGACCCTCTAGCTCCAGGAATACCTTGAATGCCTTGAAGACCAGTATCACCTTTATCACCCTTTTCTCCTTTAAAAGCAGTAGCAAATTCAGAACTATTTAACCAACGATAAAATTCTCTAGTTTGGTCATATAAATCCTGAATTACTTTAGCTTGCTCTGAAGGAGTATCAAGAGCTTTCCAATTAGGAGTATAGTCTTTTATTACCTTTTTTAGCATTTCTAACTAAATTAATATTAAGTTTAATACTAATTGCACTATTAACAATTCTTTCTACGGGGTGACTATTGTAAGTTTACTTTTACCTCCCCGTAGAAGAAATTATCTTATCCTAATCTAAACATTTTATTAATATCAAGCATTCCACTAATAACATTAGCTAATACATTCCTATCAAATCGTTACTATTTTCTTGATTATGATAAGCAAGATTAGTATTTAAATATTTAATAATGTTTCTTAGCATAATATTATTTTCATGTATTTCTCTTTTAAGTTGTTTAAATTCAGGACTTCTAATAGTTTCTTGAATCTCTTTTAACATATCAAGAACATCACTTTCTTCATCATATGTCATACTTTTATATCTTCTTCTTAAGTTTATTGATAAACGCCTGTAAATGTTGAAATACCTGTTGGAGTAACATTAGAAAAAATACTGTAATTATATAAATTAACTACTTTTGTTGAAGAACCAGTAATAGTATAATTATTGTTAGAGGTATTAGAAATAGAACCCCCATCAAATTCTAATATACAATTATTAGGTATAACAATATTTCCACCAAGAACATAATCATATTTGATTATATATTTAGTATTATCACTATTTATCATTTCTTGTGTAATAGTGTTAACACCATTTACAATGTTCTTATGAAGAATTTTTGTTTTAAAATGTACAGGTACATTAACTTCAGTTGTTAATGCTCTAACGTTTACATTAATGTTTGAAGAACTACCTGGAGGTGTTATATTACTCATATTCTTAAAATTTAATAATTAATATCTATTCTGTAAGTTCCAGCTTGATAAACATTTACACTTGTATAAACTGTATAAATGCCAAATACAGTAGTAGTCATAGGTATGTTAAAATCATTCATCTCTATTTGTTCAATTTTAGATACATCTTCAGTAGGAAGAATTATTATAATTCTTTGTCCTTCAGCTACTTCTACTGTATAATTTCCTGTAGGATCACCATTATAAGGTACACTATATATTGGATTATAAACATCTTCATATGTATCACCTGAACCTATAAAGAAATCTGAAGCCATAGTTACAGTCTTTTCATAAGTAGAAACTTTACCAAGAAGTTGAGCCTCAACTCTAATAGTAGTTGTATTGTTAATAGTTAAATTTTCAGAGAAAGTTTTAACAGAGTTTTGTTCAAGAACTTTTTCTCCATTAAAGTAAACTTTTACAAAATCAAGCATACCATAATCAGCAATAGCTGTAATATTAACAATAGCAGCTTCATTCTTAAAGAAACTATCAGGAGTAATAGTAATTTGAACGTCGTCAACATCAAGACCGAGATTATCAAAAATAATACCGTAAAGACCGTTTACAGTTTCAGTAAGTGCTTTTTGTGTAACACCCATGACTTCGCTATCACCATATTTATTGCTAAATGCTTGTCCTCCACTAGCAGTAGCAAGAAATGATTGCATTTGGGTTTCAATATCATTAATACGAGAATTTAATGATTGTATAACAAGCCCAAAAGCTTCAATTCTAGATATAATATCTTTTTTAAAAGTATCGTAATCTAAAAGTATTTGTTGGTCTAATCTTGCAATAGGTTTCCAATAATTTATATCTGTAATTGGTGTATTAGCAGGAACAGCTTTTCTACTAACATATGTAGTCCAATTTCCATAATTTGTAGTTATACATCTAGCTGGATAACTATTTTCTATATACCAATCATCTACTGAAAGAGTTACGTTTCCTAAATGTTCAACTTTAGCTCTCATAATTATCAATTATATAGTCGTGATTATTCATTCCTCCATCATAATAAGCTATCACTGTTAATCTAGTAGTACCATAACCTATAGGATGACTACTTAAATCAGGAACATATTCCCCATCAATATAATATTCTACAGTGATATCACTTATTTGAGAAGCATTCATTTTTTCTCCTTGTAAATAAAATGTTAAGTTTGTATTAATAATATTATTTACAACGTTAGCTTCACATTCAAAATCGAAAGGATAAATAAAACTATTTGTATTTTCATCATCTAATGAATATTCTTCTTCATAACCTAAATTTTGGTTTTGTTTAAGAAGGTCATCAGTATCAATCCAAAAACGAGGTCTATCATTACAGCTCACAAAAGCTTTTAATACACCGTTCTCATCAATAGGAAATACATATCCTGTAGAATTATCATTACCCTTATATATTTGATTTATTTTAGCTTTAACATAATTAATTATGAGAGCAGCTTTCTTATCTTCTCCCATATGACGTGCAGCACAAGCAGCATTAAACATATTAAAGCATTCTATAACACCACTGTTTTTATCTGTGCAATTAGCTTTACAATCTTTAAGCATTTCTTCACCGTAATCAGCAAGCATAGCCATAATACGATGATAAACACAAACGTATTCTGCTGGAATAGTTAAATAAATATAT
>Ga0310786_10011445_pt1 | contig 11072 bp, 18 predicted proteins | sample AusTroGonzalo_MG_FD_203881 | JGI IMG/M metagenome (GOLD analysis project Ga0310786, IMG submission 203881) | Bovine rumen microbial communities from tropical cattle in Woodstock, Queensland, Australia - Gonzalo_03 (v2) (version 2) | ecosystem: Host-associated > Mammals > Digestive system >...
GTAGTAATTCCAGACACTGTAACGGAATTAAAATATTATGTTTTCAATCAAGTTTTAAATCTTGTTACCCTAACTCTTCCAGATAGCGTAGATACTATTGGTCAATCTTTCTCTACTTTGGCTGGATTAAAAGAATTACATTTCAAATCAACCACTCCTCCTACCGTATCTAGTTCTTCTACTTTTAATAGTTTATCTACATTTTGTATAATTTATGTTCCAACTGGAAGCTTAAGTGCTTACACCTCAGTAACAAATTATCCAAGTTCAGCTACCTATACGTATAGGGAGGAATAATAATGATTCAAACTGAAACAATTGATAATAAGATCAGACATTATAGCGATTTGAATTTAAAAATAAAGCAAGTAGAAACCAATAAAATATATGATGATGCATTAGATATTATACCTTGTATATATACATATGAAGAAACGGATATTCCAATAGAAGATATTGAATTAGATGATTCTTCAGCTCTACAGATTCTTTTAAGAGGCGATTAGTATGACATTGCATCAGGCTCTTCTTTTTAGAAAAAAATTAGATGACTTACTTAGTAAACTTTCTATCGAAGAATCATTAGAAAATATTATTTTATTTGAAGAATGGGAAATAGGTCATCATTATAACCGAAACACAAAACGAAGATATAATGGTTTACTTTATAATTGTGAACAAGCTCATGTGTCTCAAGCAGACTGGACTCCTGATATTACAGCTGCTTTATGGACAAGAGTATATGAAGAAGAGTGGCCAACATGGAAAGCTCCAACTGGGGCTCATGATGCTTATAGAATAGGAAAAAAAGTTTCTCATAACGATAGACATTGGATAAATCAGCTTGATTATAATATCTATGAACCCGGTGTTTATGGCTGGGTTGAATATATAGATAACATTGAATAAAGGAGAAAATAAAAATGACAAGAAACGACATTTGCAACAAGTATGAAAAAGAGATTAAAACCTTATCTACTTTACTTAAAGATGATGGTGTAGATATTGGTATTGCAGAATCTATCTTTTTTAATGCCGCTATGCATGGTAAGATCCCAGAAGGGGATGAACCAAAAGTTCAAGCTGCTTTAGCTCATATTGGAGGACCTGATTTTTGGGAAGCGGTTCATAAAGAGCTTGATGTTGAAGTTGGTTGTGAAACCTGCAAACTGTAATTATTAAATTATTAGTAACTTAGGAGGGTTAATAAATGAGTTATAATTACAAATACCTTCCACATATGTATGCAGTGAAAATTCCAGCTGCCGATTGGAAGGTAATATCTTGGAAGAAAGGAAAAAGAACGACTGCTATAAAAAATTATTGTTGTTTTCCTTTTCAAGCAAGTGGCACAGTACCAGTAGGTAATATTATTGCTAATGGACAGGTACTTGCCACTCTACCCTCCGCTTCTACTATTTGGGTAGATACAAATAATCAGCTTGGGGTAGGATATTTACCGCCTCCAAATACTAAGCATTCTGTTTCAGGATTTCCATTGATATTAGATGGAAGAGAATGTTCTTTATCTGAAGCTTTAAGTCAAGGATGGGATACCAGTCCATTATATGCAACTTCTCATGCAATTTTAGGGGTATCGGATAATACTTTATATTATTATGTATTCAACACAACTTCTCAAGGAGTTTCTGCAACGTGGAATGAATTATTATCGATAGCAAGAATGATTGGTTGCTCTTCTGTTTTATTAGGAGACGGTGGAGGAAGTACCATTTTAGATATTGAAGGAACCAATGCGGTTGCAAGTGCTGGAAATAGACAATTAGCAACTCTTATGCAGTTTTAGGGGATTATATATGAGCACATTAAAATTAGTTTTAGAATTAGGAAAAAATTTAAAAAAATTAGATTCTTTATTTAATGAGTTTAATTGTTTTTTAGAATAGAGAGGAATTTCATATGGCACAAACCTTTCTACAACCTAAATTTGTAGGTACCACAAATAAATTATTACAATTCGATAATGCAGGGGTATTACAAGCTGTTGATGTAACCATTTCTGGTATCTTACCTCAAATTGTTGTAATGACAGAAACGGGATCTCAAGTTACTTGTAATAAAGATGGAGTAACTTTAACTGCAACAGAACAAAGTGGAAAATGGGTTTTTAATGTTCCTACAAAAGGAAGTTGGACATGCAGTGTTTTAACTCCAGGAGGGGAAGCAGCTTCAGATATTGTTAATGTGTTAGAAACTAAACAATATAAAGTAACAATAGAAATTACTCCGGCTTCAACCGTAGATCCTATTCTTGATAACAATGATTGGACAACTATTCAAGCCATAGCACAAGCCAGTGAAGGAAGTACTTATTGGTCTGTGGGGGATACAAAAGAGATTACTTTACTAAGTTTTTTAATTCCTTTTTGGGATTATAATCCCGGAACAATGACATTATCTGCTGTAATAATTGGGTTTGACCACAATAGTACATTAGAAGGAACAGGTATTACTTTTCAATTAGGTAGATATAATGATACGGACGTGTCTTTAGGAAAAACAGGCAGTTTTGCGGATCAAGATCGAGGTGTTCGGGCCATAGATAATTCGTTCTCAGCTTCTAATAGTTGGGTCTATAGTTATCTTAGACATTATTGTGGTAGTAGTTTGCAAGATGGAACATCTTTTATAAATTGTCTTCCTTTAGATTTACGAGCTGTTCTTAAACCTATTATAAAGTATACAGATAATACTGGATATCAAAATGGAAGTGCTGGATCTGCCTCAGATGTTACTTCCACTATTGATCTTATTTTTGTTCCAGCACTATTTGAAATTACTGGATCAGTTATGCTAAATATGAACCCATATGAAGCGAATTATCAACAGCAATATGCTTATTATAATGGAATAAATACTTTTAATAGGGCGGTAGTAATACATAATTCACAAACAGGTACAACTTATATAGATTCTACCCCACCGAGTTCCACTGGTTATTCTTATTGGTATTGGTGGACGCGGACTTGTAATAAATCTTCCTCAACCGCTTTCTATGCTATGGGCGCGGCCCCCTATTCCTTCAATGGAAGAAATGGCGCTTTTATTGCTCCTTGTTTTGTTGTAGGATAAGAGAGGTTATATAAATGTTAGAAGTTGTAAATACTTTAGATTTTAATAATCTTGAACAATTATTAAAAGAAGGAAAAATTTCTCAAGAATTATATGATGAGTTAACTCAAGGAAAAGGTGAAGATTAAAAATGGCATATTCAAATAGTCCTTTAGTTAATTACACTAAAAAAAGTCCCAATCATAGTGGTACTAGAAATCATAAAATAGATACCATAACTATTCATTCTATGGCCGGAAATATGACTGTAGAAAGTTGTGGTGAATGGTTTTCAAAACCTAAGAATTCAAGTTCTAATTATGGTATTGATTCTGCGGGAAAAATTGCATTATATGTGGATGAAAAAAATAGATCTCATTGTTCTTCTTCTGCCCCAAACGATCATAGAGCTGTAACTATTGAAGTTGCTAATGATGGAGGAAAAGAAACTGGATGGCATATTTCAGATGCTGCTTATGAATCTCTTATTAGACTAGTAACTGATATATGTAGAAGGAATAATATTAAGCAATTAAAATGGAAGGCAGATAAATCTTTAATTGGTAATATTGATCAACAAAATGTAACTGTTCATATGTGGTTTGCGGATAAAGACTGTCCTGGGCCTTATATCTATAACAAACTACCAGAGATTGTGGCAAGAGTAAATATTTTGCTAAATAATAAGGAGGATGAAGATATGACTCAGGAAGAATTTAATAAAATGTTTGCAAATGCAATGACTAATTATAGGAAAACGTTACAAGATAATGATTCTGGTACCTGGAGTAAAGATGCAAGAGAATGGGCTATTTCTACTGGATTAATTCAGGGTGGTTTAGACGATAATGGCCAACCAAATTATATGTGGGAAGATTTTTTAAATAGAGAGCAGTTAATTCAATTATTATATCGTTTCAGACATCTAATATAAAATATATTAGGAAGATTATATATGGATAAAATAAAAGAACATAAATTTTTAAATCATTTTAAATCAATTGGTTTTTCAAATAGATTGGCAATATACATTATGGCTTTTTTATTTATAGGAATGATAGGCGGTTTTTATCTAGCTATTCAATCCATTACTTATAATTATCTTGGATCACTTCTTTGCTGGACAGTGGTATTTACCCCTATCGGAACCGCCACCTCTGTAGCTCTTAGTAGAATTGTGGATAAGAGTAAAGCGGAAAATACTGCAGGGGGAATTAAATATGAAACCGCGATGCAAGATATATATTTAAATATTGAAGAACAACCAATTGAAGAACCAAGTATAAATAGTCCTCAGATATAAAGGAGATCTAGATATGGATATTATTATGAATACAATTATTCAGTATGTTGCAGAAATTATTGGATTATTATTAGTTACCGCCATTGGTATTGGTGGAACATATTTGATTAATAAAATCAATAAAAATAAGCAGTTAGAAAACATCAGTGTTGCTACTATTCAAGTAATTTCTGCTTCCCAAGAAACAGTAAGACGGCTTCAGCAAACATTAGTTGATAACTACAAAAAACAAGGGGCTCTAACGCCAGAACAAATTGAGGAATTGAAGAAATTGACTCAAGAAATTACTTTAGATCAATTAGGTCAGCCGGTTCTGGATTTGTTAGAAGCAGCTAAGATAGATGTTTCTAGTATGATTACAAATGCTGCAGAGGCTTATATTAATGAAATGAAGCGTCAAGATGCCTAAGGAGGATATCAATCCATGGCAACTTATCAATCATCTTATAGTAATGATCAATTTCTAAATGCTATTAATACCTTTTATAATACTAGAAATAAAATAGTAGTTACCGCAGAAACAGGAAGTGTGGTTACCGCCTCATGTGGTGGTACCACCTTATCTGCATTAGAAGATAATGGTACATGGACTTTCTATTATACTAATTTTGGAAACTGGACTATAGCAGGAACCAAGAATCAATCTTCGGATACAGTTACTTTAACTATAAATGAATTGATGGATTATACGGTATCTTTAAATATTGGGGGTACCGTAAGTTCTACTTTAAATAATAATACTTGGACCGTTATTCAAGCCGTTGCTCAAGATGGTACCGGTAGCACGTATTGGTCTGTTGGGGATACAAAAACCATTTCTTTATATGGAGTATTAGCAACTACGGCTTTTAATAATGATTCGTATAATGTATTTATTATTGGTTTTGATCATAATAGTGTAATTGAAGGAACAGGAATTACTTTTCAATTAGGTAAAAATGTATCTACAGGTAGAAATATTGCTTTGATGGATACTTATTATAATTCGACAATTTCAAGCGGTCAAGAATGTTTTGCCATGAATGTTCTGGGGCAAGGAAATACTGGAAATGATTATGGCTGGGAAGGTAGTTGGATGAGAAACCATTTATGTGGAACTTCTCTATTTAATACTGATGGAACTATAATTGGATTATTTTCAGAAGATCTTAGAAGAGTATTGAAAAAAATTGTAAAATATACTGATAATCTTGGAGGAGCAACTTCTTTTTCAACCAATGTTACGGAAACGGATGAGTATGTATTCTTACTTTCTGAATGTGAATTAACTGGGGAACCGACTTATTGTAATATCGCAGAATCTAATTATCAAAATCAATATGCTTATTATGTCGGAGGAAATCAAGCAAAATATTATCCTACTACTACCACTTTAATAACATATTGGTTACGCTCTCCTTATTATGATGGAAGTACTTTTGTATCTTTTGATTCAAGTACTTTACAAGCAAGCACTGCGGTAGCCAGTTCGAATTCTCTTGGGTTATCTCCCTGTTTTGTAGTAGGATAAAGGAGGAGTATTAGATGGGTGTTTTATTATATCCTGGCGATGGAACAAAAATTGATACTTTTGTAACTGCCGTTAATGCTTTTGTTCCTCAATTAAAAGTCACTGGGTTAGATGCTACTTCTTTAGTTTCTTGTTCTGATGGTACTACTACCTTAAGCGGTACAACTGATTCCTATGGTAATTATACTTTCAATATTCCACATTATAATACCTGGATAGTAACGGGGATAGTTAATTTATCTTCCACTACCGCTACTTGCAAAATAGATAAGATAAAATTCTATCAAATCGATATTACTCCTCTTGGACCAGATGTGGATCCTATTTTAAATAATAATAATTGGGAAGTAATTCAAGAAATTGCCCAAGTAAGTGAAGGAAGTTCTTATTGGTCCATTGGAGATAGAAAATCTATTACGTTAAGTGGAATGATCGGGGCCGTTAATTATACTAATGTTTCTTTATATGTTACCATCATCGGTTTTGACCATAACAGTACTTTAGAAGGAACAGGTATTACTTTTCAACTTGGAGAACAAGAAAATCCTCCAGTAAGCGGATCAACTAATACTAGAATAGCATTAAGAGATTCTTATTATGATTCCGCTCCAAGTCCTTCTACTACTTTATGTTTTAAAATGAATAATAATGCTTCCAATAGCGGTGGTTGGGCTGATTCCAGAATGCGTAATTATATTTGTGGAACCAGTTTAACTTCTTCAAATTATACCGTTATTTCTGCTTTACCTGCGGAGTTAAAGAGTGTTTTAAAATCAGTTCCAAAATATACAGATAGCATAGGAAATGGTAGCGTTGAATCTAGGGCTAATGTTACTTCAGTAAATGACTATGTATTCTTACTTGCAGAATATGAAGTTTTTGGAGACTTTACTCCTGGGTATGCTAATACTTATGAAGATTATTATCAACAGCAATATGCATATTATAGGGATAACAATTCCAGTTATAAACAGAGATATGGTTTTTCTACCTCTTCCGGTATTGGTGCTTCAACTGTTAAATGGTGGTTAAGAACTCCGTCAATTACCAGTAACGAATTTATGGCTGTTCAACGTTCGGATCAAGGAGTATGTGCTCCTAATACATCTTCTCATTCCCTTGGACTTGCTCCAGCATTCGTTGTAGGTTAATCTTGTATATAATATTAAAGGAGATGACTAGAAAATGACTTTTCCAACTAAACAAGAATATAAACACAGCTACATAAATAGAAAACGATATAAGAAAAGATGTATTCAAGGAGAACTAAATATTCCTTATGGTACATCTTTTGAATGTTTAGAAAATGGTATGATAGTACATAATAATAAACCTATATGTTATTGTACTAGTCAAGATGCTTATGATTATTTTTGTCATAACGATGATGGAAAAGGTATGGAACGTGGAAAATTAATTGATAAAATCCTAACTATTTCTAGAGATAAAAAATCTCATAAATATGATCGTATATGGGATATGTTATGGAATGATGATTATATTAGAATAACCTATAAACGGGCAGATCATGATGATGTATGGTTATGGAATTTTAATTTTTTTAATGCAGATATAGAAGAATTAGAAAAAATTCTCCAAAAAATAAAGAAATGCTAAGAGGTAATAATATGGAGTATGTTTTTGGTAAACGTTTATATAACGGACAAGAAACAGAATTTGTTAAAGTCATCACTGATAATGATTATGCAAATTTTCAAGATGGTAGATTTGTAACTTATACTTTTGATAATGATACTATTACCATTACTCATAATTTTAGAATTTTATTTGAATATAAGAGAAATATTGATCTTCAAGGAAAATATCAAGTTTGGTATTATATTGATAATCATACTAAAGAAACCAATTTCAATAAAACTATAAATGAAACTATTACAACTCATGCAGCTCAATTACAAGAACAATCTATTATTTTAGATGATATATTAGTTGAGTTATTAACTGGAGGAGTAACAGAAAATGTTTGAGAGATTAAAAAAATTATTTGATGCAAAGAAAATTGGAGAAACAGAATTAGAGGTTGCGGTATCTAAAGGTTGGATTACAGCTAAACAAAAAACTGAAATTCTAACTCCAAAAAAGACAAAATAAGTTTATATGATAAGGAGTTAATTTAATTGAGTAAGATATATTTACAGGAACGAATAACTCCTGTTGCTGGAAAGTATATTGTGGTGGGTAATGATGGTAATTTAACCACAGGAGATCTACCAACGAATACCTTTCCTACTATTACTATAACAGCTCCTTCATCTGTTAATCAAATGGTAGTTACCACTACTAATCCAGGACAATCAACTGCGACGGCAACTAAAACAACTAGTACCACCTGGGTATGTAATCCTCCTCAATTTGGAATTTGGACTATAACCGGCACTTCATCTTCTCCTGCCGCTACGTATATTGAAAGTATTGATGTAACAGAAATAACTAATTATTCTGTTACTTTATCATAAGGAGATCTGGTATGGCTACAAAAACATATATTCAAGAAAAATTAACCGGTCTTCCTGGTCAAGTAGTTTCTTTTGATGGGAGTAATAAAGCAATTGTCAAGAGTTTAGTTCCAGAGCTAGGGGCAAGAATTATTGCAACTGCTCCTGTTGGAAGTGTAGTAACTGCAACCGATGGTATAAGCTCTGTAACGGCTACTGGAGAAGATCAATTATTTATTCCATTAGGCAGCGATAGTTTTACTACAACTAATAATGATATTTTGTATACAGAAGGTGGAAATACTTTTGTATTACAAATTCCAAGAATAGGTAGCTGGTCAGTAACTGCAGAAACTACTGCTGGTAGTTTATCTTCCATGGTTTCAGTAAGTGCTGCCCAAGATTATTATGTAGATTTATCTTTCTTTGAAGCTTTAATTTCAGTTTCTTATACTTCAGGTGCAGTTTGTACTTGCAGTAATGGTACAACCACTCTTACTGCTGCTGATACAAGTGGTTCATATACTTTTTCAGTATCCGAACCCGGTACCTGGACAATTACTGCTTCTGCTTCTGGTGCTAGTAGAACAACTACTGTATTTATTTATGAATCCGGCCAGCAGGAAAATGTTACCGTTGATTTTGTCAATAATACACTAAATAATAATACATGGGCTATAATTCAATCAGTTGCACAAGAAGGTACTGGAAGTACTTATTGGTCCGTTGGCGATAGAAAATCAATTGTATTAAATGGTACCATTGGAAGATTAAATTTAAGTAGTAAAACTTTATATGTATTCATTTTAGGATTTGATCATAATAGTGCTTTAGAAGGAACTGGTATTACATTTCAGTTGGGAAAATCTGCTTTAACAGGTGGAACAGATATTTGTTTAGTAGATGCTAATTATCAATCTTCTACTACAACCAGTAGATATTATACCATGAATACTTCTTCTACTAATGTTGGTGGGTGGGCAAGTTCCCAGATGCGGTCTAATGTTTGTGGAACCAGTTTAACTTCTTATACCAACACTTTTATTGGAGCTATACCATCTGATTTAAGAGCTGTTTTAAAAGCAGTTACTAAATATTCAGATAATGCTGGATCTAGATATAATAGTCCAAGTTTAGGAGCAATTTCTGCTACAACTGAATATGTTTTCTTACCTTCTCACTTTGAAGTGACAGGACAGGTTCCATATAATTACTATGAACAGCAATTTCAATTACAATATTTTTATTATGCCGCTGGAAATAGTACAAATAAGTATAATTATAATTCAACCAGTACTCGAGTATCTTGGTGGTTAAGAAGCGTAAATGGTAGTAGTTCTTTTGCTTTTATGCCTGCTAGTACAGTGGTTGGATCTACCAGTACTTATTCTAGAGGGTTTGCTCCTTGCTTTGTTGTAGGATGAGGTGATTTTAGATGTCATATATTTCTACTGTTTCAGGATCATCTATTGATGCTGCTATTTCTTGTATAAATAATATGTGGTTACAGATAAAAGTTACCGGAGTAGATGTTAATTCTTCAGTTTCTATTACAAAAGGGTCGGTAACTTTTTCTGGTACTTCCAATATGTCTGGTACATATGTTTTTAATGTACCTGCTTTTGGAGTATGGATTATTAGAGCATATAAAGGTGGAGTACCGGTAATAGATACTGTAACTGTCAATCAAATTATGCAGTACACAATAACTTTTTAAGAGGATTTATAAATGTTAGATAACCTTCAGATTTTAAATAACTTATCGGAGAAAGAAAAAGAAGTCGCTTTAAAAATATTAAAAGAATATTCAAATCAAGGATTTTCTAGGGAATTAAATAATCTGGTATTAGCTGATTATAAAGAAATGCCAGTAGATATTATTACTTTTATAAAAGATCAGAAATATCTGGGAAAAGCATGGCATACTTCTTCTGGCGTTTGTAAGTTATATCCATTTTGGGAAAAAACATTAAAAGAAATTTTTCCTGATCCATATACAACTAATTATAACAATCTAATTGAATCTGGTGCTAGAGGAATAGGAAAAGCTCAACCTTTAGATGCTTTAGTATTTACTGAAAATGGGTATAAACCTATGAAGGATATAACTGTAGGAAGTAAAGTTTATGGAGAAGATGGTAAGCTTCATGTGGTAACCGGAGTATTTCCTCAAGGTAAAAAACCTGTTTATAAAGTAACTTTCACGGATGGTACCAGTACTAAATGCTGTAAAGAGCATTTATGGACTGTTATAAACACTGAACATGACTATACTGAAACTTTATCATTAGAGGCTATAGAAAAAAGAGGGTTAAAAACTTCTTATTTAGGATATAAATTTGAAATTCCAATTACTCAACCCTTATTATTTAGACCTATTCCTTTAGATAATCTTGATCCTTTCTTTTTTGGTTATTTAGTCGGAGCATGTGTGCATCATAATGTAGCAATAGATGAATCGTCAATTAGATCTACTATACTTCTTATTGATAAAGATAAATTTGATGTCACGGATGAAGAATTAAAAGTAATAGTAGATATTATAAAGAAATTTGATTTCTTAGGTTTACATCCTAATAATTTCTATCTTCCTGATTATATTAAATATAACACTCCTGATGTTCGAATGAGTTTCTTAAAAGGTATGTTATTTGGAATTGAGTATTTTCAGGGTAAATCATTATTACTTAATTCAGCATTTGCGGAAGATATTATTTTTCTTATTCAATCT
>Ga0310786_10011446_pt1 | contig 11070 bp, 8 predicted proteins | sample AusTroGonzalo_MG_FD_203881 | JGI IMG/M metagenome (GOLD analysis project Ga0310786, IMG submission 203881) | Bovine rumen microbial communities from tropical cattle in Woodstock, Queensland, Australia - Gonzalo_03 (v2) (version 2) | ecosystem: Host-associated > Mammals > Digestive system >...
GAAATCGAATCAGAAACACAGGTTGCTTGACAACCATCAGCGAAACAAAGACATGAAGAAAATCTATCTAAAACGAGGAAAAGAAGAGTCGCTTCAGAGATTCCACCCATGGGTATTCTCAGGCGCTATCGCCTCTTTCGAACAAGACCCTGAAGAGGGAGAAGTTGTGGAAGTGTACACCAGCAATAAGGAGTTTATCGCCACAGGACATTATCAGATCGGTTCCATTATGGTGCGTGTACTATCATTCAATCAGGAACCTATCGACCAGACATTCTACGAGAAACGTCTTGCCACAGCCTACGATGTGCGCAAGTGTATCGGTGTTGCCGAAAATTCCGAAAACAACACCTACCGACTTGTTCATGGCGAAGGGGATAACCTGCCTGGACTTGTCATCGACATCTATGGCAAAACGGCTGTGATGCAGGCACACTCAGTAGGCATGCATGTAGACCGCATGGTGATTGCCAAGGCACTGAAGCAACTGATGGGCGACCAGATAGAGAACATCTTCTATAAATCGGAAACCACCCTCCCCTTCAAAGCAGAATTAGGTCAGGAAAACGGATTCCTGCTCGGAGGTAGCACTGAAGACATCGCCATCGAGAATGGTCTCAAATTCCATGTAGACTGGCTGAAAGGTCAGAAGACGGGATTCTTTGTTGATCAACGAGAGAACCGCAGTTTGTTAGAACACTATGCCCACAATCGCAACGTACTCAATATGTTCTGTTACACAGGCGGTTTCTCATTCTATGCCATGCGAGGTGGAGCAAAACTCGTACATTCGGTCGATTCATCACAAAAAGCAATCGATTTGACAAATGCCAATGTTGTTCTCAACTTCCCCGATGACCCTCGTCATAAGGCTTTCGCAGAAGATGCGTTCAAGTTTCTCGACAACATGACAACTCCCTATGACCTTATCATCCTTGACCCACCGGCATTTGCAAAACACAAAGATGCCTTACGCAATGCGTTGAAGGGCTATACGCGCCTGAACCAGAAAGCATTCGAAAAGATACAGCCAGGCGGAATACTCTTTACATTCAGTTGTTCGCAAGTGGTGACTAAAGACAATTTCCGAACAGCAGTGTTCACAGCTGCCGCACAAGCGAGACGAAGCGTACGAATTCTGCATCAACTACATCAGCCAGCAGATCACCCTATTAATATCTTTCATCCTGAAGGAGAGTACCTAAAAGGACTGGTTCTGTACGTTGAATAAAGCGTCAAATTATGTTTGATAACATAAACGGTGCATTTTTATGTTAAAATGCTTTGTCAATATCAAGTATTTGTTGTATCTTTGCACCGTGTTTTTCATGGTATTAGATTTATTTTAAGGTTAGTATGAGGTTGCCTATCGTGAGATAAGCAATCTTTTTTTTTGTCAGAGAGCACAAAAGTTGTGATTCAATTTGGACGTTTTAATCTTTTTTCGTACCTTTGCAAGTCAAGAGAAGCGAGAGAAGGCTTCTCGCCCCGAAATAAAAACAATATGAATAGACAAGAACTTATCAAAGAAATCAAGCAGAAGCAAACGTTTCTCTGCGTGGGACTGGATACCGACATCAAGAAGATTCCTCAGCACCTGTTGGGTGAGGAAGATCCCATTTATAGTTTCAACCGAGCTATCATCGATGCGACCGCCCCTTATTGCGTAGCATACAAACCGAACCTCGCTTTCTATGAGTGTGGTGGATTGGAAGGCTGGAAAAGTCTCGACAAGACGATTCGCTACCTGCGTGAAAACTATCCGCACCATTTCATTATCGCTGATGCCAAACGTGGTGACATCGGAAACACTTCGAAAATGTATGCACGTTGTTTCTTTGAGGAAATGGGTGTAGATGCGTTGACGGTTGCTCCATATATGGGCGAGGACAGCGTGACACCATTCCTTGAGTATCCTGGGAAATGGGTCATCGTACTGGCATTGACAAGTAACAAGGGCAGTCAGGATTTCCAGTTGACAGAAGATGCAGCTGGTGAACGTTTGTTTGAGAAAGTACTGCGAAGAAGCCAGCAATGGGCTGATGCAGACCGTATGATGTACGTAGTCGGTGCCACACAGGGAAAGTTGTTCGAAGACATACGAAAAGTAGTGCCAGATCATTTCCTATTAGTTCCAGGTATTGGTGCACAGGGCGGAAGCCTTGAAGAGGTATGTAAGTATGGCATGACGAAAGACTGCGGTCTCATCGTCAACTCCTCGCGTGCCATCATCTATGCGGACAACACGGAGCGATTTGCCGAAGTTGCAGCCGAGAAAGCAAAGGAAGTACAACAGCAAATGGCAGCTCTGCTAAAATAAAAGATGGATTCAATCATCATCAAAGGCGCTCGTGTCAATAATCTGAAGAATATCAACGTTGAGATTCCCCGCAATAAGTTCGTGGTCATCACGGGTGTGAGCGGTTCGGGAAAATCATCGTTAGCATTCGACACGTTATATGCCGAGGGCCAGCGAAGGTATGTGGAGAGCCTCAGCACCTATGCAAGGCAGTTCATGGGAAGGATGGGAAAACCTGAGTGCGACTTTATCGAGGGCATTCCACCTGCCATTGCCATCGAGCAGAAGGTGATTAGCAGAAATCCACGTAGTACGGTCGGTACCTCAACGGAGATTTATGACTATCTTCGCATGTTATTTGCACGTGTCGGACATACCTTCTCGCCCATTAGCGGACAGGAGGTAAAGAAGAATACGCAGGAGGATGTCATCGAATGTATGAAGAGTTATCCTGAAGGGACACGCTTCATGGTGTTGTGTCCATTGATTTGCCGAAACGGACGAACGGAAGCAGAACAGATTGCAGCCTACGACAAGCAAGGTCTTTCACTCACGGATATGATCGATGGGAAGACATGTCTCATTATCTCTCGTATGACGGTGAGGGACGACAAGGCAAATATCAGCCATTTGGTCGATTCATGCGAAACGGCAATCTATGAAGGCGAGGGACAATGTATCCTGAAGTTCCTAACAGACGGTAAGGAAACGCTGCATCATTTCTCGTTGGCTTTCGAGGCTGACGGCATGACTTTCGAAGAGCCGACGGAGCACATGTTCTCATTCAACTCCCCTATCGGTGCATGCCCGACATGCGAAGGCTTCGGAAAAATTATGGGCATAGATGAATCGCTCGTCATCCCAAATCAGGAAATGAGCGTGTACGACGGCGCAGTGTTCTGTTGGCGTGGCGACAAAATGAGCACATGGAAGAATGAATTCTGCCGTATTGCTGCCGCACACGACTTTCCAATCTTCGAACCATATTATAACCTCACGCAGGAGCAGAGAGACTTCCTATGGCATGGCGAAACAGATGCGATGGGGCGGCGCTTACATCCTGACATGCCGTGCATTGATGCGTTCTTCGACATGCTGAGGGAGAACCAATATAAGATTCAGTACCGCGTAATGCTGTCACGCTATCGTGGAAAGGAGATTTGTCCGACGTGTCATGGCACGCGACTGAAGCGCGAGGCGAACTACGTGAAGGTAGGCGGACGCAGCATCACGGAACTGGTAGAAATGCCAATATCGGAATTACAGAAGTTCTTCAAGCAGTTGCAACTATCGGAACACGATGCCGTGATTGCGAAGCGGCTGCTGGTGGAAATCAACAATAGGTTGCAGTTCTTAATGGACGTAGGACTATCGTATCTGACACTCAACCGCTTAAGCAACACGCTGTCGGGCGGCGAGAGCCAGCGCATCAACCTTGCAACAAGTTTGGGTAGCAGTCTGGTAGGAAGCTTGTACATCCTGGATGAACCAAGTATCGGTCTGCATAGCCGCGACACACAGCGATTGATCAAAGTGCTGAAGGAACTGCGCGAGTTGGGTAATACAGTGGTAGTGGTTGAGCACGATGAAGAAATCATCCGTGCAGCAGACTATATCATCGATATAGGTCCGGATGCAGGCCGATTGGGCGGAAAGATTGTGTGGCAAGGAAATGCGAGCGAAGTGCTTGGCGGGGAAACCGCCGATGACATCCACTCTCACACCATCGACTTCCTAACGCATCGCGAAACCATCGATGTGCCAACGAGCCGACGGTCATGGAATAATTATATATTAATAAGGTGTGCGCGAGAGAACAACCTGAAAGGAATCGATGTGAAAATTCCGCTGAACGTGATGACCGTAGTGACAGGCGTGAGCGGCTCGGGAAAGTCTACACTGGTGCGCGACATCTTTTATCGTGCGGTGATGCGACAGATGGACCGTGTGTGCGAACGTCCGGGACAGTTCGTAGCATTAGAGGGCGATGTAGGAATGATTGAGAGCATTGAGTTCGTCGACCAGAATCCTATCGGTACATCGACACGAAGCAATCCCGTGACATACATCGGAGCGTACGATGACATCCGCAAACTGATGGCCTCGCAGCAGTTAGCGAAACAGATGGGCTACTCAGCGCAGTACTTCTCGTTCAACACTGAGGGCGGTCGCTGCGAAGAATGTAAAGGCGAGGGCACAGTAACGGTCGAGATGCAGTTCATGAACGACCTCGTCCTGGAGTGCGAATCGTGTCACGGCAAGCGGTTCAAGAACGACATTCTCGAGGTGAAATTCCACGGAAAGGACATCCACGACATCCTGAACCTAACGGTGAACATGGCGGTAGAGTTTTTCGGCGAGCACGGGCAGAAGAAAATTGTACAGAAGCTGAAGCCGTTGCAGGATGTTGGACTGGGTTACATCAAACTGGGACAGGCATCATCGACGCTGTCGGGCGGCGAAAGTCAGCGCGTGAAATTGGCGTACTACCTGTCGCAGGAGAAGACAAAGCCAACGATGTTCATCTTCGATGAGCCGACGACAGGACTTCACTTCCACGACATCAAGAAGCTACTGACGGCATTCCAATCGCTGATTACACGTGGCCACTCCATCCTCATCATCGAGCATAACATGGAAATCATCAAAAGCGCTGACCACATCATCGACCTCGGTCCGGAAGGCGGTGCAGAGGGCGGATATGTAATGTGTGAGGGCACGCCCGAGTCGGTGGCGCAATGCAAGGAAAGCTATACGGGACAGGCACTAAGACAATATTTAATTCATAATGCATAATTCATCATGATATGAAGCAAATCATCACAATCATCATGCTGGCGCTAGCGACAATGGCCGGTGCACAGACATTCGACGAGTATTTCGAGGACAACACACTGCGGCTCGACTACGTGCTGGGCGGTGACTCGGCGGCACAATACATCCAACTGTCGCAGCTCTACAAACAAAAGCAATGGGCGGGTCGTCGCAACCGACTGGCGGAAACTTATCTGCTGGGCAATGCCCAGATCAATGTGTTTGACAGCGCAACAGGCAAACTGATTTATGTCCACACGTTCTCCACACTGTTCCAGGAATGGCTCAACGAAACCGAGGCAACGCAGATGAAGCGGGCATTCGAGGCGAGCTACAACATACCGTTCCCTAAGCGACCTATTGACATCCGCGTGACGCTGACCGACAACCACAATAAGATCTGCGCCATGCTGACTCACCACGTCGACCCGACCGACATCCTCATACGGCCCATAGGCGACAACGGCATCCCATATAAGTATATCCAGAAAAACGGCGATGTGAGCGAATGCGTCGACATTGCCATCGTAGCCGAGGGATACACAACCACCGAGATGGACAAGTTCTACCGCGACAGCCAACGTGCAGCCGATGCTATCTTCAGCCACGAGCCGTTCAAGTCGATGAAACACCGCTTCAACGTCGTCGCTGTCGGTGCTGTGTCGAACGAAAGCGGGCCTTCGGAGCCAGGCCGTGGCATCTGGCACGACACCGTGCTACGCTCCCACTATGACACTTTCTACAGCGACCGATACCTCACCACATCAGCCGTTCATAAGCTTTTCGACCTTTTGAGCGGCGTGCCGTTCGAACACATCATCGTGCTCATCAACACCCCACGCTACGGTGGTGGCGGCATCTATAACCAATGGATGTGCTCTTCGAGCGACCACGCCACATTCAAGCAGGTCCTCGTCCATGAGTTCGGTCACTCTTATGCCGGACTTGCCGACGAATATAACTATGGCGATAATCACGTGGAATGGTATCCTGCCGACACTGAACCATGGGAGCCGAACATCACGACGCTCAAGGACTTCGACAAGAAATGGAAAGACCTCATTCCTGCCGGCACGCCCGTGCCAACCCCTCCAACTATCAATAACTACCAGCAGACTCGCACGACGATGAGTAGTGAGGAACTGAACAAGAAGACCCAGCGTGTCGGCGTGTTCGAGGGAGCAGGCTATATGGCTCGCGGCACCTACCGACCTGCCGAGCTGTGTCGCATGAACGTCAACGAGGTTGAAGACTTCTGTCCCGTCTGCACACGCGCCATCATCGGCATCACGGACTTTTACACGGGAACGGTGAAAAAGTAGAGCCAATGCTCGGCGGATTTACTCTATCCCGGATTTAACAGAAAACCCTCTCCATCAATCGATAGAGAGGGTCTTTTATGATACGAACGGTACTATTTAGAAGTAATACCCAATGCCTATTTTCAGTCCAACCTCGCTCTTCGAAGAGAAGTCAGTGAAACTCATGTTGTAGTATACAGCCGGCTCAATCGAGACGTAATGGTTGAGATAGAAGCAGTAGCCCAACTCGGGGGTGAGCTGGAGGTCGTTCCATGACTTGCGTTCATGGACATACTGCAGTCCGCCAGCATAGTAGAGTCCGTTCTCATACTGAGTGTAACGAATCTTGGCACCGATAACGCAACGGTCGAGGTGAGTGCGTGAGGTGTGCCAACCAAACATGCCTTCCACCATCCAATTGTCCTTGAGGAAATAACCGCCTTTGAGGTCGAGGTCAAGCGCCAAATGACGCTTGTCGGTAATCGAGATGTTGAGGCCAGAAAGTGAGGCACCCACATACTTCGTGTCTTTTTTGAATTGTGCAAATGCACTGGTTGTTGCTGCAGCGAGCAATGCAATAATCAAAAGTCTTTTCATTGTCTTATGTTTTTTTAAGATTTTTTTAATCACTATAGTTTCAAAGCCCTCCCCCTCGGGGAGCGGGGAGAGGGGCTTTATCTATCCTCCTCCAGTTCCTCCTTCTTCTTGAGTGCGATGTGCAGGGTGACGACGATGACGATGTCGGCAATCATGAGCGCGAGGTTGTGCATCCACGCATTGTAAGTGATACCCGAATAAATATACACGCCGGCACCACAGCAAAAGAGAATCAATGGAAGCCAAATGGATTTCTTCATACCTTATTATATTTATTATGGCGCAAAGGTACAAAATAATTGACAATTGACAATTGATAATTGATAATTTTTTCTTAACTTTGCAGCAAATTTAATGAAATAGAATGCGAAAGATAGCAATCATTATCATATTCATAGCCGCATTTCTTGCTGCCAACGCCCAAAACATTTACGACGTCCAATATCCAAAGTTCGAGGAGCGTGCCGTGTGGCTCGCCACCATCGGAGGCATTGACTGGCCAAGGACGAAAGCCACTGATGCCACATCAACCGAACGACAAAAGCAGGAACTCTGCTCCATCCTCGACCGCCTACAGCAAGCCAATATCAACGTCGTCATCCTCCAAACTCGTGTCCGCGGAAGCGTCATCTATCCTTCCGACATCGAGACCTGGGACGAAACCATTACCGGACGGGCAGGTCGCGCAGCCAGCTACGACCCGTTGGCCTTCGCCATCGACGAGTGCCATCGTCGCGGCATGGAACTCCACGCATGGCTCGTCAGCATCCCCCTCGGCACCTCTCAGCGACAGAAAAGCTACGGCTCCATGTCCGTCACACGCACCCACCCCACACTCACCAAAACTGTGGGCGGCGAAGTGTTCATGATACCAGGACAGCCTGGCACTGCCGACTACATTGCCTCCATCGCACGTGAAATCACCGAACGGTACGACATCGACGGCATCAACCTCGACTACATCCGCTATCCCGAATCCAGCTACCGCTTCAACGACGACAACCTATACAAAGCCGCATCTACCAGCATGACCAAAGCCGAATGGCGACGCGACAACATCACCCGCATTGTTCGCCGTGTCCACGACGAAGTGAAAGCCGTGAAACCATGGGTGAAACTCAGCAGTAGCCCTGTCGGCAAGTATCGCAGCCTCACCCGATACCGCTCAGGCGGATGGGACTGCTACGATGGTGTCTACCAAGACCCGCAGGCTTGGCTTCGCGACAACATTCAAGACATGCTCTTCCCCATGATGTACTTCCTGGGCGACCACTACTATCCCTTCCTCTACAACTGGGAAGAGAACCGCTACGGACATCCCATCGTTCCCGGCCTCGGCATCTACTTCCTCGACCCGAAGGAAGGTCGTTGGCAACTCAACGATGTCCGCGCCGAGATGCATGCCGCACGCGACACCGGCATCGGCGGTATCGCATTCTATCGCAGCGAATACCTCATCCGCAACTTCAAAGGAATCTACGATGCCACCTGCGAAGAATTCTTCCCCTACCCCGCACTCACCACACCTATGACGTGGAGCGGTCACTCCGACGCCCCCACCCAGCCTACCAACCTAAAATACAAGGACGGCGTCATCACGTGGAACTACAGCCAACCCACGACCGATGGACGCTGGCCCATCGTCCATTTCAACATCTACGGCAGTAACATCTATCCCGTCGACATCACCAGTCCAGAGAACCTCCTGGCACAGCGCATCCCCCAGACCCAATACACCATTGCCGGCCGTGCCCTCACCAAGAGTTTCTATGCAGTCACTGCTGTCGACCGATTCGGTAACGAAAGTGCACCAATACAAGAAGTATCCACTATCACCGAACGCCCGTCGCGCGATGCCATCATCGCCGCCGTCCGCCGACACTTCGCCGGCACAGCCGCAGTAGAAGCATCATCATCGAAAAAGACAAAGAAAGAAAAGACTCAGAAGGTAAAGACCCCGAAAACCACGAAGGTCAAGACCGAGAAGCCTGCAAAGGTGAAAGAGGAGAAAGTGAAGACGGAGAAAACAAAAACAGAGAAGTCGGAGAAGAAAAAAACTGAAGTCCGCACCGTAGACTTCAGCAAATACTTAGACTGAATCACATAAGCCCCATTAGGTCTATTCGCCTTATTCAATATACAACGTCAGGACAATCATCTTGTTCCGACCCCTGTCCACACCATTCGTATAAAGCATCATCCCCGGATCGGTCAAGTCATTACGCTTGGGATTGATGATGTCCAACAAACCAAAGCAGAACTTCAACTCAGGAATACACTTGAAGAACGGCAAGTAGAAATCACATCCCATGCCCACCTCAACGAAGCAATCGAACGGCTTCAGCAACAAGTTCCTTTGCTTCTTCACCGTCAAGTCATACATCGGATTCACACCACACATCACATACGGGCGAAAGTTATTGAAGCGGTCGGCTGTAAACTTCAAGTCGACAGGAATCGAAATATACGTCGACTTCATGTTCTGAATCTGATGCTCACCTGTCGTCTGATTGTAGAACCACGTATTCTTCTCGCCAAAATGCATCGACGGAATCACACGAAGTGCAATGTTGTTGTGTAACTTCAGTTCGCCAAGAATACCGACCGTGAAACCCAAATCATAGTTAGGCACATCAGCAAACCACTGATTCCCGTTCTCGTCGATATAGCCGTTGTTCGTAAACTCAATATCTTGTGTATGCAATCCGGCCAAGAAACCATAATGGTAAGGACGCTGATCAATATAAGGACGGTTCATCACCTTACGCGGCTGAGCCGACACCACACCGCCCTTGCTCCACAAACCGAGAGCAAAGACAAGCATCAACATCGGCACGAAAATACCCGACAGACGATGTGTATTCCTATATCTCATATTCAACGGATTACATTCCATTATTTACTAAAACGCAAAAACTGCGGATTTATTGCCTGCAACTCAAAAAAAACCATCAGCTGCTGACAGCTGATGGCCTTGAGTCGTTAAAGTAATTGCTACTTTATTCTCCTGGATTGATTGCACCTGTTGGACAAGCATCAGCACAAGTACCACAATCAACACAAGCATTTGGGTCAATCACATACTTGCCGTCGCCCTCAGAAATAGCCTCTGATGGACATTCACCTGCGCATGTTCCACACATAACGCAATCGTCTGAAATAACGTAAGCCATAGTTCTCTTTTTGTTTAATAAATAATAATCTAACTCTTTGCGGGTGCAAAGGTAGTAAAATAATTCAAAAGACGCAATGCATTATTCGTAATAATAGGACAAAATCCCTGTTTTTTCCGCAGTTTCCACAAAAAAACGAACTTTATTATCAATTATGGATTACGCAAAGCGAATTATTTCGTACCTTTGTACAAAAATCAAACACATATCATTATGAACGTAACAGTAATCGGAGCCGGAAACATCGGAGGCGCACTCGTTAGAGGTTGGAGCAAGAAAGGAAAAGACATCAACATCACAGTGTCAGGCGTACACATGAACAAACTGAACAAGATTAAGGACGACTGCCCGAACATCGAGATCCTTACCGACGATGCACAAGCCATCAAAGCTGCCGACATCATCATTATCGCTGTCAAGCCTTGGCAGGTAGATACTGTCATCAACGACATCAAAGCAAATCTGAAAAGCACACAGATTCTGGTATCACTCGCAGCAGGTGTCACACTCGAACAACTCGAAGCAATGCTGCAAGCACATCAATGCGAACAGCCATCATTGTTCTATGTCATACCAAATATCGCGGCCGAATTCTGCGAGAGCATGACCTTCATCAGCACTGCCGACAACTCCGAAACCAATACTCCTAATATAAATAAAGTTGAAGAACTGTTCAAGATTGTGGGCGACACCTTCGTGTGCCCAGAGAAACTGGTCGGTCCAGGTATGCTGATGGCATCGTGCGGCATCGCATACGTCATGCGATTCCTCCGTGTACAGACTGAAGCAGGTGTGGAGATGGGGTTCTACCCACCCGATGCCCTCAAGATTGCCATCCAGACAATGAAGGGTGCAGCCGAACTTCTCCATCAGACTGGCGAACACC
>Ga0310786_10011447_pt1 | contig 11069 bp, 7 predicted proteins | sample AusTroGonzalo_MG_FD_203881 | JGI IMG/M metagenome (GOLD analysis project Ga0310786, IMG submission 203881) | Bovine rumen microbial communities from tropical cattle in Woodstock, Queensland, Australia - Gonzalo_03 (v2) (version 2) | ecosystem: Host-associated > Mammals > Digestive system >...
ATGTGAAAATGTCTTTTCCTTCAAAGAGCCGGGAATCTTCCTGTGCTCTTTTTTTTATCTTTTGTTGCATAAAAACGAGGCTTTAAAATGAAAAACGTAGTTCTTCTCGGTGCCACCGGTTCTATCGGCACCTCCAGCGTTGATGTTATCCACCAGCATTCCGATATTTTTAACCTGTATGCGGTTGCCGCAAACAGTAGCGTGCAGAAGGTTGCCGAAATCGTGCGCAAGTACAAGGTGGAACGCGTGTGCATGTTCGACCCGAACGCCGCGAAGGAACTGGAGAAGGAACTCGGCATGAAGGTGCTCGCCGGCATGGAAGGCCTGTGCGAACTCGCCGCCGATCCGAAGGCCGATATCATCATCAATTCCCTGATGGGTGCCGTGGGCTGCCTCCCGACCATTACTGCCATCGAGCACGGCAAGCACGTGGCTCTCGCGAACAAGGAGACGATGGTCATGGCGGGTCCCGTCATTTGGGACAAGCTGGCGGAGAACCCGAAGTCTTTCATTACGCCGATTGATTCCGAACACAGCGCCATCTTCCAGTGTCTCGAAGGCGGCAAGCGCGAACACGAGGTGGAATTCCTCGAGATTACGGCTTCCGGCGGACCTTTCCGTGAATGGCCGATTGAAAAGTTTGAAAGCATCACCGTGGCTGACGCCCTGAATCACCCGGTGTGGAGCATGGGCAAGAAGATTACGATTGACTCTGCCTCCATGATGAACAAGGGTCTCGAAGTTCTCGAAGCACACTTTCTGTTCCACATTCCGTACGAACAAATTAAGGTCGTGGTTCACCCGCAGTCCATGGTGCATTCGCTGGTGCAGTTCCGCGACGGTTCCCTGATGGCACAGCTCGGCGCGCCCGACATGCGCATTCCTATCCAGGTGGCGCTCACTTGGCCCGACCGCCTGCCGCTCGATACCAAGCGTATCGACCTGCCGACGCTCGCGAAACTTACCTTCTTCGAGCCGGACTTCAATAAGTTCCGCTGCCTCGCCCTTGCGTTCGAGGCGGGCCGCCGTGGCGGTATCGTTCCCTCGATGATGAACGCCGCAAATGAAGTTCTCGTGGACCGTTTCCTCAAGGGTGGCCTCAAGTTCACCGACATCCCGAAGCACGTGGAAACCATCATGGCGGGTGCCCCGAACGTCACGGGCCACCTGTCGCTTGACCAGGTTCTCGAAGCCGACGCCGAAGCCCGCAGGCTGACGGAAGCGCTGCTCAAGTAGCACGCCGGTTTGCCTCGCGCAAGAATACAGACCCGCGACGGTTTACATGCCAGCGCGCTATTTTTCTCCTGTTTGGCATGTAATTGTGCGGCAAACGCCTTGCCGTCTTATCGTTTTCGGCAAGAATAATATATGTTTAAAGTATGAAAAATTATTTATACGCCTTTTTATTCTTGTTGGCCTTCTCCTCCAACGCCTTCGCGACGCATGTCGCAGTACTTGAAACCGTCGCCGACGAAAAGGCGAAAGATAGCGTCTCACTATCCGACCGCCAGTACCTGACGAATGTCATGCGTGAACAGGCGGTGAAGGAACTCCCCGCCTCGCAGAACTACACCATCATGACCCGCGACAACATCAACGCGATGCTGCCTCCGGGGATGGTTCTCGATGAATGCGAGGGCAGCTGTCTGGCTGAAACCGGAAGGAACATTTCTGCCGACTACATATGCCAGGCCCGTGTGGGAAGATTCGGCGGAATGCTTACGATGACTGCGGAACTCTACGAGACCGCGGGCAACAAGCTTATCGCGAGTTTCAACGGGCGTGGGGCTAACGTGAACGAACTTTTGACAATCATTGAACAGAAGTCTCCGGATTTCTTCCGCACGGCCAGGGAATTGACCGAGTCGCTTGCCGCAGAAAAAGAGAAGGAGGCCGCTCCGGCGAACAATGCTGTAGAACCGGTTGCAGAAGAAAAGCCGGAGGCGACGCCTGCGGTAACGCCCGTTGCGGAAACGTCCAGTGCACCGTCGAACGTGGGCGAGAGCATTCCTGCGAATGTCGAGGCTAAAGGCGGTAGTGTGGCCCGCTGGGTATTTTTGGGTGTAAGTACTGCTGTCGCCGTGACTGGAGGTATTCTCACCTATGTGGGCAACAAGAAAGCGAAAGACGCCGCCGAGAAGGGCGGAGATGTGTGGCAACTTGAAGATAACCGTGACAAGGCGAAATCTGGCCAGCTTATGCGAGGCATAGGAATAGCTGTCTTGGCAACTGGTGTTGTCGGTATAGGGCTTAGTTTTGTGTTCTAGGATTGCCGATGCTAATGGGTATGAAAACTGAACGTCGTGAGAACGGCAAGTGTCGTTTCTCGTCTGCGAATATGCTTGTGTCATTGTTGGCGCTTGTTTTCCTTGCGTTCGTTTTCTCTGCCTGTACTGACTATGTTGGACAAATTGACGATCAGATAGAAGACTATAAAGCGTTCGATGAAGCAAGACAGGAAAGTTCGATTCCTACAGCCGAATATCATGTTGATGTGTCAAGTGTTTTCGAGGGGACACTTACTGATTCGCGCGATGGAAAAGTCTATAGAACTGTTACCATTGGCTCTTCGACCTGGATGGCTGAAAACCTGAACTATGAAACTGAGGACAGTTATTGCTACAACGATATTGACACGAACTGCACTATGTACGGGCGCCTGTATAAATGGGCGACAGCGATGGATAGTACAGGCAAATGGGCTGAAAATGGGAAGGGATGCGGTAAGGGCGTACTCTGTGCTCCGACGTACCCGGTAAGGGGCGTGTGTCCCGAAGACTGGCACGTACCCACTTATGGTGAATGGAGGGCTCTGCTTAGCGCGGTAGGCGGAGATTATGATGGTTATGAAATGCTACAGGCAAAAAACGGTTGGGTGTATAAGATTGAACAGAATGATGATTTCCATTTTTCAATGACTCCTGCTGGCGCTAAATTGAATGGCGGCAAATATTTCTATATGGCTAACCGTGCCTACTTCTGGATGTCTACGGATTATGATAAAAAATTAGCGTCGAGTATGGAGTGGCGTTGTGTTAGCCCGAACGGAAGTTATGATATGGCTGGGCCGAACATTGACAGCGGTACCGACAAAGATTACTCGTTGAGCGTTCGCTGCGTCAAGGATGTTACGGATAAAAAGTCAGTAGAATCCTCTTCTGGCAAGGAGCCGGAATCCAGCTCGTCTGCAAGGTCCAGTAGCTTGGATGAGGAAGAACCGAGTTCAAGTGAGGAGGATCCGGAATCCAGCAGCAGTTCCTCGGATCGGTCGGCTTCGTCAAGTTCTTCTTCTAGCAGTTCTGTAATCTGGTTGGATGTTCTTGAAGATAAACGTGACGGTAGCAGTTACTATGTGGTTACCATCGGCTCGCTGACCTGGATGGCCGAAAACCTGAACTATGAAATGGGTGGCAGTTCCTGCATGGACGATGTCGATTCGAATTGCGTCAAGTATGGACGGTTCTACACGTGGCAGGCCGCTATGGACGCATGCCCTAGCGGTTGGCACTTGCCGTCAATGGAAGACTTTGACTCGCTGTTTTATGCCGTGGGCGACCGGACCATTGCGGGTAAGATACTCAAGTCTAAGGAGGGATGGCTGGATAACGAGGGCGTGAGTGGCGGAGGCACGGATTCCTATGGTTTTTCGGCGTTGCCCGCATGCGGAAGTGATAGCCACGATGGAGCAAAATCATGTGCGAAATTCTGGAGCTCTACCGAGGTCACAGAAGGCCTTGATGAGCATTTTGGCGAAGTTGCAAATTCAGTTTACCTGTATTTCAATTCAAACAGGGTAAGCCGGAGTGGTATTCTCAAGGGCGATATGTTATCAGTTCGCTGCGTTCTGGGTGAACCTCCCAGCAGTTCCAGCATGTCCAGCAGCTCGACGGAATCAGGTGTTGGAACGAGCAGTTCGGAAGAGGATGAATCTTCTTCGTCATCGTTTGAAAGTTCTTCAAGCAATGTTGGCTATGTGGAACCTTGCAAAGTTGAGGTGGAATACGAACCTTCCAAAACTTCAATGGAAGATAATTGCGAGTACGGAACCTTGACGGACGAACGCGATGGACAGACTTATGGAACCGTGAAAATTGGCACGCAGACTTGGATGACGGAGAATCTCAATTATGAAATAGAAAGTAGTTTCTGCTTTGGAGGTGGTGAAGGGCCTTGCACTGGCTATGGTAGACTTTATTATTGGTCGACGGCAATGGATGGTGCTGGCATTTGTCCAAGCGGATGGCACTTGCCTTCAAAAGATGAATTTGAAATGCTAATCATTTCAGCCGGCGGTTCTAGTATGGCAGGGAGAATGCTCAAATCTACCCGAGACTGGTCATTTGGTCCAGGTATAGATGCTTATGGGTTCAATGCTTATCCTATAGGCGGTATGAGTGACCATGAAAGTTATTGGAGCTCAACTGAGACTGGAGATGACAACGCGTACGTTATGTATTTCGGATACGAAGACGTTACGAACTTGATTGATGAGAGTAAGGCTATAGGGCTCTCTGTTCGCTGCGTAATGGATTAGTGCTATGTTGTGGTTCAGGAACTTTATTCGAACTTATTTCGTACTCGTCGTCTTGACGTTCTTTTCCGCATGCTCCGACTATGTCGGTCAAATCGATGGGCAGATAGATGAATACAATGCGCATGAGAGCGTGAAATACGAAAGCATGATACCTCTGGCGGAAGAATACGTGAATCCTTTTAGTGTGTTCGAGGGTACGCTTGTCGATACGCGTGACAGTCAATCATACAGAACAGTTACTATCGGCACTCTGACGTGGATGGCTGAAAACCTGAACTATGAGGCTCCAGAAAGTTATTGCTACAACGATGAAAAATCTTATTGCGATACATACGGACGCCTGTACACGTGGGCCTCGGCGATGGATAGCGCAGGTAATTGGGGCGAGAGCGGCAAAGGTTGCGGAAACGACAAATTCTGTACTCCGACGTATCCTGTAAGGGGAGTGTGCCCTGAAGGCTGGCACCTACCAAGTTTTGGCGAATGGGAGACCTTGCTTGCTGCTGTCGACGAGACAAAACTTATGGTTGCCGCCCAGAAACTTCGTGCGAAAAACGGGTGGCATGATTGTGACAATTGTAATGACGAATATGGTTTTTCTGCGCTCCCTGCTGGTGCTAAGACAATCAATGGAAAATATTTCTACGAGGGAAGCCGCGTGTTTTTTTGGACGTCTACGGATGATGCCAAGGACTATGTAGATGCACTGAATATGAATTCGAATGTTACGGCTGAATGGAATACCCTTCAAAAAAACTATGGCGTAAGCGTGCGTTGTGTCAAGGATGTTAAGGATACCGACGGATCGTCTGCCCCTGCAACGAGCGAGCCGGCAACATTCGTGGAACCCTGCCATACCAACGGTAAGGATGGCTGTAAATACGGAACTATGACGGATGAACGCGATGGCAGTGCCTATAAAACGGTAAAAATTGGCACGCAAACCTGGATGGCGGAGAATCTTCATTACTCGCCGAATGACAAATATGGCTATGCTGATGATTATGTTGAAAGATACGGCCAGCAGTATTCATGGGCTGCCGCTATGGATAGCCTGGGAGAATTCAGCAAGAGAAGCAAAGGGTGTGGCTATTATGCGGAATGCACGCCGGCATACCATGTGCGGGGAGTCTGCCCAGCCGGTTGGCATCTGCCTACATCCGATGAATTTGAACGGCTGTTTATCGCGGCGGGTGGAGAGGCTTCTGCGGGCAAAGTACTTAAGTCTACAAGCGGATGGAAGGCCAGGAATGGCTTTGGAACAGATGCTTATGGTTTTTCGGTGGACTTTGCAGAAGCGTACTATCCTAATGATGAAGAAAGAGAAGAGTATACGATCTTTTGGACGTCTACGAATGATAGTGGTCGCGAGGCCCATGATGTAGTGTTCAATTATAGCGATGCGGTGAGTCACGGCAGTGACGAGAAGGCCATGTTTCATTCTGTTCGCTGCGTAATGGATTAGTGCTATGTTGTGGTCCTGGAACCTTATTCGAACTTGTTTCGCGCTCGTCGTCTTGACGTTCTTTTCCGCGTGTTCCGACTATGTCGGGCAAATTGATGAGCAGATAGATGAATACAATGCGCATGAGGCCGCCCGTGAGGAAAGCTTGGTCCAGATTGCAGATTTCTATGTGGTCCCGACAAGCGCTTTTGGGGGAACCTTTACTGATTCCCGCGACGGTCAGGTTTACAAGACGGTCACAATCGGTTTGCAGACCTGGATGGCTGAAAACCTGAATTATGAGGCTCCAGAAAGTTATTGCTACAACGATGAAAAATCTTATTGCGATACATACGGGCGTCTGTACACATGGGCTGCGGCGATGGACAGTGCCGGCAAGTGGAGTGGTGACGCCAAAGGGTGCGGAAATGAAAAAATATGTGCCCCGGCGTATCCTGTAAGAGGCGTGTGCCCCGAAGGCTGGCATCTTCCTAGTATGGGGGAATGGAATACGCTTAATTCGGCGATAGGCAACGTTTTTTCTGGCGGTTGCGGCACGTCGGAAAAGGAAGGACCGTGCAGCCTTAATACGGATGATGAGTACGGTTTTGATATTCGGCTTGCCGGTGGCAGGTTGGAAAGCGGAAAGTATTATAAGGAGAAAAGTGAAACATATTTTTGGAGTTCTACAGAGAGCGATAAACAATATGCGGATATTTATAAATGGTATCGTAATAGGTTGGAGGAAAATGGAGGTTTTAAGCCTGAAGGGATGAGCGTCCGCTGTGTCAAGGATGTGACGGATGAACGACCGGGAAAATCGTCTGTAGAAACAGTTCCTTTTACCGATGAACGGGATGGCAAAACCTATGAGACGGTTACCATCGGAGACCAGGTATGGATGGCGGAGAATCTCAATTATGATGATAGTGTTAGCCGCTGCTATGACGACAAGGATAGCTATTGTGTGAAATACGGCAGACTCTATCAATGGAATACTGCGATGGTTGCGTGCCCAGCTGGTTGGCATCTTCCGACACGGGCGGAGTTTGAGACCCTCTTTGCTGCGGTGGGAGGGGGTGCGACTGCGGGGAAAATGCTGAAGTCCTACAGTGGATGGAAAGGCGACGGAAACGGCTTGGATACCTACGGTTTTTCTGCACTTCCAGGAGGTGGAGTATTTGATTCTGGAGATGTGAACGAAGACGAAACTGCTTATTTCTGGAGCGCGACAGAGCCTTCTTCAGAAGATTATGAGGCTGCCTACGTATTTATGTCTTACGACAAGAGAGCAACGAATGTAATTTATACCGATAAGGAACATGAACTCAGTGTACGTTGCGTAAAGGACTAGGATTATGTTGCATTTAAAAAAGTCTGTTGTTCTCTTTCTGTTGTCCTTAGCTTTTTTTGCCTGTACCGATTATGTCCAGGAAATCGATACGCAGATAGATAGGCGCGGTGTGTATGAGTCGGCTTGGTCGGAGGGCGACGTCATTAGGGCCGACTATGCGGTGCAGCCTAGAGATGTGTTCGGGGGGACTCTTGAAGATTTGCGTGATGGCAAGGTGTACAGAACAGTTACTATCGGCTCGCAGACCTGGATGGCTGAAAACTTGAACCATAAAATTGATGATAGTTATTGCTACGACGATGATCCTGCGAATTGTGAAAAATACGGCAGGCTTTATACATGGGCGGCAGCGATGGACAGTGCCTGCAATTGGAGCGAAAATGGCAAGGACTGCGGCAAAGGCGTCCTTTGCCTCCCGAGGTTCCCTGTAAGGGGCGTGTGCCCCGAGGGCTGGCATCTTCCTAGCAGTGGAGAATGGTCTACGCTTCTTAGGGCGGTCAGCAATAATTATCAGAGCATTCAGTCTGATACCGGCTGGTATGAGGAACGAAAAACTGATATCGATTATGGCTTTGCGATACTTGCTGGCGGAGGCAAGACGATTGGTGGAAAATACTACTACGAAGGGACTGCGGCGAACTTCTGGGTGGTTGCGGAACGTTCTGCCGATGAAACAGTGGGTTTTAGCTTTAGAGGCAGGGATAATTTCGATTATATGATGTCATATGTCGATAAATCGTACGGCTACAGCGTTCGTTGTCTCAAGGATGTCACCGATGAAAAACCGCAACCCGGTAGTAGTGCTGGTGAACAGGATGTAGATGAAAATCCGCAGTCTAGCAGTAGTATTGATGAATCGTCTGTATCTTGCGAACAATCTGATTTGTGGTGCAAGGATAATGACTATCGCGTAAATACAGGCATGGATGAGTACGATGATGATTCTGGATACTGGTGGGTGGAAGATGACCATATTGTTGATGGGGCTTCGGAAATAGAATGGCCCGTACCTCGGGGCAATGATTATACTGAACTTGCCTTTGATCCGGTAATAGACTATTGCAAGGGGTTGTGTGGCACGGCACATCTTGTAAAAGGCGGGTATTATCTTAACCCGTTTGTTTCGATCGGGTTTGATATTCCCGGTGCGCCGGTCGATGTATCCGATTGGGGAGGTGTTTGTATTACCTATATGGTGCAAGTGCCCGCTTCGCTGGTGTTGCGTCTTGATCCCGATAAGGAGGCTTCTCTTTCTAGTGATTTGCCAACTGTATCTTTGTCGAAGGATTCTTCTGCAACCGAAAAATGCTTTGCTTGGTCTGATTTTAAACAAGGTGGTTGGTCGACGAAAGAAAAAATTTCTGGTAGCGAAGCTGCAAAAATTCTCAGGGGTATTGCGTTTAAGATTCAGAATAAAGATGGAACTACTGCAGAATTCAATATAATCCGGTTAAGGAAGGCTGGCGTAGAAAGGGAGGCTGAGCTTACGTCATCATCATCTTCCTCCTCCTCGTTAGAAGAGCAGTCAAGTTCCAGCGTAGAATCCTCATCGAGTTTTGAATATATCGATATGGAGGATTCCCGTAACGGCAAGGTTTACAAGGCGATATGCATTCCTGGTTCTCAGTGTTGGATGGCGGAGAATATCAATTACGAGATGGAGGGCAGTTATTGCTATGACGATGCTGATTCCAACTGCACCGCGTACGGTCGCCTCTATACATGGGAGTCGGCAAAGAAGGTGTGTCCTGCGGGATGGCATTTGCCTTCGAAGGGTGAGTATGATGATTTTGTAGAGGTGACAGGCGAGAGGTTTGCGTCAGGAAAGGCGCTTAAGGCTAGTTGTGATAATGGTTGGGAATGGAGTGGATGCGGCTTAGATAGTTATGGCTTTACGGCACTCCCTGCAGGAATCCGGTCTGCTGAAGGATCTTATAAAAATTTACGCGAATGGGCTTTCTTTTGGAGTGATACAGAATACGATAGCGAGTCTGCGTATTATATGGACTTGTCTAACAATGACGACAATGCGTATGTGTATCACTATGGCAAGGGGGCGGCCCTTTCCGTCCGCTGCGTCATGAACTAGCACATTTTGTTTACAAAGGTTGTACCGCTTCACAACGGAAAAGTATTCTCCGACGTGCTATAGGCGGTTCCTTGGTGTAGATTTCCATATGGGTCGCTCCTAGTGTCAGGAAGCGGGTTTTATGGAGTGGATATGAGAAAAATAATCAAGGCGTCTTGCCTCGCCGTTGCCGTAATGGCTCCGGCAGTGTTCGCCCAGTGGGGTGGCAACAATGGCGGTTTTGGCGGACAACAGTCCGGAAACGACAAGATGGAGTATTCCGAGAAGTTCGCCGACGTGAACTATGCCGGCGATAGCAAGGGTTACCACAATCTGGACATCTACCTGCCTAAAGAGAGCAAGGATTCTTACCCGGTGGTCATTCATACCTATGGCAGCGCCTGGAGCATGAACAACTACAAGGGCTCCGCCGACCTGAACACGATATGTGCGGCGCTTCTCAAGGCAGGCTATGCGGTCGTGACCCCGAACCACCGTTCGGCAAGCGATGCCATTTACCCGGCACAGCTGCACGACCTGAAGGCTGTTGTCCGCTTTGTGCGCGGCAATGCCGCAAAGTACAAGTTCGATACCTCGTTTGTCGCCATGTCCGGTTTCTCTTCGGGCGGGCACCTTTCGAGCCTGGTCGCTACGACTTGTGGCCTGAAGGAAGGCAAGTCCGACTCGGTGACGGTTGATCTGGTCGGCACTGTGGGCGAGTTCACTTCGTTTGGCACGTGCATCGACGCGGTTTCCTTGTGGTCGGCCCCGACGGATATCTACCTGATGAACCCCATCAACAACTTCATGGGCTCGGGTACTTACGAGGGTGCCTTTATAGGTGTGGAACGTGATGGGAATAAGGACAAGTGGACGGTCGCGAGTTCTCCTTACTACGTGAGCGAGGACGATCCTCCCGTGATTCTGTTCCATGGGACTTCCGACAAAACCGTGAACATCGAGCAGAGCGAGGAAATGTACGACTCCCTGCAAAAGCACCATGTGGAAAGCGAATTCGTGCGCGTCTCTGGTGCGGATCACGGTTCGGCGAACATGTACACCGACGAGACCTTGGGCAAGATGGTCTCGTTCTTCGACAAGGCACGCGAGGCCAAGGCGGCGAAAGTTGTGGCACAGGATACCATCGCGAATGACACGACAGCCCACGATACGACGGCTGCCGACACGGCAAAGAACGATACGGTTCCGCCGGGAATCGTGTACGATACTCTTCCGGATGTGTTGCCGGTCTTGGGTTCGCTTGGTGCGGTCCCGGTGACGTACGAGATTTACGGCCTGGACGGCTCCCTCGTCGCCCGTTCTTCGATGCTGGATCTTTCGCGCCTGAAAGCGGGTGTCTACTGCGTTGTGGCCAAGTCGCAGAATGGTGTGCGCAAGGTGTTCCGGATGGCGAAAAAGTGACCTAGGGGCGTCTTGCCGAAACGAAAACGGCCTGCCGTGGCTGAATACACTTGATACACTTTGGTATAATGTCTGCTAATTGGGCGGTCCTGTCGGGCCGCTTTTCTTTATATTAGTCTCTGGTGCATGGAACTTTCTTGCGCAAGAGAGGACTGTTTTGGAAACGAATAAGATGAAGCTGATCGCGCTTTCTGCGATCGTTGCCGCCGGGGCCTCGGCGGCTTTTGCTGCAAATGCCTACATAAAC
>Ga0310786_10011448_pt1 | contig 11069 bp, 13 predicted proteins | sample AusTroGonzalo_MG_FD_203881 | JGI IMG/M metagenome (GOLD analysis project Ga0310786, IMG submission 203881) | Bovine rumen microbial communities from tropical cattle in Woodstock, Queensland, Australia - Gonzalo_03 (v2) (version 2) | ecosystem: Host-associated > Mammals > Digestive system >...
ATGCGGATATGTTTCCCTGCGTGTATTCTTCCATTTTGGTTGTTGTTAAAACTCTCTTGACATTCGACTTATTGCTTATATTATCATAAGGAAATTTTAAATAGAACAGGAAAAGACTCAAAAATTGTTTACCGTATCCCGTTTAAACAAATTGCTGATTTTGGTCAGGGATTTGGATGATATCAAAGAGGTTTTGTCATCGTCGCGTGAAGCTTCCATGGTTGTTCCCGTATACGAGGGATGCGGAGCCGCGTATTATTCTGAACTTTTGGCCGTGGCGAAAAAGGAAAAGCCTTCTTTTAACGTCGACGAGGTGATTTTCGATTGTTCAGATTCTTTCCGCGATGCCGTCGAGGCAATGCGTATGGGGGCTAAATTGATAAAGGTCACCGATGATTACAAGGCCTATTACAAGGTTATCGACATAGCCGGCAAATACGGGGCAAAGGTTGTTACCGAATTGCCTGGAAAAGTCGTCAAACTGGGGAAAAGAAATAAAAAATGAATACGGAACTGTCTGCAAATTATCGCCATTTGAACGCCGGAACTTTCGCCAATCTTATACGCGTCGTCAATCACGGCAAACTGGAAAACACCGGCAAATTCATTATTTTTGACACGGATTTCGCTTTAAATGCCCCTTTGATCGCTTCGTTCGGTACCGACGATGAAAAATACGGCGTCGATTATTATTATAAATTGTCTTATGAATTCGGTTTTTCAGCTTTAATGGGCAATGTCGCCGTGATCGAGACGATTTCCCGCGCCCATCCCGGCGATTTGCCGTTGATTTTGCGTCTCAATTCCGGCAACGCTTTGAATCCCGAGAAAATAGCGATAACGCGTCCTGTGACGGCGACGGTCAGGGATGCCTTGCGCATAGGGGCTTGCGCCGTTTGTTTTACGGTTTGCGTTTCCTCGGAACGTTCTTATGAAATGTTGGAGGATTTAAAAGACGTTATTGCCGAAGCTCACGATTGCGGTTTACCCGTGGTTGTCGAGGTTTTGCCTCGCGGAGGTTTCCTTTCCCGTCTTGGCGAGGGTGCTTTGGATATTATCGCGTTGGCTGTCCGCGTGTCTTGCGAATTGGGCGCCGATTTGATAAAGGCTCCTTTCCCGAATGAAAGCATCGAAAATCCGAAAGCCAAAAAAGATTACGAAGACAGCGGCTTGAATTTAAGCGATTCCGTCGTCAGGCTCAATCATGTGTCAAAGGCGGCTTTCGGCGGCGGCCGGCTTGTCGGCATCGGTTTGGCTGATTATGATGATGAAAAAACGGCCGGCGAGATAGACGCGGTGTCGCAAAGCGATGTCTCCGGACTGTTTGTTTCGGCGCTTGCCTTGCGTACGGGCAAAATTGCGACCGTCATATCGTCGTTCAGCGAAAGCATTGCGGCCAAAGCCATGCCTTTGTTCAAAGAAAATTGCGACGACTAATAATTTTCAAACTCGCGAATGATTTTCCAAATCTTGTCGGGATGGTGTTCTTGGAATATGCGGTTGACCAGCCAGCTCGTGTCCGAAGAACGCAACGATCTTATCCTTTCCTTTACCATCGGTATGTTCGATGCCGGCATTGACAGTGTCCTTACCCCCAAACCGAGCAGTACGGACGTGTATTTGTAGTTGGCGGCCATTTCACCGCAAACGGAAACGTTAATGCCTTTTTTGTTGCCGGCGTCGACGGTCATTTTGATAAGCCGCAACACCGCAGGATGCATGGGGTTGAACAGATACGACACGTTTTGGTTGGTGCGGTCTGTGGCTAAAGTGTATTGAATAAGGTCGTTGGTTCCGATGGAAAAGAAATCGGCGTACTCGGCTAACGCTTCGGCTTCGATGGCGGCTCCCGGTATCTCGATCATGATGCCGAGTTTCGGCAGCGGATCGGCGATTTTAACGCCTCTGGTTCTTAATTTGGCGGCGACTTCGTTAAATATTTGCCTGGCTTTGGTTATCTCCTGCGCCGCCGAAACCATCGGCAGCATTATTTCGATGGGACCGAATGCCGAAGCTCGCAAAATCGCCGAAAATTGGGTTTCAAGGATTTCCTGCCATTTTAACGAGCAACGTATACCGCGCAGTCCGAGCGCCGGATTTTGAACGTTGTATTGTTGGGAATGGATTAAATCGGATGGTTTGTCCCCGCCCAGATCCAGTGTGCGGAAAGTAAGGGTTTTCCCTTTTAAAGTCTCGACTACTTTCAAAATGATGTCAAATTGTTCTTCTTCGGTCGGTAATTCGGTTCTGTTCATAAACATGTATTCGCTGCGGAACAGGCCGATGCCGTCAATGCCGACTTCCATCAAATATTCTGCTTCTGAAGGAATGTCGATATTGCCTTTTAGCGATATGTGAACCCCGTCCAAAGTGTCGGCGGGCAAATTTTTCAATCGATAGAACGATCTTTTCCAACGCAGAAAATCGGCGCGGTATTTGCGGTATTTTTTCAACGTGTCGGCAGAAGGATTGATTATCACTCTGCCGTACGTGCCGTCTATGATTATTATATCGCCGTCGTGGACGACTTCCATCATTCCTTTGGCGTCGACGGCGGCCGGCATGCCTATGGATCTGGCAAACAGGGACGCGTGTCCCTGGATGCCTCCGTTTACCGTGGCGAAAGCATAGGCGTTTTTGGAATCCAACTGTACCGTGTCGGCGGCGGACAGCTCGTTGCAAATTACGACGGATCCTTGGGGCAGGTTGACGTATTTTTTTACTCCCTGTCCGGTCAAATTCATTATCAGGCGTTGGGCGACGCCGCGAATATCCTCTATCCTGGTCGCCAGATATTGATCGTCCATGGCTTCGAATATTTTGGCGATGTTGGCTACCTCGATTTGCAAAGCGTTTTCGGCATTGATGTTTTCGGTTGCGATGCGTTTCAACGTCCCGTCCACGATGCGCGACGAGTTAAGCATTTGTGCGTAACTGTCAATGATATAGTCCCAGTTTTCTTTGTCTTTCAGCGAATTGGTCTTGTTTTTTAATTCGAACAGCTGTTCTTTTGTTTTTAAGATGGCGTTTTTAAAGCGTTGCTGTTCGGCTTCCGTCTTGTCGGATTCAATACGGTATTTTGGAACGTTCATCAGGTTGTTGTCAAAAACGATGGCCTTGCCGATGGCGATTCCCGGCGAAACTCCTTTTCCGTCGATTATGATTTCTTTTTCGTTATTGGCTGTTCTAATCTTCGTTAAATTTGGCATTAACCAGATCCACCAGTTGTTGTAAAGCTTTTTCGGCGTCTTTGCCTTTCGTCGCGATCGTTATGACGGTTCCTTTTGACGCTGCCAGGGTTAAAAGACCTAAAATTGATCTTCCCGACACTTCCTGGGATCCTTTTGTTACCGTTATTTCGGTGTCGGCGAAATTGTCGGCTATTTTGACGAATGCCGCCGCGGCTCTGGCGTGCAGACCTTTTACGTTTTTAATTTCGACGTGGGCAAAATTGTCGGTTGTCATTTTGTCCTCTAATCTTCCTGAGCCAACAGCCTGGATGCTATGCTGATGTATTTTCTTCCGGCTTCCTGCGCCATGTTTACGGCTTCGTTTAACGGGGCTTTGGTTCTCACTCTGGCGAATTTTACCAGCATGGGTAAATTCACTCCGGCAATGGCTTCGTTGTGATCGTTCCCGATTACCGAGATCGCCAGATTGGAAGGCGTGCCGCCGAACATGTCGGTAAACAACACCACTCCGTCGCCGGTATCCGCTTCTTTCGCTTTTTCCAAAACTTCTTTGCGTTTTGTCTCGATGTCGTCGTTCGGAGAAATGCATACGGCGGAAACGTTTTCCTGTTTCCCTACGATGTGTTCCATGGCTAAAATCAATTCGTTGGCCAATTTCCCGTGCGTTACGATTACCATTCCGATCATGCTTTTATCTCCTCATTTTTAATTCTTTTTCTATTTCACGATGAATAACATCGACTTTATATCCCTTTGTTTCCAAAAATTCTTTGGTGTCCTCGGCAAATGTCGCCGAACGATGTCTACCGCCGGTGCATCCGAAGGCGATTGTCAGATAGCTTTTACCTTCTTCTATGTATCGCGGAACGATAATGGTCAGCATCTCCTTCAGTCCGTTCCAAAATTTTTCATAGTCGCGGTCGGCTTTTATGTAATCTCTTACCTCTTTGTCGATTCCGGTCAAGGGACGCAGATTTTCGTCATAATGCGGGTTTCTTAAAAAGCGAACGTCAAACACCAAGTCGGCTTCGGCGGGTATACCCTTTTTATATGCGAAAGACATGGTTACTATGGACATCTTCTGGGATGCCGGCGACGAGAATCTCCGTTCGATGATGCGTTTGAACGCGTGCCCGGTTATGTCCGAGGTGTCGATGACCATGTCGGCCGCTTCTTTAAGAGGGTATAATAATTGTCTTTCCTCTTCCAGGGCTTCGTATAAATGCATTTCCCCGTCAGTCAGCGGATGCTTGCGGCGCGTTTCCGTATAACGTTTTCTTATGATCGCGTCTTCGCAGTCGATAAAAATCAGATTTATTTTTGTTTTTTCATATGTTTTTTTCAGTTGCTTTATTTTTTCTATAAAAGCGTCGGGAGAAAATCCCCGTGAACGGATATCAATGCCGACGGCGATGTTTTCTTCGGCGTCTTGCAGTAAAACGTCTATCAATGCCAGAGGAGGGTTGTCGACCACTTCGTAACCGAGATCTTCGAACGTTCTTAATGCCATGGATTTTCCGGCTCCGGACATACCCGTTATAACGCTCAGATTTTTTATTCGGTTGGAAAGAACAGTCATTTTAGCTCCCGTCTTGTCGTTTATTGTCTATTTTCTAATAAAGTTTTATGCAATGCAAGCTTTACTTTGATTGCCGCCGACGCGTAAAACGGGTTAATTTTCCATGTCGGGATTTTTATTCCCATTATTTCTCGATAATCGGTTTCGACCGCGCGTTCTTCTTCTTTGTTTATCAATGTAAACGCCGCGGCAACTGGAATGTTTTCCGTAAAAGGAAAGGTTATCAGTCCGACGCCTCTGACTTCGACAAGACCTTTGATTTCAGGATTGGGAAACGCGTAAACGGTTGTTCCTTTTTTTTTTAAAACCGTGCGGTCGTCGGCAATCAGTTCGGCGCCGTCATGCAATAATCTCAAGGTCAGATCCGATTTTCCGCTTTTCGATTCTCCGATCAGCAAAATGCCGTTTCCGTTTACGGAAACGGCTGATGCGTATATGTCGATTTCTTCAGGCATTGCTTTTTGCGGTTTTTTCCTGGTGGCGTTTTTCCAATACGTCGGCGATGTCTTTTAATTTCAACCCCTTATAGTTCAGCAATACCAGAAAATGATATATCAGATCCGCAGCCTCTTCTTTTACATCCTGTTTCGGTGATAACGAGGCTATGACGGTTTCCACGGCTTCTTCGCCGACTTTTTGCGCTATCCTTTCCAATCCTTTGTAAAACAGACGGGCGGTATAACTTTCAGCAGGATCTTTCTTTTTGCTGGTATCAATGATTTTTTCCAATTCCAATAAAAAATCTAGTTCCATTTTGTTTTCCTTTATCTTCTCGATTATTGTCACATCATCATTTTTTCAATAGGCAAGACCAGAATCGAGCTGGCTCCCGCTTCTTTCAGTTTTTCGATCGTGTCCCAAAACACCGGTTCCGAACATACGGCGTGGATGGCGACTTTGTTTATATCGGCCAAAGGCATGACGGTCGGCGATTCCGAACCCGGTAAAAGTTTGCTTATTTCCTCTACTTTGTCTTTCGGCGCGTTCAGCATGACATATTTGCTTTTGTCGGCGATAAGGGCGGAATTAAGTCTGGTGACAAGGCGTTCGGCGATAAGCCGTTTCTCTTTTGATATATTCTTGTTTCGAATCATTACCGCTTGGCTGTCGAAAATGTCCAAAACTTCTTTCAGCCCGTTTTCCAACAGTGTTGCGCCGGTGCTGACTATATCGCATATCAGGTCGGAAACTCCGATGTGGGGGGATATTTCCACCGACCCGGACATAAAGGCTATGTCGGCGTTGACGTTATGCTTGTGCAAGAATTCTTTCAGAATGTTCGGGTAAGTGGTGGCGATTCTCTTGCCGTCAAGGTCTTTCGGCGAATTATAATCGGTTTCGTTGGGAACTGCTATTGACAGTCGGCATTTGCCGAAACCTAGATTGAAATATTCCTCGGCGGCGAATTCCTCCGTGGCGCCGAGTTTGACTTCGGCGAACACGTTCTGTCCGACGATACCCAAATCGCATGTCCCGGCCGCCACCAGATTGGGAATGTCGTCGTCGCGCACAAACAGAATATCGACCGGCAATTCGGGAACCCTGTATAAAAGCTGTCTTTTGCCGCTGTTTACGGTAATGCCGCTTTGTTTGAAAAGTTCGATGCTTTTTTCCGCCAGGCGTCCCGATTTCTGCATGGCTATCAAGATTCTTGTCTCATCCGTCATTTTTAAAGTTTCCTTACATTTTCGTTAAATTTATCGGTTATGATAACAAATCTCTTTTAAATCTTGCAAATGTCTTTTAAAATTATTGCGATGATTGCCAAAATTAACGGAGCGTAAAAATGGCTATGTTGTACATAGGTTTGTGTTTGGGCGTTTTGTTGGTCGGTATGGGGTTTGCCGCCATAGTTGTCAGAATGTACGCTAAAAAAGGAATGCCTGCTAATATAATTCCTTCCGGATTGATTGTCGTTCCGTTGATGTCGCTTGCTTTCGGAATAAATTTCTTTATCAATAAAAATGTTTCTTTTGACGTTGTTTCTTTCGTTACTTGGGTGATACTCCCTCTTGTTTATTCGTATGTTTTGTACGTCAGCGGCAAAAGATCGTCTGACGCGTTGAACAAAATCGCCATTGACGCCGTTTTTGTCATGTTGTTGATTATCTCTTTGCCAAAGGACGTGTTTCTGTTCAAAGGATTGTTAAACGGATTGGAGCTTCCTCAATATCTCGATAATCTTCTTTTCCTTCCTTTGGCGTTGTATTTGCTTTGGTCGTTTAAAAACAAAAACGATTATGATGGTTTTTCTTCCATGTTTGTAGCCTCTCTTGGGCTTGGATTGGTCGCGTTGGCGTTCCCTTATAAACATTTGGTGGGTGAGGGAGTCATTTCATTCGGACTTATAATCGGTTTTTCCTCCGCGGTTATGTACGCCTTTAATCAATATCCGGCAAGGATACCCATGACCGATTGCGCTTCCGCTCCTTTGGTTTTGGTGCTTTTATGGTACACCATGCAATTTTCCTCAAAAGGCATGGCTATGGTTGTGCCGTCGATTTTTTCATACATTCTGATCGAGGATTTGGTTTCCTTGTTTAAAAAGGCGATATTGAAAATTAAATATGCAAAAAATTTGAACATTGATCCCCGCCAATATTATTTACAGGTCGTGGATCGCGGTTTCCGCCCTGATGTCACGTTGACTTACATTATGAAATGGCATTTGGGTTTGATATTGGTCGCTTTTGTTGTTTGCGATCCCAGGATCCCATATTGGCACGGATTGGGAATGGCTATGATGTCGGGTGCGTGCATCGTTTACATGCTGTCGCGCAAAGGTATTAAAGAACCTTCTTTAAAAGAGGTTACATCCGATGTTTTTTCCGAATTGAAAAGCGCTTATAAAACCGCAAAGTTTCAAATGAGTAAAAAGGTTGACGACGGAGAAGATGATAAACAATAGTTATGTGAAAGGAAACAGTCGCGTCGGTTATCGCCGTCGCGCCGAACTTATGAATCTTACCCGTCGGGTGTTGACCGGGGTGAATGATTTGGCCAGCGAAGCGGTAATGGTTACGGGGGCTACTAATTTCATCGGTTATCCGTTATGCCAGGAACTTATCAACAGCGGTTATAAGGTGTTCGGAACCGTGAAGGAAAAGGATTATCTTCATGGTTTAATGGTTCCGGTCGTTAAATATATTCCGTTGTCGGTTGACAACAAAACGGATTGGGACAGTTTTTTTCGCTCGCAAAGGGTGCCTGACGCGATTGTTCATATAGAGGAATTGGACGAAGTCGGCACCAAAAAAGACAATTATATGTTCAAAAGGGTGAATCGCGACGGTACGTCTAATTTGGCGTCGTTTGCCGCCAAGTTCGGTGTAAAGCATTTTATTCTTATATCTTCGATTGCCGTCAACGGCGGCGGCAATAAAAAAACGTCGTTTTCCGCCGATGACGTTCCGGAGCCGAAAACTCCTTATGCGATTTCCAAATGGGAAGCCGAGGAAGCTTTAAAAAACATTTGTACGGCCTCGGGAATGAAATATACTATTTTACGCGTGCCTTTGGTATACGGAGCCAATGTCGGAGGTCCTTTGCTTTCTTTGTTAAAGGAAATAAGCAACGAAGAAAAAATTCCGTATGTCGATGAAAAGAATATCCGCAATATGCTGTATGTGCGTAATCTGACTTCCGCCATACTTTTTTCCATGTTTAACGCCAAAGCTCAGAATAAGGTTTTCGTTTTAAAAGATGCCGAGGATTTTCGCGTTACCGAAGTGATTTACCGTCTTGCCGAATTGATGGACAAGAAAGTCAGAATGATAAAAGTGCCGCGCAGCGGTTTAAAATTGGCTTCGTATATGAAACTTAGTTCGCATGGTTGGCTTGCCGGTCGAATGGAGATTGACGACACCGCTTTTTTAAAAACGGGATGGAAACCTAAATATTCTACTTTTACGGGGTTTTCAGAAATGATAGAATGGTTTATAATCGTTAACAGAAAAGAGAATAAAACGGAAAAGAGGCACAGGTTTTTTATAGGTTGAGATAATTTTATATAATATTTTAAGTCACTGATAATGAACGGGGGTTGGGGATGACTGACGATGTTGCGAAGACCGATGATGATACCAAACAGAAAGTCGAGTTGCGTAATTGCGCGTTTTTTGATTGTGAGGCAGGGTTCCAAACCGACAAGTTCAAGAAAAAAGAAATACTGTTGGATTTTTACGGCATAATTGATGCGTCTTTGGTTGACGAGAAAAAAGACGCTACCGGCAAATATAAGCAGGATGCTATCCATTTTATGATTGATTACGCCTATAGGAACTTTAAGGATGAATTGGACGCTTTTCTCAGCGATGAAAAAAATATAGAGAAATATCAGCTTAAGGAACGCCGCGTTTTTGACGACAGCCGTCGTAAGACCATGCATATGGAACCTCCTCTTTGTTCCGAGGATTTTAAATGGGATCCCATGCATCCGAAATATAAGTACGATAAATACGAGATTTATAAAATGGCGTATATAGCTTTGGAGGTTATCAACCAGCACGGCGGGGTTATTCCTACGGCGAAGATTCGCGCGTTACAGAATGCCCGAAAACGCCATGACGTCATTGTAAAGGCTGCGACGGAGCATCCCGACGAATTGCGCGCCATAGGATTCAACGATGAACAGATTAAAGCCGCCAAATTGCACGGTCGTTTGCCGAACGGATATAATGTTCATCATAAATTTAACCGTTTTCATACTTTGGGTATGGAAATCGATTATAACGCCGCGGAAAATCTTGTCGTTATCAAAAGCCAAGAGTTCGGTAAAGCCGAAAGATACGAGCATGAAAAAATCCATGATTATATAAATGCGCAAAATAATGCCGTAAAGGATAAAACACAAACGGCTCAGCTGAATTTGGTATGGATACCGGGTTGTGTGTATGACCCGAACCGTAAAATGACCGCCGAGGAGATTAAAAAGCAATCCGCTGCTGAAATGCGTAAGGTGTTTAAACCGAAAACCGAAGAGGAACGCCAAAAGGTCGAGGATATCATTAATAATATGACGGTTCCTTATCCCGGTGCCGAGGCTGTGGTATCCGTTACCGCGGAAAAAAGCAATGCGGATGTTATGCGCAATATGATGAAACGCAAAAACGGTTATGGTAAATGATATAGGGTGTTGATAAATGGCCGAAAACAATAAAAAGATAAAAAATGACGGTCGATTGAATAATTGTGTGTTCTTTAATTGTTCGGTCGATTTTAATAATGATGAACTTCGTAAAAACGCTATACTGTTAGAGTATTACGGTATAATTGATCCTGAAGTGGGAAAAGGCGCTGTCGATTTTATCATTGATTATGCTTATCGTAATTATCCAAGAGAATTGTCCCGATTTTTAAATTCTTCCGAGAATATTAAAAAATATCATTTGGGACAAAAAGGTAATCAATCCCATATTGAATTCGATGATTTTAACGTTGGCAATCCTAATAAGGAATATACTCCGTACGAGCGGTATACGATGGCTTATATGGCGATGGAGGTTATCGGTGTCCGTGCCGGTATAATTTCGCCGGAAAGAATGCATGATATTCAAAATGAGCAAAAAAGAAAACAGTTTATTATGAATACGGCTATTGAACATGCCGACGATTTACGAGCAATAGGATTTGATGAAAAACAAATCGAAACTGCAAAATCAGAAGGTACGTTGCCAAAAGAATATAATGTTCATCATAAGTTCCATCGTTATCATTTGCTTGATATGGAGGTTGATTACAATGCTCCGGAAAATCTTGTCATTATGAGGTATGATGAAAAATCCAAATCGAATGAATTCGAACATAATCGGATTCATAATTTTGTTAATAATGAAAAAAGATTAAAAGAACATTCCGGTAATGTCGGCAAAAGTATGAATCTTGATCTTATTTGGGTTCCGGGTAGTGTTTATAATCCTAATAAAGAACTTACTCCTGAAGAGGTTAAAAAACAGACTGAGATTGAAATGCGTGCCGTATTCAAACCTAAAGATGAAACCGAACAAAAGAAGGTCGATAAAATTGTTTCATCAATGCGAATGGCTCCTACGGCGCTTTATGCGCAGTGGTGGCAGCGGTGCGGTCGTCCGCGTTAAAATTAATCGTTAACGGTAGATGAAAGTGTTGCCCCGTAAATGATTTGTTTTATGGATTTGGCCAGTCCTGTATCGTCGTCGGTTTCTACGAAAATGCCGCAGATGGTTCCCTTTCCGGTTGCCGGTTCAAAACGAGATGCGTTTATCGGATTGACGAAACGCGCTACCGGTCCGTCTTTCTTCATGCCGATTACGGACTCGTAA
>Ga0310786_10011449_pt1 | contig 11068 bp, 7 predicted proteins | sample AusTroGonzalo_MG_FD_203881 | JGI IMG/M metagenome (GOLD analysis project Ga0310786, IMG submission 203881) | Bovine rumen microbial communities from tropical cattle in Woodstock, Queensland, Australia - Gonzalo_03 (v2) (version 2) | ecosystem: Host-associated > Mammals > Digestive system >...
GTCTCAGTTCCAATGTGGGGGACCTTCCTCTCAGAACCCCTACCCATCGTCGCCTTGGTGGGCCGTTACCCCGCCAACTAGCTAATGGGACGCGAGCCAATCCGTAGACAATAAATCTATCAACATCGCATCATGCGGTGCAATGTGTTACGGGGTATTACGCGACGTTTCCATCGACTATCCCCCAACTACGGGCATGTTGCTCACGCGTTACTCACCCTTTCGCCGGTCGCCGTCGGAGTATTGCTACTCCACGCTGCCCCTCGACTTGCATGTGTTAAGCCTGCCGCTAGCGTTCATCCTGAGCCAGGATCAAACTCTTCATTGTATATTCTTATAATGCTTAGCTTGCTCCCGACGCTCTTTGGTTTCCTAGTTTCCTAAAAGAAACTGACGCTCGTTTGTACTTGCTTTGTACTTTCCTTTCAGTCTTTTCAATGAGCTTAAAAATCCCGCTCTTTTTCAAAGCGGGACTGCAAAGGTACGAACAATTTTTGGATTCCCAAATTTTTTCTGACTTTTTTTCAAAAAAGCAGCACGATTTTCGAGAGTAAAAATTTTTAGTTATCTTTGAAGTCTATATACATTATTATAATACGCACGTATATGAAACGACTCCTCATCGGCCTGGCAGGCCTTCTGGCCCTCACCATCGGCGCACAGGCGCAAGAGACTCCGGCATGGATCCGCAAGAACGCCATCTCTCCGGACGGCAAAACCATCGCCTTCTCCTACAAGGGAGACATCTTCGTGGTTCCCGCCAAGGGCGGCGAAGCCCGTCAGCTCACCTCCAACCGGGCCTATGAAAGCGACCCCGTGTGGGCGGCCGACAGCAGGCAGATTGTCTTCACCTCTACCCGCGAAGACAGCAAGGACCTCTTTGTCACCTCCGTGGAAGGCGGCGTTCCCAAGCGCCTGACCACCCTGCCTGGCAATGAGGCGCCGCTGGCGGTATCGGCCCAGGGAGAAGTTTACTTCGCCTGGTACAACGCCGACCTCCAGAGCCCGGGATACCAGGGATTCCCCGGTTCCCCCGCCGTGTATAAGACCACCCTGGAAGGCGCCGCGCCGCAGCTGGTGACATCCCTCACCTTCAGCGCCATGAGCATCGGCCCGGACGGCACGGTCCTTTACGAGGACTACAAAGGCTATGAGGATCCCCTGCGCAAGCACCATACTTCCTCCGTCACCCGCGATATCTGGGCGGTGAAGGGCGGCATCGGCCCCAATGGGCAGTTCACCCAGCTCACCACCTTCGAGGGAGAAGACCGCAACCCGGTCTTTGCGGCCGACGGAGACACCTTCTATTTCCTGAGTGAGCGCTGGAAGAGCAATTCCAACATCTTCCGCAGCAGCGTGAGCCACCCCGGACAGGTTAGCCAGGTGACGTTCTTCGAACAGGATCCCGTGCGTTTCCTTTCCGTGGCCCAGAACGGCACCTTCGCCTATTCCCACAACGGAGACCTCTATGTGGGAGACAAGAAGCTGGACATCACCCTCAGCCGGGACGAAGACCAGCGGGAAATCAATCCTATGACCCTGCGCAGTGCATCGGCCATCGCCGTATCCCCTAACGGAAAGGAAATCGCCCTGGTCATCCGCGGTGACGTCTTCGTGACCTCCGTGGACTACGCCACCACCCGGCGCATCACCAATACGGCCGAACAGGAAAGGGGCGTTTCCTTCTCCAAGGACGGCCGGGAACTCTATTACGCCGCCGAGCGAAACGGTTGCTGGAGCATCTACAAGAGCAGCCTCACCCGCAAGGACGACAAGTATTTCACCTATGCCGTGGACGTGAAGGAAGAGCGCGTGAGCCCCGCCGGAGAAACCTCCTTCCAGATGGAAGTTTCGCCGGACGGCAAGTGGCTGGCCTATCTGCGTGACCGCACCGAGCTGGTGGTCCTTCCCACCAAGGGCGGCACCCCCAAGAGCCTGGTCAAGGGCGTCAACTACTCCTATTCCGACGGTGACCAGGACTTTGCCTGGAGCCCCGACAGCCAGTATCTCCTGTGCACCTGGATGGCCGATGGCGGCTGGAACAACGTGGATATCGCCGTGGTGGACGTGGAGAGCGGAGCCATCACCAACCTCACCCAGAGCGGCTACTCCGACGGAAACTTCCGCTGGGCCCTGGGCGGCAAAGCCATGACCTTCACGTCTGATAAAAACGGTTACCGCAGCCACGGCAGCTGGGGCGCCCAGGACGACGTGTACATCATGTTCTTCGACGGCAAGGCCTACAATGACTTCGGCCGAAGCAAGGAGCAGAAGGAAATCGACAAGATGCTCCTGGGAGAGAAGGCCGTGGAGAAGGCCGAGAAAAAGGAAAAGAAGGACAGCATCGCCAACAAGGTGGAAAAGATCACCCTGGACCTGGCCGCCCGCGAGAACCGCATCAAGCGGCTCACCCGCTTCTCCAACGCCATCGGCGACCATTTCCTCACCCCCGACGGCAGCAAGCTCTACTTTACCCAGCGCCTGGAAAAGGGCTTCGACCTTTGCTCCGTGGACATGGAGAAGGGAGACATCGCCGTGGTGAAGAAAGGCGTTTCAGGCCGATTCTACCCCTCCCCCGACGGCAAGAATATCTACATCACCGCCGGCTCCACCATCTCCAAGCTGGACGTGGCCACCAGCAAGGACAAGCCTGTGAGCTTCTCCGGAGACTTCGAGTATAAGCCCCAGCAGGAGCGCGCCTACATCTTCGAGCACTGCTGGAAGCAGGTGAAGGAAAAATTCTACGTGGAAGACCTCCACGGCGTGGACTGGAACCGCATGCACGACAATTATGCCCGGTTCGTCCCCTATATCAATAATGACTACGACTTCGCCGACCTCCTGTCGGAGATGCTGGGAGAGCTGAACGGTTCCCACACCGGCGCCCGCTACCGTCCGCGCAGCAGCCGCAACATGGGCCATCTGGGCGTCCTGTACGACCTTTCCTGGACTGGTGACGGCCTGCGCATCGCCGAGGTCCTGCCCGGCGGCGTCCTCAACAACATGGACAGCGAGATTGCCGCGGGAGACATCATCCTCTCCATCGAAGGCCATCCGGTCAAAGCCGGTGACGACTGGCTCAAGTACCTGTACGAGCGTGCCGGCAAACAGACCGTGATCCGCATCAAACGCGGCGGCAAGGAGAAAGAATACATCGTCACGCCTGCTACCAGCGACGCCACCCTGCTGTACAAGCGCTGGGTGCGCCAGCGTGAGGAAATGGTAGCCAAGCTCTCCGGCGGACGCGTAGGTTACGTGCACGTGGAAGGCATGGATTCCCCCAGCTTCCGGGAACTCTATTCCAAGGCCCTGGGCAAATACCGCGGTGCCGAAGCCCTCATCGTGGACACCCGCCACAACGGCGGCGGCTGGCTGCACGACGACCTGGTCACCTTCCTGGGCGGCAAAGAATATTGCCTGTTCACTCCCAGGGGCCAGTTCATCGGCCGGGAGCCGTTTAACAAATGGACCAAACCCTCCTGCGTACTGGTGGGAGAAGACAATTATTCCGACGCCTCCGGCTTCCCTTACGAATACAGGGCCCTGGGCATCGGCAAACTCATCGGCGCCCCCGTCCCCGGCACCATGACGGCCGTGTGGTGGGAAAACCAGATCAACTCCTTCATTGTATTCGGCATCCCGCAGGTGGGCAACTGGGCCAACCAGGACGGCCGTTATATGGAAAACCTTCAGATTGAGCCCGACATCCTGGTGTACAACGACCCCGCATCCCTCCTGAACGGAAAAGATCTGCAGCTGGAAGCCGCCGTGGCAGAAATGTTAAAACAGATTGAGAAATAATGGACAAGAAACTCGTCATCATCCCCACCTATAACGAAAAGGAAAACATCGCCGATATCATCGCGGCCGTCTTCGCCCTTCCCGGCGAATTTCACGTCCTGGTCATTGACGACGGCTCCCCCGACGGCACCGCCGATATCGTAAAAGGCCTGATGGGCGTTCCTGCGAAGGGGAAATCATCTTCCCAGGAGCACCAGAGGCTGCATATCATTGAAAGGAGCGGGAAACTTGGATTGGGCACGGCGTACCTGACGGGCTTCCGTTGGGCGCTGGAGAATGGGTATGACTACATCTTCGAGATGGACGCCGACTTCTCCCACGACCCCAAGGACCTGCTGCGGCTGTACAGCGCGTGTGCCGAAGGCGGCGCAGACCTGGCCGTGGGCTCCCGCTACTGCAACGGGGTGTCGGTGGTGGACTGGCCCATGAGCCGGATTGTGATGTCCTATTTCGCTTCCACTTATGTGCGCGGCGTGCTGAATATGAAAGTGTACGACACCACCGCCGGATTTGTGTGCTACAGCCGTAAAGTGCTGGAAGCCATGAACCTGGACGCCGTTCGCATGAAAGGATACGGCTTCCAGATTGAGATGAAGTACACGGCCTGGAAGAAAGGCTTCAAGCTCCAGGAAGTCCCCATCATCTTCACCAACCGCCAGAAAGGCACCTCCAAGATGAGCGGAGGTATCTTCGGCGAGGCCTTCTGGGGCGTTATCGGCCTGCGTTTCCGGAGGTTCTAGGTATGAAGGAACTATACATTAAATATATTGCGCAGCTGCTGGGCGTGCAGGCGTGGCAGGTAGAGAACTGCGCGCAGCTTTTTGCCGACGGCTGCACCGTCCCGTTCATCAGCCGTTACCGCAAGGAACGCACCGGCGGCCTCAACGACGTGGACGTGGCCGAAATCAAGCACTGGACCGAGGTTTTTGCCGAGATGGAAAAGCGCAAGGCTTCCATCCTCAAGACCATCGAGGAGCAGGAAAAGCTGACGCCGGAGCTGCAGAAGCAGATTGAGAACTGCGTGAGCGGCAGCGAGCTGGAAGACTTGTACCTGCCGTATCGGCCCAAGCGTAAGACGCGCGCCACCGTGGCTGTGGCCAAAGGCCTGCAACCCCTGGCCGATATCCTCTGGGCGGGCCGAACCACCCGACCGGAGCAGGAAGCGCAGAAGTATGTGAAGGGAGAAGTGGCCAGCGTGGAAGAAGCCCTGCAGGGCGCCCGCGACATCCTGGCCGAAAAAATCAGCGAAACCGCCTCCAACCGGGAAACGCTGCGGGCCATCTACCGCACCCGCCGCGTACAGTCCAAGGTGACCAAGGCCGGTCTGGAGAATCCCGAGGCCGCCAAATACCGCAGTTACTTCAACTTCAGCCAGCCCATCTCCAAGATTCCCGCCCACAACCTGCTGGCAATGCTGCGTGCTCAGGACGAGGGCTTCCTGAAAGTGGACATCGACGCCGACGGAGAGAAGTGCGGCAACAAGCTCTATTACGATTATTGCCAGGCGCAGGGCTATCCCAGCCGGGAAGCTGGCGTACAAGTGCGCGAGGCCGTGGACGATGCCTGGAAGCGCCTGCTGGACCCTTCCATCACCGGAGAAGTGATTAGGGAGGCCAAGGAAAAGGCCGATATCGAAAGCATTCAGGTCTTCGGAGAAAACCTGCGCCAGCTGCTCCTGGCCCCGCCCGTGGGACAGAAGCGCGTGATGGCCATCGACCCGGGCTTCCGCACCGGTTGCAAGGTGGTATGCCTGGATGCCCAGGGAAACCTGCTGGCCCATGATGTCATCTTCCCGCATCCGCCCGTCGCCAAAAAGATAGAGGCCATCACCAAGGTGGCCGACCTGGTGGAAAAATACGGCATCGAGGTGATTGCCATCGGCAATGGAACCGCCGGGCGCGAGACCGAAGACTTCATCCGCAAGGTGGGGCTGCCGGAAGACGTACGCGTGTTTTCAGTGAGCGAGGATGGCGCTTCCGTGTATTCCGCATCGGATGTGGGACGGGAAGAGTTCCCGGAATATGATGTGACGGTGCGCGGAGCGGTTTCTATCGGCCGCCGCCTGATGGACCCCCTGGCCGAGCTCGTGAAGATTGATCCCAAGTCTCTGGGCGTGGGACAGTACCAGCACGACGTAGACCAGGGGCTCTTGAAAGAGAAACTGGACAACACCGTGGAAAGCTGCGTGAACAGCGTGGGCGTGGCCCTGAATACCGCCAGCCCGTACCTTTTGCAGTATGTGAGCGGCATCGGCCCCGCCCTGTCCAAGGCCATCACGGACTACCGCGCCGCCAATGGAGACTTCCGCAGCCGGGAGGACTTGAAAAAAGTGCCCCGCCTGGGTGCCAAGGCCTTCCAGCAGTGCGCGGGCTTCCTGCGTATTTCCGGAGCGGCCAATCCGCTGGACAATTCGGCCGTGCATCCTGAGGCTTATCACATTGTGGATAAGATGGCGCGCAGCCTGAAGGTGAGCGCCAAGGAGCTGGTAGGCAATGCCGATTTGTGCAAGAAGATTGTGGCGGCCGATTACGTGGAGGGAGACTTCGGCCTTCCTACCGTGAACGACATCATCCTGGAACTGCAGAAGCCGGGAAGGGATCCGCGCGAGCAGGCGCAGGAATTCTCCTTTGCCGATGACATCCGGGACCTCGAGGACCTCAAGCCCGGCATGGAACTGCCCGGCCTGGTGACCAACATCACGGCCTTCGGGGCGTTTGTGGACATCGGCCTGCACGAAAACGGACTCATCCATGCGTCGCAGATGGGCGTAAAGGGAATGGCCGTTCCCTCTAAGGTGCTCAAGCTTCACCAACAAGTTAAGGTTCAGGTACTTTCCGTAGACCTGGAACGCAGAAGAATTGGACTTAGACTGTTGAAATAACCCATGGAAAAAGTTAAAACCTATGTGGCGGCCGTACTGGCCATCCTGTTTTGGGGGCTGTCCTATATCTGGAGCGGCCGGCTGGTGGCACAGGGAATTCCCGTAGAGTATTTCCTGCCCATCCGTATTTTCTTTGCGGCATGCCTCCTGCTGATAGTGAACCTGGTATGCGGCTACAGCCTGCACATCCACCGGAATCACCTCCTCACCTTTTTCCTGCTGGCAGCCTGCGAGCCCTTCATCTATTTCTTCTGTGAAACCTATGGCATCCAGTTCACCGGCTCTCCCACCATCAGTTCGCTGGTTATCGCCAGTACGCCCGTGCTGGCTATGGTTGCCGGCGTAGTGTTCTTCAAGGAGCACATTACCTGGCAGCATATCGTGGGTATGGTCATCTGCCTGGCGGGTCTGGTGCTGGTTACCAAGGCACACCGCGGGGAAAGCCGCCTGTTCTACTTCGGCCTGGCCGTGCTGGTGCTGGCCGTAGTGGCCGAGGTCGCCTATGCCTCCCTTACCAAGGCACTTACGGACGGTTACAAGCCCTCGGTGATTGTGATGTACCAGTTCTTCATCGGCTCCATCTTCTTCCTGCCGCTGTTCCTCACACGCGGTATGGAGCATTATGACCCCGACCTTTACAACAGCTGGAGTGTCTGGGAGCCGCTGCTGTGCCTGTGCATCCTGTGCTCTACCGTAGCCTTCGCCCTGTGGGCCTACGCCATCGGCCAGCTGGGTGTAGCCAAGTCCAGCATCTTCCAGGCCCTGAACCCCGTGGTAACGGCCCTGGCCGGCTTTATCCTTGGTGACGAAATCCTCTGCGGCGGCCAATGGGTGGGCCTGGGCATCGCCATCTTCGGCGTCATCCTCACCCAACTCAATCTGGGCAGCAAGAATCTTTTCGCCAAGAAGGCCTAACGCCCTGGTTTAGGCTTTTTATACAACGATGCCGGCTGGGGGACGGGCCGGCATCGGAGCAAAAGGGGGTCCGGCGGCGGCCGATCAGCAGGGCCTGCAGGACGGGTTTTGCAGGGCAAAGATACGGCGGGGAAACGGGGCTGGCAACTTTTTCGGCCTTTTAAAATTTTGCGTGTAAAAAACTCACATTCAGCCAATTAGAATGCCCCGTCGTAGTGCACGTAAGCGAAAAGTGGCCCTGCGCGCCCCTGAATCCCTTTTTCGGACGAAATAATTTTGTATTTTTGCCATGAGTATGGCCGAAACAAACGCATATATGTTTCCCACTTCGGTGAAGGAAGTGGAGGCGCTGGGATGGGATTACATCGATATTATCCTATTCTCCGGCGACGCCTTCATCGACCATCCGTCGTTCGGGACGGCCGTTATCGCCCGCTGGCTGCAGAAGTTCGGATACCGAGTGGCCGTGGTGCCCCAGCCCAACTGGAGGGACGACCTCCGCGACTTCCGCAAACTGGGCCGGCCCCGCCTGTACTTCGGCCTCAACGCCGGTGCCATGGACTCCATGGTAAACCACTACACAGCCTCCAAGCGCCTGCGCCACGACGACGCCTACACCCCCGACGGCAAAGCCGGCGCCCGTCCGGACTACGCCGTCACCGTATACACCCAAATCCTCAAGAAACTGTTCCCGGACGTGCCCGTGGTCATCGGCGGTATCGAGGCTTCCCTCCGCCGCCTCACGCATTACGACTACTGGAAAGACTGCCTCATGCCCTCTGTCCTGGTTACCTCCGGGGCCGATTATTTGTGCTACGGCATGGGCGAACGCCCCATGATAGAACTCACCCGCGGCATCGAAAAAGGCTGGTCCCAGCACCGCATGCGGCAAATCCCCCAGATTGCCTTTTTTATTCAAGGTAAGCAAGCAAAGCAAGAAGATAATGTTTTGATTCTTCATTCCTTCGAAGAATGTTGCAAGGATAAACGGGCATTCGCGGAGAATTTCCATTGGATTGAGACGCATGCCAACATGATGCATCCGGATACCATCCTGGAGCCGGTACAGGACGGGTATGTGCAGATTAATCCGCCGTATCCGCCGGCCACGCAGGAGGAGATGGATAGTTTCTGGGACCTGCCGTTCACCAAACTGCCGCATCCGCGGTACAAGGGCAAGCGCATCCCGGCGTACGACATGATCAAGTTCAGCGTGAACACGCACCGGGGCTGCTTCGGCGGATGTAATTTCTGCACCATCGCGGCGCACCAGGGCAAGTTCATCCAGAGCCGCAGCGAGAAATCCATCCTCAAGGAAGTATCGGCCCTTAACAACCTGCCGGACTTTGCGGGGAATATCTCCGACGTGGGCGCCCCCACGGCCAATATGTACGGCATGCACGGGAAGAACCTGGAGCTGTGCGACAAATGCAAGCGCCGCAGCTGCCTCTTCCCCAAGCGCTGCCCCAACCTGAACTGCGACCACACGCGCCTGATGGAGCTGTACAAGCGCATCGACAATACCAAGGGCATCCGGCATAGTTACATCGGCAGCGGCATCCGTTATGACCTTTTCCTGACGGAGGACGACTTTGTGGACCCGAGCTCCAAGCCCTACCTGAAGACGCTGGTGCTGGACCATACTTCGGGCCGATTAAAAGTGGCTCCGGAGCATACCGAGGACCATGTTCTGCAGAAGATGGCCAAGCCCAGCTTCAAGCTGTTCGAACATCTTCGCAAGGAGTTTGACAAGATTAACCGGGACGCCGGGACGCATGTGGGCCTGGTACCTTATTTTATATCGTCCCACCCCGGCTGCACCCTCAAGGACATGGAAAACCTGGCCAACCATCCGGCCCTGAAGGGCATCTGGATGGACCAGGTGCAGGATTTTACGCCCACGCCCATGACCACTTCGTCCGTGATGTTCTACTCCGGCCTGGACCCCAGGGACATGACGCCCGTTTTCACGGAAAGGGACCCGGAGAAAAAACAGCGCCAAAAGTCGTTTTTCTTTAAAAATTCGTCCAAAAAATCCAACAAGCCCTTGCAAGGTTCAAAACAATCTACTAATATTGCAACGCGAAAGAATAAGAAGAAAAGATAAGATATGGCAGACAGCAAGAAAAGACACGTGGTAAGTTATGAGAAGATGGCCGGGCAACACCCGGACCTGGCCGCCGCCTTTGCAGACAAGTACCCCAAGGGATTCAGCGATTACCTCACAGACCTGGTGAAGTATCCCAAGCCGGACGGTACCTTCTTTTATGCCGTGACGGTGGAAACCGCCGATGCCATCTATCTGGTGAAGATCAATGTGAAAACGGACGACCTGGAAGACGTAGCCCGCTGGCTGGAGGGTGAGGAAGATGCCGAGAACGAGGCCGTGGCCGGAGGCAGCGCAGACGCGTCCGATGCCGCCGGGGAAACGCTACCCGACGACAATATCGCCCAATACTCCAATGGGAGTGACGACGAGTAGAATCATCTGGGGCCCTGTACGGGCCCTTTTGCGTAAGATGCCCGAGCGAACCGCGCTACTGGGCCTTTCGGTGATAACGGGTATCCTGTGCGGACTGGCCGCCGTATTACTCAAACTGGCCATCCACTGGATCCAGTCTCAGCTGGCCGCCGTCACCGACCGCCATCCCTGGGCCATCCTGGTGCTGCCGGGCGTGGGTATGCTCCTGAGCCTGCTTATCGTCCGCTATCTGGTGAAGGACAATATCGGCCACGGCGTCACCAAGGTGCTGCAGGCCGTTTCCAAGAACGAATCCAAGATCAAACGCCATAACTGCTGGAGTTCCCTGGTGACCAGCGCGCTCACCATCGGCTTCGGCGGATCCGTGGGTGCCGAGGCTCCCATCGTGTACACCGGCGCGGCCATCGGCTCCAATTTGGGCCGATATTGCGGCATGTCTTACCGCGGGATGACGCTGCTGCTGGGCTGCGGTGCCGCGGGCGCCGTGGCAGGCATCTTCAACGCCCCCCTGGCCGGCGTGCTGTTTACGCTGGAGATCCTGCTCTTCAACCTGTCCATGAGCGGGATCCTGCCGCTGCTGCTCAGCTCTGTATCGGCCACGCTCATCAGCTATCTCTGCCTGGGACGGGAAAGCGCCTTTGCCGCTTCCGTGGTTCCGTTTGAGATGCGCAACCTGCCCTTCTACCTGATGCTGGGCGTGTTCTGCGGCCTGTGCGCCCTCTATTTCATCCGCACCACGCTGGGGATGGAAGACCGCCTGGGCCGCCTGAAGAGCCCGTATCTCAAATGGGCCCTGTCGGCCGTGGCGCTGGGTGTCCTCATCATGCTGTTCCCGCCGCTGCACGGGGAAGGCTACAACTTCCTGGGGCCGCTCCTGAACGGCCGGGAAGCCAACCTGGGCAACACCCCGCTCCATTTCCTGATTAACCGGGAGTGGAGCATACCGCTGTTTTTCCTGCTGGTGTTGCTGCTCAAGGTCTTCGCCATGA
>Ga0310786_10011450_pt1 | contig 11068 bp, 6 predicted proteins | sample AusTroGonzalo_MG_FD_203881 | JGI IMG/M metagenome (GOLD analysis project Ga0310786, IMG submission 203881) | Bovine rumen microbial communities from tropical cattle in Woodstock, Queensland, Australia - Gonzalo_03 (v2) (version 2) | ecosystem: Host-associated > Mammals > Digestive system >...
GAACACCACGTGAGAGGAAGCACCCAGGATTTCACCCTTGTGGTCCTTGTACAGGTTGTGGTCTTCCCACCAGAAATCGGCGAAACCGCTGAAGCGCAGACCCTTGAGTCCGAAAAGATCCTGCATACCCCATACGAAAGTGAACTGCATGGGAACCTGGCTCACACCCTGGAAGATCTTCTTGTACAGTACCTTGAAGTTGAAGGTGTTACGGAAGTCGGCGGAGTGCACGAAGTAGTCGATACCTGCCAGGAGAGCGTGGTTGATGTAGTAATTCTTGTAAACACCGCCGTTGTACTCGAGCTGAAGGCTGAAGCCATTGAGAACGGGCACGTTCTGCCAGAAGTTGAAGCAACGGGCAATCTCCATGTAGGTACCGGTAATAGCCTGGGTACCGCCGTTGTCCTTGTGGTTGAAGTCGTGGTCTACGAAGAAGAAGGTGTTACCCCAATTGTCATTGTAGAAACCTTCGATGGTGGTGGTAACCTGCTGACGGTCGCTACCGAAATCGTAAAACACCTGAATGTTGGTCTGGGCCGAAGCCACGGTGAAGCCCGCAAGGGCAACAGTTAAGGTAAGAATGGTTTTTTTAAACATAAAGCGTAGTTTATGAATGGGTTATTAAATGGTGCACCCGGCTCGCAGAGGGGGCCGGGTGCTATACTTTTATTTTCTGAGTGAAGGGTTCATTTCAAAGTCCACTGCCTTGTCGCCTTGGGGGTTGGAGCCGAACTCGTAGTCCTTGCCCGGCAAGATGGCGTTCAGGATGACGCCCACCAGGGCAGCCACAGCCAGGCCGGAAAGTTTGGTGAAGCCCAGGTCGATGGAGCCGATGCTGTAGCTGATGCCGATGGCCAGCACCAGGATGAGGGCGGCGATGATCACGTTGCGGCTCTTGGTGAAATCTACCTGATTCTCAACGATGTTGCGCACACCCACGGCCGAAATCATACCGTACAGGATGAGGGACACACCGCCGATAACCGCTGCAGGCATGCAGGCGATGAGGGCGCTGAATTTCGGGCAGAAGCTGAGGATGATGGCGAACACCGCGGCGATGCGGATCACGCGCGGGTCGTACACCTTGGTCAGGTTCAGCACACCCGTATTCTCACCGTAAGTGGTGTTGGCGGGAGCGCCGAACAGGGAAGCCAGCATAGTAGCCAGGCCGTCGCCCATCAGGGTGCGGTGCAGACCCGGATCCTCCAGGTAGTTCACACCCGTAGTGGAAGAAATGGCGCACATATCGCCGATATGCTCCATCATGGTAGCCAGGGAGATAGGCACGATGGCAATGATAGCGCTCACCACCAGGCCCCAGTTGGGATTCTGGAACACGTGGAAAGCAGTATTCTCCCAGTGGAAGGGCACACCCACCCAGGCGGCCTCCTTCACGGACGAGAAGTCACACAGACCACAGCAAGCGGCCACCACATACGAAATCAGCACGCCCAGCAGGATGGGGATGATGCGGATCATTCCCCTGCCCCACACGTTGCAGAAGATGATGATGAGCATGGCCAGCAGGGCAATCCACCAGTTCTGGTTGCAGTTGTTGATGGCACTGCCGCTCAGGGTAAGGCCGATGGCGATGATGATGGGACCCGTCACGATGGGCGGGAAGAAGCGCATCACCTTGCGGGCACCGTAGGCGGCGAACAGTCCGGCCAGGATGAAATAAATAATGCCTGCCGAGAATACTCCGATGCAGGCATAAGGCAATGATTCCGAGGCGCTGAGTCCCATTTCGCTTCCCATGGCTACGATGGCTGCGTAGCCGCCGAGGAAGGCGAAGGACGAGCCCAGGAAAGCCGGTACCTTCATCTTGGTGAGGAAATGAAAAATGAGTGTACCCAGACCAGCGAAAAGAAGGGTTGCACTCATGGACAGGCCGGTAATCACCGGGACCAGGACGGTGGCTCCGAACATGGCGAACATGTGCTGAAGCCCCAGGGTAAGCATCTTGCCCTTGCCTAAGGCACGGGCGTCAAAGATAGCTTGCTGTTTTTGTGTCATAAATATAATTAAGGTTAAAATGTATTCAATCCCCTCAGGCCTTTATGACCGGACAAAGTTAGATATTAAATTTTTTTAATACAAATTATCCCCCAAAATTTTTATACACATACTTATCAACAAAGTGCCCGGCAAAAGCCAGGCACTCCGTAACTATCTGTCTACGTAATATCCTACACGGGCATCGCCCTGCCCGTTCAGGAATTCTTTCATCTTTCGGGCGCTTTCGTTTTTGTCGTACAGCTCCTCGTAGTCGTGGTGGAAGTTGGCGTCCGGCACCACGTTCACGTCGAAGCGCAGTTCGGCCATTCCGCTCGGGGAAATATTGCCCCAGAAGCGGATGGAATGCTCTACTTTACCCACATTCTTGCGGGAATCATAGCGCAATGTCACGTACATCGAGCGTTCCGGCGGCACCACGAATTCGTGGTCGCTTTCCAGCACGATGCAGCCGCAGGAAGGCTGGATGTCCTTCACCACCAGCGGCACCTTGCCGGTATTGTTCATACGCACCCGCACCATAAGGTCCTGCCCCTGCAGGATAGGATAGTAGTGCCGGATGGGGTCCTTGATCTCTACGGTAGTGTACTGGACCCGGGCGGTACAGCCCGCCAGGACCAGGACAAGAGCCAGTATGGGAAGGAGTCGTTTCATTAGCGGAAGAAGATTTCGTCAATGGCAAAATTGCGGGAATACGAGGCCCTCATCCGGATTTCAACCTTTCTGGGAAGGCCGAAGCCCACGGTGCCCTTGAAGATCACGCGCTCGCCTTCGTCGTAGTAGGAACCCAGTCCCTCACGGCGCAGGTTGGCCACCAGGCGGTCATCGGCATAGATGTCGATGGCGGCCGGCGGAGCCATCCGGTGACGTTCGCTGTTCAGGAAGCCGATGCTCATTTCGCCCGTCTTTCCGGCGATGGCATCCACGGGAAGGTCGATGGAGAAGTTCTCCTGCGGGTAAATCTGCCAGCCCCAGTGGTAGTTCTGCGAAATGCCCGACACGCCGTCGGTGAGGTACTGCGTGGTGAAGACCTCATCCCCCGCGTGCACGCGCAGCGGCTGCCGCAGCAGATAATCCTGGCTCCACTGCTGGCCGAAGAGCCACAGTTCCACCTCGTTTTCATAATCGGCCACATACACACCGCTCTCGTTCACGCGGTCCATATGGTCCATCGCGGTATATTCGTTGTTGGTGAGCAGGTACAGGTCATCTTCGTCCGTCATCAGCTTCAGGTCCTCCACGGCCGACCACACCTCCGGCTTCACCACCCACTCGTCGCCCACCAGTTCGGCGAATCCGCCGGGCTTCAAGCCGTTCAATCGGCACATCTCCAGGAAGGTGAACGAGAGGAACTGACGCGTCTTTTCATACAGCACGCGCTCCCGGTGCGTCATTTCCATGGAGGCGGCGCGCAGGAACACGGAGTAGAATTCACGGAATTCACGCTCCGACAAGTAGGTCTTCAGGGCCTCCTCCATACCGCCGTACAGCGGAAGTTCGGAACCCGAGCGCCGTGCCCGCTCCTCGATAGCCATTATGGAAGATGTATAGAAGGAACCCACGTGCGGCATAGCATCCTTGTAATACTCCTCCACCATCTTGCGGACATCCATATCGGGATTGATGAGCAGGTGCGCCAGCAGGAAGGAATACATCTCCTGCTGCAGCGAGTAGAAATAGCCGGAACCATTGAGGAAAATGCCCTTCACTCCCCTCTTCCGGTACTCCTTGAAACGGTTCTGCATCACGTACAGGATGGGGTACGGCGACAGATAGTCGTCGAAATTACAAACATAGTCCCAGATGTACACGTGCTCCGTAATGGCCTGCCAGTCCTCCAGCAGCTTGAAGAAAGCCTTGCTCTCCGGCGTATCATTGTTGTTCCACGCACGCGGATAGTCGATGGCCGACAAGAACACGCCCACGTTGGCCGGCAGTTCGTGGTCCGGCAGGCTGGACGTGGTGGAATAGCCCGGGATGAAGAACTCGTGCTTGGGGAAACGGGCCGCCAGGCGCTCTACGAAGGCCGTCACGGCCGGCGTGGCATTGGTGGGCGTATTCCCCGCCAGTTCACAGCGCCGGCACATACACACGATGCTGTTATCGTTGGGGCCGATGGTCATTCGGAAAGGAGTGTTCTCCCCGTCCCCGTAGTTGTCCAGGATGTATTGAGTGGTGAGTTCCAGCAGCTTATCGGAGGAGAAGCAGAACTGGTTGGGGTGCGCCAGGCCCGCGGTACGGGCCAGCATCTCCTGGTCCATGTTCTGGTAGCCGAAGGTCATGTCACCGTTGGAACCCAGCACACGGGAGAGGTTGTGTCCCCAGATGCCCCAGTCGTATTCCAGATTGTTCAGAGCCAGCAGATAGGTCATATCCGGGTTCTGATTGGTGGGCATATAGATATCCCGGTACTCGAACGGGAACGTCACCACCGTGTCCCGGCCGCTTAAAAGCAGCGGAGGAAGGTCGTCAGTAATGATATCCGGGTCCTGCTTGCCCACCATCTTGATGAACTGGTAGGCCAGCCAGATGAAGGTGCGTTCGTCCTTGGCGGCCAGGTAATAGCCCTGGGCGTCGTGCTTGAACGCGAAATCCCCGTCCACATCCGGTCCCACATGCACCATCACCTCAATCCCCGATCTGTCCACCACAATGTGCTCCGTACGGTTCTGAAGGTGCTCCGACAGATAATCGGCCAGCTTGGAATCCAGCGTGCGCCCGGGCATCTCGGGGGAAAAGTAATACTGGTACTTGGCAGCGCGGCCTCCCACGGAAATGGAACCGCAGGAAATCACCACCACCAGGGCAAGTGCCAGACTAGAAATAAATCGCAACGGAGACATGGGCCATTAACATATTACGGTAAGTGACAGCGGTGCGCTGGTCGTAAACGGTGTTCCAGGTGCCCGTCAGCTGCAGGGCCAGGTTGTAGGTAACCGCCCACTGCGCCGTGAGGGACACGAAGGAATTCAGCCGGTTGTAGATGCCGGAACTATAATAATAATTAAGGAAGGTGAGTTCCGGAGCCGTACCGGCGCCGCCCTGCGCCTCGATGTAGGAGCGTCCTCCCTCGATGGGATAGAAGCGGAAGCGGGCCAGCGCGTTGAAGAAGAAGATGTCGTGCAGCGCACCCACCGTTCCCCGGGCGCCGGCATAGAAGTGGCCGAAGGTCTTGTACAGGCCGATGCCGCCCGAATACATCGAAGAGCCGTCGCGCATGAAGCGATAGTTCACGCCGGTATCCAGGTCCCAGTCCTTGGGCAGGTGCCAGGAGAAGTCCACATCCACCGTCCAGCGCGGGAAATAGGCATTGGCCAGGGCCGATGTAGCCTTCATCGTGACGATATTCTCGAAATCGTGGCTCCAGCTGCCCTGCAACTGCAGTCCCTGACCGCCCACGGAGTTGTACATCTTCTCGTCGCCGTCGTAGTCGGCGTCGCGGCCCGTGTAGTTCAGGCGGAACTCCAGGGCGTCGCGCGACCAGCTGTGGGAATAGCCGATGCTGGCCAGGCCCAGCAGGTGCTGGTTGTCCGTGAAGCGGAACAGGTCTACGCCCGCATCCACGCTGTTGTGCAGCGTACGGGCGCGCAGGGTGTTCATCCGGGCCTTGTACTCCCCTTCTTCCAGCACGGAAGGCGTATACTTGCTCTGGAACACATAGGCCGAATCCCACTGATGCTTCTTCTCGTAGATGAGACCGCGGGTATAGCGCACCTCGGGATCCATCGGACGCACCGCCAGGGCCGAATCCAGCACGGCCTCTGCCCGGTCATAATCCTTGGCCTTGTACAGGCGGGTGGCTATCTGGCCGGAGATGCCGGCATATACGCGCTGGAGGTCGTCATCGGCCGGGAAATCCTCCAGATAGGCGCGGAGGATGTTCAGCGCGCGCTCCTGGTGTCCCCTTTCGGACAGCTCAGTGGCGGCCTTGATGGGGAACGTGAGGTCGTCGGGATACAGGCGGATGCCCCGCATCGCGTACGGAAGCGGATCGTCGGCGGTACGCAGGGAGAAGCGGAGGCCCCAGTAGTCCGTATCGTCAATCTCCAGCATCATATCCGTGATGCTCTGCAGGCCCTTCACGGCGCCGCTGGACAGGCGGTCACGCAGATAAGTGATGGCAATCTCCTTATAAGCATTGCCCAGGGCCAGCACGGCCACCGAATCACGTGTGTCCCGGTAGGATGCCTCCAGGGACAGCAAAGCGGCTTCCTGCTTGCCCTGCTTCACCAGCAGCGCGGCGTAATCCACCGTCACCTGGTATTCAGGGTCGGTAAGGAGACGCTCCCGCAGCATCTGCACGGCCAGGTCGCCCTGGTTGGTCTCCCGGTAGCAAACGGCCAGCCGGCGAACGGCCAGGGCCTTGATTTCCGGATCCACGGAATGCTTGCGCACGTATTCCAGCAGCGGAATGGCCGGGGCATAAGCGCTCTCGCCCATCAGGTCTCCGGCTTCTTTCAGGCGCTGACGGCAGGCCGCCAGGCTAAGGTCGTAATTGTCCGGATACTTTTCCAGGGCGGCGTCCAGCACCTTGGAAGCGCTGTCGCTGCGGCCCATCCGGTCATATACCTCGTATTCCATCGCATACCAGCGGGGACTGTCGCCCCGGGTACGGCGAGCTTCGGCAATGTAGAACAGAGCGTCTTCAAAGTATCCCTTCATCACCGAATGCGACAGCAGGTACTGCAGGGACTCGTAGCTGTGCGTGGTCTTGTACACGCTGGAGTACATCGAATAGGGATCGGACTCATCCTGCATACGGGCACTTTCGGACAGTACATAGTCGTACAGCTCCTTCAGTTCCGGTTTCTTGTACTCCTCCCACTGGGTGCGTGCCAGGGCCAGGGCGCCGGCCGTCTTGCCCTCGGCCAGCATGATCTCCGTGGCCTTGCCGATGAGCACCACGTTGCCGGGAGAGGCGTTGATGGCGTGCGCCAGATTGTCCAGGGCGTCGCCGGTGCGGCCTTCGCGCACCAGGAGGTTGGAATAGGCCATCTGGTAGTCCACATCGGCCGGCGTTATGCGCACAATCTCCTTCAGGGCAGCCTCGGTGGCATTCAAGTCACCGTCCAGGCGGGCCTGCTGATAGGCCGATTCCAGCACGTCGAAATAGTCGCCGGTGATGGAGGCGTCGGAAGGGTAAATCTGGGACAGACGACGCAGGAGCGTATTGGCTTCCTCGAAGTTGCCCATCTTCTTATAGAGGTCTACTTTCCGCAGCCACAGGCCCTTCCAGTAGGGGTTCACCTCCAGCAGCTCGTTTACGTAGCAGATGGCGCTGGAGTAGTTGCCGGTGATTTCCTCGATGTTCACCAGCAGGGTCTTCGCATCCACGAAGTGATAGTTCAGCTGACAGGCCTTTACCAAATGGTAACGGGCCCTGTCGTAATTCTTACCGTTCCACCAGTAACGGCCGGCCAGATAGTGTAATGTGGCTTCGTCGGGATACATTTCCAGGCTCTCGTCCAGGAGTTCCTTACCCCTGGCCCAGCGGTGCTGGGAGAACAGGTTGGTCACCTGGTCCACGTAGTAGGACGGGGGCTGCCTGCGCTTTAAAATCCCCTTCCCGGTATCTCTGGCCGATGACGACGTGCTCCTCCCGGACGTCGTGGTCCGGGGAGGCTGCGCCGCCGCAAAGGACGCCGCCAGCAACAGAGTCGCTATGAGCAGCAGGAATTTACGCATCGGCTTTCTTTTCAGTTTCAGCTTCGGCTACGGCCGATTTGACACTTGCCACGGAGGCGGCGGCAGTGGTGGCGTCGGTAGAACCCGACATGCCTGGAGCCGCCTGCTTGTTGGCGCTCTGCACACCTTTACGGGTCATATTACCCCAGACCATCTGGGTACCCAGGATCTGCTTCACGTATCCGCGCAAGCTGAAGAATACATTGATAGGATGGTAGAAGAACGGCTCCAGGAATGAGGCCAGCACAAACCAGAAATAGTCTGTGCGCTTCTTGAAGGAGGTTCCTACCCATACGTCGTAAGAGATAATGACCGAAGTAAGCAGTTGGGCGAAGATGTACAGGCCCAGGAAGGCAATCCAGATGGTGTTCCAGTTGATGGCCCACTGGACCAGCAGGGAAAGCACCACGAAGTAGCCCATGAACTCGATGATGGGAGCCGTAAGCTCGAACACCAGGATATACGGTAGCGTGAGCATGCCGTACTGCCTGTAGTTCCGGTTCCACAGCATATCGCGGTGGACCGTGAAGAACTGGAACAGGCCGCGGCCCCAGCGCGTGCGCTGACGGTTAAGCACCTTGAAGTTGGGCGGTCCTTCCGTCCAGCAGCAGGTTTCGGGAATCTGGACCACGCGGTAGTCTTCACCGGAATCGCACATATAGCGGATCATACGGGCCACCATATCCATATCCTCGGCGAAGGAGTCGCCGTCGTAGCCACCAGCCTTAATCACTACTTCCCTGTCGAACATACCGAAGCCGCCGCTCACGTTCTGCATGGCGTTGATGCGGCTGAGGGCCGTTTTGCCGATGAGGAAGGAGCGCGTGTACTCCAGGTCCTGGAACAGCGGAATCATATCGTGCGGCGGGTGGGTCTCCACCATCTTGCCGTCTTCTACAATACAGCCGTTGCTCATACGCATGGTGGCACTCACGGCAATCACGCGGCGCGTGGAGGCCATCGTAGGCCAGATCATGCGGTACAAAGCGTTCTTTTCCAGTACGCAGTCCACGTCGGTGCAAATGAAGAACTTGTTGGATACCACATTCACGCCGGCGTTGGAGGCATCGGCCTTGGTACCGCCGTTCACCTTGTCCACCACCGTGAGGCGCTTGAACGAAGGATTGTCGCTCTTGGTCTTGTACAGGCCCTTGAAGGGCTTGGTCTTGATTTTCTCTACATAAGCATACGGCACCTTCACCAGGTCGAAATTCTCGATGAGCAGTTCCAGCGTCTTGTCCTTGGAACCGTCGTTCACGATGACCACCTCGAAGTCCGGATAGTCCAGACTCAGCAGTGATTTCACGTTGGTGATTACGGTCTTCTCCTCATTGTAAGCCGGAGCCACGATGGATACGCCGGGGGTATACGGGCTCTTTTTCAGCTCGCCGATGGTATAGTCGTCGTCGTGGTAGGTGTAGTGCTTCTTGTGCTCGAAGAAAGCCAGCACCGCGAAGGCGACATAACTGGATATCACCAACGTGGAGTACACCACCACGAAAATACTGAAACCGTTATAAAGCCACTCAGGCATATCTTCTGCTGTCTATCAGGTCACATTCAATATGCTCGAAGTAGATGGAGAACTCCTTGGGAGACTCCTTTTTGAGGTAATTGTACGCCTCCAGGCCGATTTCGCCGTACCCGTGGATCACGCGCAAAAGCATCATACGGGTGACGTAGTCGGTGGTTTGCAGGAAGTCCTCCTGCAGGAAGATCAGGACCTCGGGATTGCCGGAATTGATGGCTCCCAGGGCCTCGGCCAGCTCCTGACGCTCCGTGTAGGAGGCACTCAGGTACCGGCGGATGAATTCCTTTTCGGCGGGAACGTATTCCATGGCGCCCAGCGCCTTGATGAGGGCGCAGGAGAAGCGCTCGTCGCGGCTGTTGATGAGCATCGAGAGCATCTCGGCGCAGTCTTCCCGGCGGTTGAACAGGCGAATTTCGTTAATGGCGAAGATGCGCAGTTCTTCATTCAGAGGCGTACGGTTGCACCAGTGGATGAAGTTGGGCATGGACATTCCGTTCTCCTGGCGGTACATCAGCACGTTATGGAATTTTACCACCAATTCGTCGGTGAATACCAGGTTAGGGTCTTCCAGCAATACCTTAAATGGATATGAGGTACCGAACCGCGCCGCGTGCAAACGGGCGTTGTTCTGCAGTTTTCGGTCTTTGGTAAATAGGTAACGGGAGGCTACGGCTTCCTTCAAGTTTGCGTCCATATCGGCCACATTCTTAAAAGCCACAATGCGCTTGCGCGTATTGCGCGAGCGCACCTGCTCCTCAAAGTATATGGGCATTTTCAGTACCTGAAGCAAACGCTGCCAGTTGATTTTATTCATCTGGGGCCCATATTTCCGGTACATTTCTATGAGCATCGGCACATACCTGCGGTGCGTCCGCTCGTGCATTTTGAAGTTTTTCGGAAGTTCAAGCAAGGCCGATATTTCCAGGGGTTCCCACACACGGACCGACATGGCCACTTCCTTCATCTTGTCCCAATACTTTTCCCGGTTGTGCGCCATGGCGTGTGTATCGGCCGCGGCGCGCACAACACGTGCAATATTTCCGACAACGATGCCTATCAGCAAGATAAGGCTGATAACGGAAAAAATCGCCCAAACCCGTATTGCCGGCGGGTATTCAGCCAGCCGGTAATACAGGATCAGGAGATAATACTTCCAGTACGCGTACCGTGAAAGTACGTAGTATTCCATCGCTCAGGGCTTACGCAATTTCATTTATCTTAGGGGGCTCTGCCCCCTTAAAAACCCCCGGGCCTCCGGCCGGCGCTCTGCAGAGCGCCTAGGACCTTCGACTCACCGATTTACCATTCACAAGTGAGGTACGTATAGTCTACATCCCTCTTATACCAGTCTTTGGCCTGGGCGCCGTTGGACTGAATCCACTCCATGAAGTGCGGATACGCGTTGGAGAAGTACATGCGCTCCCACGTGTGGCGGGTGAGCACAGGGCACTTGAAGGCCCAGATCTGGCCGTTGCTGCCGACATAAGGGATGTCGGGATTCAGGTGGTCCAGGTTCTGGTTCAGGCGCGTCTGGTACTCCTGGGCGTAGGTGTGGTTGTCCTTGGTCTTGTAGTCCAGGGGCTGATAACCCTTGAGGCCGATGGGGGCGTAGTCGTTCTTCACCGCGAAGAAGTTCTGGGCCATGTTGTTCATCACGGCCTCGATCATATTCTGCTTGGCGGCGGCACGCTCTGCGGGAGCCATTTCGGCGCGGGGCTTCATGTGGTAGATGACGGTGTAGGTATACAGACCGCCGGCCACGTTCACATAACCGGGAACGGTGTTATAGAAGGTGAAGCGCTGCATGCTGGCAAGCGTCTCAGGCTCTGTAACATC
>Ga0310786_10011451_pt1 | contig 11068 bp, 8 predicted proteins | sample AusTroGonzalo_MG_FD_203881 | JGI IMG/M metagenome (GOLD analysis project Ga0310786, IMG submission 203881) | Bovine rumen microbial communities from tropical cattle in Woodstock, Queensland, Australia - Gonzalo_03 (v2) (version 2) | ecosystem: Host-associated > Mammals > Digestive system >...
GTGCTTTAGATTTTTTCTTTTTTGCAACTCTTCCTTTCTTAATTAATTGATTAATTGTAGGCATAATCTATATTTTCAAATAAACTAAAATGACAATCTAATGTCATCATACGAGTAATAATATAATAAAGTAGACAAAGAAATCAAGACTTTTTTTTATTTTTTTTTATCAATTCATACCTAAAAATCTCATATTATCGTATTACTTTTCATACTAATCATACATATTTTTTGTTTTATTGGAGAAGAAAGCGTTTTTAAAGAAAAATAATATTTACTTGAAAAATGTTTTTATTTGATTATTGTCTTGTTTTGTCTAGTTTTATTGTATTAAAAATTTTCAAAAATGTGAAGATGGCATAGTATTGCAGCTAAAAAAGCTGCTTGAGACCAAGCAAAAGCTGCAAATTATTCAAAAATTGGAAAAATTATTCAAATCGCTGCTAAATGATGAGCTGATGTTTCAATGAATCCTGCTTTGGAGTTAGCTTTACAAAAGGCTAAGTATTACAATTTGCCTAGAGATGTCATAGATAAAGCTATCAAAAAATGATCTGGTCAATTAAAAGCTGATGATTTACATGAAGTGATATATGAATGATATTGACCTGGATGAGCAGCTGTATTAGTAAAGACATTGACAGATAACACAAATAGAAGTAGTTCAAATATTAGGATTATTTTCGGAAAATATGGATGAAATATGTGAGAACCAGGATCTGTTTCACGACAATTCAAAGAAAAATGAGTTTTTGAAATAGATGGAATGTCTGAAATGATAAATGATAAATGAAATATGGTAGAAAAAGTAAATCCACTAAATTATGATGAAGCTGAATTAGAATTATTAGATATGAATGTCGAAGATGTAGAAAATGAAGATGGACATTTAATTGTAACTGTAGATAAAAATAATTTCACATCGATTCGTGATTTATTGAAAGAAAAAAATTATCATGTAATTGACTGAGCATTGCGCTTCTTACCAGAAAATACTATTACAATAACATGAGAAGATGAAAAAGCATTAGAATCTTTGATGGAAGCTTTGGATGAAGATGAAGATGTTGATTCTGTTTATGCAAATAATGCCTAAAATAAATATTTTGATAAAAAAGCCACCTAAAGGGATTAGGTGGTTTTTATTTTATTGTAATATTTTTAAATATCACATATACTTCATTCACTCAACATCCTATATATTTCAAACGTTTTTATCACTTTTTTGTAGTTTGATAATCATCCAAAGCTTTCCAATATATTAGAAATTAATCATTCAATTTCTAGTAAGTTAATTGCACCATATGTGTCTACGTTTGCATTACTTCATAAATTAACCAATTTTTCTTCAACTTGAGTTAATGCTACATCAGGTGTCAATGTCTTTCACAAACATTTCTTTCAAAGTAAGTCTTGAATTTCTCTTACTTCTGCATTAGAAACTCAATCTCAGTAAATTAAAAATTCTATCGTTCATACGTACTGTTCCATACTATAACCAAAATTACTTGTACTAGTTTGTGAATCGTCGTACGTAAAATCTATAATTTTAATAATTGGTGGCAAATCCGCCAAAAATTGCCTTAGATTCTCTGTCTTCTCTTTATTTGATTCAAATCATATCCTGTATGCTAAACTTGGCAAATTTCTATATTTATTCCTAAATTTATAATAACAATATTCTGTTGATTCAGTGCTACATTGTGCTACTTTTTTGATAGCATCCTCTATAATTTTATCATCAATTAAATTTGATTCTTTTCATTCTTTTACCCATTGATACAAATTATATCATATTGCCGCATCTTCTGTAAATCAATTACTTCCGGCCATTATATCTTCAATCTCTTTTGTTTTTAAATCTTTAATATTTTCTCGTATATAATATATTAATTCATTTATCAACGAAATACTTTTTTGATTTGAGGTTGTTGATAATTTTTCTACTAATAACAAGAATGAACGATTTGAATCTGCTATATATCTTACTCTAATAGGAATATAAAATTCCTCTCATTCTTCTACAATATCTCATAATTCTATACCTTCAATCTTATTATATTCTGCTGATCATACATCTTTTATAAAATTACTCCATTTATCAATTAATTCAATATCATTATATGGATTATTTTCCAAATATTTCAATCATATATAATCATCTCTAATAGTTCACAAAAATGGATCTTTCCATATATTTAGGCTTGGCAATAATATATATTTCAAAAAATTATCATATGGAGCTTGAATTCATCTTAAATACTCATAATAATTGTTTGCTTTATTTTCTAGTTCGTTATTATAATCTATTAAATCATCTATTTCTTTTAATCCGTTAATTTCACTTCTTGTATAACTATTCATAGATAATGGTGTTGTATCATAATTTTTCAAATAATATAATTCTTGAGATCTTGCATTCAATTTCTTAACATCAAGAAATGTTCTTGCTCCTACAAATCAAGCAAAACCTATTGATACAATAGTTGCTACTATTAATATTGGAACTATCAAACGATCTGCGATATCTAGCATCTTATCAATAAGGCTTTCACGATCTCATTCAAGTGAAAACTCGTCATTAAAATTTTCTTGCATTAATTCTTTATCTTCCATTTTTTGTTAATTATTTATAAAATTAATATTTGAAATCATCAATTTCTATCTGGTTCTCATTTTTGATAGGAACTGTAAATGATTTTTGTGATGTTTCTACCGTAAATTCAGTCATTCATACAGTTATAGTTCTTTCTTGTACATCTATTGATTTTATTTCAATTCATTCTGAAACTATAGCCCTACTTAGTTTTAAGTTATTTATCAAACTATTTAGAATAAATGAATGTGGAGATAAAATTCATTTTTTAGCCAATTCAACTTTATCCGCCTTTTGTATATTTATTACTATATCAAAGCTAAGCTCATTACTTTGTTGGTTAAATCATCTAAATTTGATACTAAAACTTGGAATTTCTGTTTGTTCTAATTTATCTTTTATAAAATTCATCAAGTATTTGAAGAATTTTGTATCAAAATCTTTATCTCATACTAAACTATAATATTTATCAAAATCTCAAATATTATCACATTCATAATCAATCTCGAATGCATTTAATTCACAATTCTTTATATATAGGTTTATATCTTTTTCTCATCTACTCATTATATTCTCCATATTTTCTAATACAACATCTTTTGATTTTCATGTCTCTTTAGCTAAACTTTCTACAAACGTATCTAATTTTGAGAATACTGAAATCGCACTACTAAATTTAATAGCTCTGATTGCAGTCAAGAAATCTTGAATTGATGAAATTTGTTCATCACTTGATATTATATTTGATAATTTGTCTGAAAAGAATCAATAAGTACTTACATGTTTCTTAATTTCCTCTAATTGTTCAGCATTTCGTGTTACAGTATCATAGAAATCATTTAATGTTTCTTTCAATATTTCCTTTTTTTGTATGTAAGTAAGAAGTCCATGTTCGATAAGTGTAGATAAATTAGATTTTCAATCTTCGCCTTCTAAATTTATAATATATGATTGTGTTGAATAATCTTTACCTAGCATATTATATATAGTTGTTTTAACTTTTTCGTAATAATTAACTACCTTATTATCTATAGTTTCAATTCATGATGCATAATCCCTTACGTATTTATCGTATTTTGAACAAGCAACTCAAATCATAATGAATTGAACAATAAAAAAAATTAATCTTCATACTAATTTCACCTTCTTTGAAATAGATTTTGTTGGAGATACTTTTTCTACATGATTTTCCTCATTATCATTTGTATTATTAATTTGTCAAATAACTGTTCATTGAGAATTATTATCAAGATTCATCTGTTCAGATATATTATCTAATGACATTACTCAGTCAGAATTTGTCTGCTCAGATATATTATCTAGAGACATTTCTCAACCAGAGTTTGTCTGTTCAGACAAACTATCTAACGATATCTCTCAATTTCCTAATCCATTTATGTCTTCTGGCATTTTTATTTTTATCTTATAAAAACAATAAAATCTACATACTACTATTATAATCTATAATTTTTATAAAACAAAAAAAACAGTATATTCATACTATTTTGATTTGACATATTGAAAAAAATAAATTAAGTTAAATATTATTTATGCATCATACTAAAATACATCTTTGATAATTTATAAAATATTGGTTTTAACACTAGGTCATAACTACCATATTGTTCAATTTTTGTACCTCATAACGATTCTTTAAATTTACTTACTCAATTTAATGGGTGATCTGGAAATCATGTAGGTGCTCATCACATCATATCTACATAAGTCTTTCCATTTTTTCTTGCATATCCAAAAGTTTTGAATTTCAAATAATGATGTCATCAAATATTATGATATGCTCTATTTGCAAATCAATAAAGATATATTATACGATTTTCATCGTAAATACATATACTTCAAGCTATAATATCTCAGTTTATATGTGATGTAAATAAATTTCAGCAATTATTCTGCGTTATATACCTAATTAATTTATCATACTGTGTCTTAGGAATTATATTAAATCATTTTGTTCAACTTAGCTCTCTCCATCTTTGATAGAACAAATCATATTGATCTGGCGATGCAATTCAAAATTCGATTCACTTTTTTATAGCTTTTTTTACTCTTTCTTTACATCCTGAATTCATCTCTTTCATCAATTCTTCATCAGATTTTGTGATATCGTAAACTATATTTGCTTGTGGCATATTTTCTCTAAAAGATAATTCTAATCAATAATCTTTCTGTATTTGTTCGCGAATATTTAATCTCATTTCTTTTATATTTTCCACAAAATTTTCATCTCTTGGTCCACAATTTTCAAATCTAATAATTTCGTTCAAAAAGCATAATTGGATAAAAATTACTCATTTTTCTTTTTCATATTTTTGTTTTAGTTTATTTAATTCTTTTTTAACATACTCTTTGTCTTCTGGTAATTCTACACCCATAATTTGTAACCATTTAATCTGGACAGCTCAAATCTTTTTCTCATGAATTAATCAAAAATAATCTTTTCAAAATAAATGCTCGGTGAAAGACTTTTTATTATATACTTGCGTCTGTATATCTTTCCATATTTGACTTTGATACAAATTGTACAACATTACACGAAACTATCACTATAAAATTTGGAAATTAGCTATCAAAAAACTTGGATTACAAACAATAATCTTATAAACTTTTATAAGAATAATGCAATATTAATTTACGATAAGAACATTTGTCAATAAATATACAGCTCCAATAACCAACAATCAAATTACTGTATATAAAATATTTTTTCATAATTTTTGAAAATTTTCTGCTTTTCCTGGATTCAACAGTATTTTAAATCATTGAACCAAAAATAAAATAAATATTACAAGAGATGTAATTCATACAACCCAATTTAATATTGTGTATAGCAATGGTATATCTTTGTCTGCTAATATTCAAGTTCCTATATCTCATAAATTCATTGAATTATTATTTAGTACATCTGCCTGTTTTCAATAAATTGCTTCTACCAATGTTTTTGCTCATATTATAACTAATATAGATACTGCTGCCCATCCGATCATTGTTATTGATGCCTTTTGGTTAGTTCAATCTGTTTTGGTAAATAATTTTATACTCTTTCACAATAATACTACAAATATAACAAATAATGCCAAATATAATATAATCTTTATAAATGGATAAGCAATTTTTGTATAAATATCTGTAGCTAATTGTATTCAATTTAATTCATTATTTCCTGCTATCTGTCCATTTTGGAAGATTTCTGAAATACTTTTTCCTAAATATTTTGCTGACATTATTATAATAATTCATACAACACCCATAATTACTATTTTTAATCAATTTGATACCTCCTTTTCGTCGCTAGATAACAACATTTTATATGCTCAAAACATTCCAAATACAATTCAAATTGCTATAGCAACTGGTATTACCACATCATCTAGCAATGAAATTGCGGCAGCTGCTACTGTTGCTCATCCTCATTCTTCTATTTGCTGTGCTGGTGGTGTTAAATGTGAGTTTATATCGCTTATAGATTCTTGTAAGTCATCAGAAAATCTATTATTTGCAGCAAATACTGGTGATACGGACACTAAGGCAAATATAGATAATAAAATTCAATATAGTAATTTTTTTAGTCTATTCATTTTTAATTAATTTATTTTTAAAAAATATATTTGTAATTTCTTTCAAAATAGGAATATGTGGTACATGATTCCAATTTATTATCATAATCAAATATCTACCTGTTATAATAATTAATCATAATAACAATTGATATTTCATATACGCAATTCAAATTACTATAAGTGATATCGAAATCACTCAAAATAGTACATACTCTAAAATTATCTGCTTATTTTCCAATTTAAATAAAAAATCAAAATAATTTTTTTGTTTAGTTATATTTGTATTTAATCAGTCTTTATTGAAAAATGATATTAGTAATCATACAACATAACCTCGTATTTCTTCCGGATTTTTTTGAAATAAATTATTTATAATTTTTTTTCATTTCTCTCAAAAATTAATTCATATCACTGTCGATATCGTGCACATTAAAATTAATAATAAAAAGAATATATTTACATATTTATTTTCAAATAAAATTAAACAAATAGAAAACAGACTTCGTAAAAAAATACCAAATTTTATATATGAATTTTCTCCATCAAAATCATGTTTTTCATACCATAAATAGATATTATATAATGGTACAAAACCTAATATTTTATCGTAATCTGTTTTTCACTCACTGTTACTTAAATTTATATTTTTTTTGAATATAGCTAATAAGCTTCAAATGAAAAGTAATACAACAACTAGTATAAATATCCATGTTTTGATTGTTTGATATATTGGAGTTTTTGTGTTCATATAAATTAGTTGAGAAATTATTGCAAGTACTACTAAAATTATGTTTAAATATCATAATTTTATAAATCAATTTATAAACACTTTATCTCATTGTGAAATTGAGTCATCTGATTTCAAATTATATTTTATCAATGGTGCAAAAAACATCAATGCTGAAAGTGCATATCATATTTTTTTATTATTTTCTATATTATTATTTTTTTGTTCTTCCATTATCTTATATCCGTTGATATAAATGCCTGCTCTTGTGGAGATGCTAATATTTTAACTCAGATATGCTGATTTCATGCAAAAATTAATCATTCTCAAATTCAGCAAGAGATCAATCTTCTTTCTTCCGTTTCAGACAAACCTAATAATGAATCAAGAGCTTTAATAGATGTTGTAGACTGTTTCAAAAGTATTTGTAATGCTGAATTTGATATTATTGGTTTTCCATATTCACTTCTAACAAAATCTTCAATATCTTGAGATATTGTTGTAATTCAAACTCAATATTTTCTTGCCCTTTTGATTAATCAAAATAAGAATTCTGCAGATGTCTTGTGTCTTAACATGATCCATGCTTCATCACATACAAGTAATCTTTTTTTCTTTTGGGCTCTTACTTTTGTCCATATGAAATTTAATACATTAAACATTGCAGGTGTCTTCAAAGCATCTTCTAGATCTCTAATACTAAATACTGTTAAAGCGTTATCAATATCAACGTTTGTATAGTTGTTGAAAATTTTTCAGAATGTTCCTGTTACGTATTTACTCAATTTTAGAGCCATTTTTTCTCATCAGTCCATTCAATTTAATGTATTCATTAGGTCTTCCATAATTGGTGGTTGCCTTCATTCATAACTGGTTTCCTCGAAAGTGAATCATTTTAATAAATATGTGTTTTGTAATGCTTTATCAAGTAATGCCTCATCTTCTGTTGTTAAATCTCAAATCAATATTTTTATCAATCATATTAAATTCATAATTTGACTCCTCAATAAATCTCATTTTCCGTATTCTACATCTTCAATTTCTGGTGGTAAATCAAATGGATTTAAATACTGCTGTGAATTAGTAGCAATATTGATGTATGTTCATCATACTTTATCACACATATCTTTGTATTCATTTTCTGGATCTATTACTATAGATTCAATACCATTTAGTAGGTATCTCATAATTTCCAATTTTACAGTGAAAGATTTTCATGCTCATGATGTAGCTAGTATACAGCTATTCATATTTGGTAAATCATTATTAAATCTATCAAATATAACAAGTCATCATGTATAACTATTTATTCAATATAAGATTCATGTCTTTTGTGTTAAGTCATTTGATATAAAAGGAAAACTTCAGGCGAGTGATGATGTGACAGCACTTCTGGTAATTCCTAAATCATCTAAACAAATTGGTAAAACACTATTAAATCATTCATCCATTCTCTGTGTCGCATTTTTTAATCTAATTCCATATCATGAAATTTTTTGTTCAAATTTTCTTCATATTTCTTTTAATTTTTCTTCGTCTTCGTGGTATAAATTAATATAATATCATAATTCAAAATATCTTTCTTCACGGGTTGTTAATTTTTGCCTAATATCTTCAACATCTCTATATTGTTGTTCTATTTCTGTATCCAATGTAATTCATTTTTGTATTGCATCATTTATCTCTGCTTTTAATTGAGTTGCTCTATTTTTTAACATACTTTGTATAGCGCTATCTTCTTCTGGATATACAATAAAACTCATATCTCGTTTTTCATTGAATCACAAAATATCCCTAGTTCGTAATGCCTCGATATATGATGGATAACTTTGTACATAATACGATTTTCCCAATATTCATGAAACATTAAAATCTGTTGCTTTAAATTCCCAGAAAGATGGTGCTATATGTGTTTTATAGTCATGTATTGTAGATGTGTAATGCTTTTCTACTTCAGATATAAATCATCTCAATTCACTAGTCAATTTTTTATCAGAATATTCTGAATCTGGCATTTCGATAATAGCCCTAACTTGATCTCTTAATTTCATATTTTTTAAGTCCTTATTTTCTGTAGTTTTATCTTCATCACTTTTTCAATTTGATGCTCATCATTTATCTTTTTGTTCTGTCTTAGATTTAGGTGGAAATAAAGTATCTACTATTTTATCAAAAAATCCCTTTTTAGGAGCTGCTTTATCTGGTGTATTATTTTGTATTTCATTTTGGTTTATAGCTGTATCTAGTGTCTCTTTTGGAATTTCATTCGTTATATTTCCAGATATTTCTTTTTCTACTCATCATTTACTTTTTTGCTCTATCTTGGATTTAGGTGGAAACAAAGTATCTACTATTTTATCAAAAAATCCCTTTTTAGGAGCTGCTTTATCTGGCACATTATTTTGTGTTTCATTTTGGTTTATAATAGTATCTAATGTCTCTTTTGGCACTTCATTTTCTATCTCCAAAGATCCTGTATTTTCTTTAGTTTTATCTCCTGATTCTTTTTCTTTATCAAAAATAGTTTCATTTACTTTTGGCCATCATCCATCTTTAACAAGATTAGAATAATTGGTATCTATTACTATATTCTTTAATTTTTCATCCATTTAGGTTTTTGTTTTTTTGGTAAAATTCACTCAACTTAATTATAGTCATATTGTGTATTTTATCAAAAATTTTGCACAGTTTAAAAAATATTCGCTTTACATTTTTCCGAAAATATGATATAATTTAGATTAAAAATATTTTGCCATTCACAAACTTTTTTCTGAAAATCAACATTTATCATAAAATCATAAATTTTTTTTATCGCAATCAAGGATTGTTTTATAACAATTTTTGCTTGATATATCTTTCAAAATTGAAATTATATGCTCTCATAATCAATTACCTCTATATTTGGATGACACAACTATATCTTCAATATGTCACACACATTGTCAATCGTGAATAAATTTTTTCTCGATGATAACGCTTCCTGCTACTGTAATTTCTCAATTTTGAATATCTTCTCAAACTACTATGAAATACTGCAATTCTATTTGATTAATCTCATACATTTTACCAAAAATTTCTTTAAACTTTTGTTCATCTGTTTCACAGCTTGTCAATTCTGATAATACAGAACAAAATCATTTTTGAAAATCTTCTATTTCTAACGGTCTAAATTTTATTCCACTTTTTTCTTTTAATTCTTGTTTAATGTAATTTGATGGAAATAATTCAGTCATTTTATAATATTATAAATAGCTAAAACTTATATCAAAGATTCTGCTTGCCAATCAATTTTAAATCAATTTTGGTTTAGTTTTAATTTCGTATAAACTATGTCCATAAAGTTTCTAAGATTTTTTCATTTTAAAATAATATTGTATCTATATTTTCCAAAAATTTTATAGATTAAAGGTGGTGTCGAATGAATTTCTAAATCATCCATCATATATTTTTCTTTCAGGTATAATAATTCTTTGTACAATTTATCCACTTTATTGAATAATCTTTCTTCGATTTCATTTTTGTACAAAATTACACAGACATCTGTAAATGGTGGATAATTTCATATTTGTCTAAATTGATTATCTTCTTTTGTAAATTGTGATAAATCCAGTTTACATGCAGTTCTTATACTATAATTTTCCGTGTTGAAACTTTGAACTATGAAATTTTTGCAATTGTGATTTGTAAACGTATCATACAAAAAATAAAAATTATTTTTTGCTGCTGAATAATCAGGTATATTCAATCCAAGATCAGCATTTAAAAAGCAGATTAAATCAAAATCTATTCATTTTATTGCTGTATTCAAAAGTGATGTTCAAATAAAAATTTGGGCATTACTATTTAGAATTTCATTTATTTTATTTATAGAATTTGCTTTTTCTGATTCTATTAATTGTATCTTCACCTTAAATTCATTTTCTATTAATTCAACAATTTGCTGAGTTCAAATTCAAAATTCCAAAATATCAGTGAATCAACAATGTTCACATTTTATTGGAAAATTATACTGAGTTTTACATATATGACATAATCAAATTTTTTGATTATTTATTTTGTGGTAACTAATATTCACAGAACATTTATCACATTTTGGTACAAATCCGCATTTTTTGCAAAATATTCATCCAGAATATCATTTTTTATTTACTAAAATTCAAATTTTCT
>Ga0310786_10011452_pt1 | contig 11067 bp, 6 predicted proteins | sample AusTroGonzalo_MG_FD_203881 | JGI IMG/M metagenome (GOLD analysis project Ga0310786, IMG submission 203881) | Bovine rumen microbial communities from tropical cattle in Woodstock, Queensland, Australia - Gonzalo_03 (v2) (version 2) | ecosystem: Host-associated > Mammals > Digestive system >...
CCAGCACCAGCACGATCCCCGCGGCGATCAGAATCTGGTTGATCATCTGCTGCCAGTCGCCCTCCGTCTCGTCCACCGGCACGGAGACATACAGCCGCATCCCGTTCGACAGTTTCAGCCACGCGGCTTCTTTCTCCACTCCGTTAAAGGTATAGGTGGTGAAAGTGCTCTCGCTCATCACGCCTTCCGGCATCACCGGTTTCTCATCCTCTGTCAGCTGGGCCAGATCAATCTGCGGGTGGTAGATCAGGCTGCCTTCCGCGTCCGTCAGGAACGCGTAGCCGTTGTTGTACAGCTTGATGCTCTGCACCTGCTCCGCCATCATGCTGTGATCGATCTCAATGCCGATCACGCCGATAAACTGCCCCCGGTAATAAATCGGTACGTTGTAGGAAATCACCCGCACGTCGTCCAGGCTTTCCGTCAGATACGGCGGCAGCCATACGGCATTGCCCGTGAATTTCGGCACCGTAAACCAGACCAGCTTGCTTGTGTCCTGCGTGTCGTACTTCGTGATATCCGTCACTTCATGCTCCACGAAGTCCTTCCCGTCCAGGTTGGTGAACCAGAAGCCCTTCGCGTTGCCGCACACTTCCGGGTCCAGGCGGTAGTAGTAGGTCAGCACGCCGTTGGTCTTCCCGGCAATCTGGTCAAAATACGCCTTTACCCGTTCGCAATGGGCCTTCAGCTGTTCCTCCTCCAGCCCCTCCAGGTCCTTTTCCGCGTAGGAGGACATTTTCTTCACGGACTTTTCCACGCTGTTGAAGTAGTAGTCGAGGTTTCTTTCCCCCGTTTCGCACAGCAGCAGAAGCAGCTGGTCGCTCTTCCGGTGCTCCGTATTCCGGATGAACAGCACGCTCGTCAGCGTGACAACGACCACGGCAATCACCGTGACAGCCAGGGTCATCAGCGAGATCTTTGTTCTCAGCGAGCGCATCCTTCATCCTCCTTTCCCACAGGCTTCATTTTCATTATCACCTGTTCCTCAAACTCCGCCGGCGGCAGCGGCTTCGAGAAGTAGAAGCCCTGTACCAGCGGGCATCCCAGCTTCTTCAGCAGCTGCAGCTGCTCTTCCGTTTCCACGCCCTCGGCCACCACCGGAATTTTCAGGCTCCTGGCGATGCCCAGGATCAGCCCCACCAGGTGGGCGTCTTTCTCGTTCTCTCCGATCCGCCGGATGAAGGCCCGGTCCATCTTCAGCACGTCCACCGGCATGGCGCTGAGCATGTTCAGGGAGCTGTATCCGCTGCCGAAGTCGTCCATTTCGACCACGTAGCCCTTCTGCCGCAGGCCTTCCACTACCCGGATCACCTGGTCTGCGTTTCCGGTATAGGCGGATTCGGTCACCTCCAGCTTGATCGCGCCCTGTCCCAGGTCGTTGTAAGCCAGCAGACGGTCCAGCGCGCTCTCCAGCGCCGGGTCGAACACGTCCACCCGGCTCAGGTTCACCGACACCGGAATCGTCACGCCGTAGACGTCCCGCCAGCGGGCCACCTGCCTTGCCGCCTCGGCCCAGACATACCGGTCCACCTCACCCACCTTGCCGCTCCGCTCGAACAGCGGGATAAAGTCGTTCGGCGGAATCATGCCCAGTTCCGGATGGTTCCACCGGACCAGCGCCTCCGCGCTCACCAGCTTCGGCGGATCGCACTGGATATCAAACTGCGGCTGGTAGTGTACTTCGAATTCATAGCTGTTCAGCGCCCTGTGCAGGTCGCCCAGCAGGCGCTGCTCATAGTTTTCCCGTTCCTGCATCTTCTGGTCAAAGACGATCAGGTGTTCCTTGTAGCTGTCCTTCGCCATGCTGCAGGCCGTTCGGGCCCGGTCGAACATCTGTACCGCTTCCATTCCCTGCTGCCACGGCATCACGCCCATCCGCAGCCGGATACCCGCGGAAGGCGCCAGTTCGTCAATCTTGCCCTGCAGCCGGTCGTACAGCGGCTGCCAGTCTTCCCGGTGCGGGCAGTACAGGTCAAACCGGTCCGCCTCGAACCGTCCGGCGATGCCGCCGGCTTCCTCAGCCGCCGCATGGATCTCATGCCCCAGCGTCCGCAGCACCAGGTCGCCGAAGCCGCGCCCGTTTGTCGCGTTCACGCTGTGGAACCGGTCGATATTCAGCACCACCGCGTCCATCTGCTTTTCCGGATGTTCCCGCTGGATGCGTCCCGCATACTCCAGGAAATAGTCCCGGTTGTACAGCCCCGTCAGTTCGTCTGTCTCCGTCGCGTGGATCAGCTTTGCGGCATTCCGGCCCCTGCGCATGCTCCGGATCATCAGGAACAGAATCACTGCCAGGAGCGCAACGATCACGCCGATCACAAGCCAGACATTTTCCCGGATGAAATCTCCCAGCGTGGTCTTCGCGTCCTCCGTCATATAGCGGCTCAGCGCCATATTCACCGATGCCTCCGGCACCAGGTCCGCCACCTTCGCCAGAATGGAATACATCTCGGGCTGTCCGCTTGCCACTGCAAAACAGTATTCCAGTTCCTTGCCCGTGGATACCGTGGTCAGCCCCAGCCGCTCACACTCCCGGGCGATGTTGTTGTACCGGTAGCTGCTGATCAGCACGCAGTCCGCCACGCTCTTGGAAACCGCCTGAAGGCATTCCGCCGTCGTCGGATAGTAGACCGTCCGCCAGTGGGGGAAGTAATCCTTCAGCGTGCTTTCATAGTTCGGGTTCCCTTCGTTCACCGCGACCACGACATGCTCCCGGTCGCCGAACAGCTTCCGGTCTTTCTGCCGCACCACCGCAAACAGGTCCGTTTCCATCAACGCGGGGGTCAGGCACAGGCCCATGTTCTCCCCGTCGCCCGGGCTCAGGTTCGCCGGGAAAACGCAGTCCACTTCGCCCCACTTCATGGCCTCCATGGCGGCTTCCGCGGTGGGATAGGCCTTCGGCTCAAAGTCGATGTGCGCGTTCATCACGCAGTCGGCAGCGATTTCCAGATAGTCCTTCAGCGCGCCGGTCAGTTCCCCCGTCTCCGGGTCCGTCGCGCAGAAGGCCAGGTATCCGTCCTGGTATCCGACCCGGATCGTCCCGTGCCCGTCCAGCCATTCCTTTTCCGCCGGGGTCAGGAATGCGTTCGCCCCGCGGGTCACCATATGCTTGTCAAACAGTTCCTGGCTGTAGTATCGGTTTTCCTCCTGGATCCGGGTCAGTGCCCCATCCAGTTCGCCCAGCAGTTCAGGCTGGTTTTTCGCCACCGCGAAGAAGAAGTCGCTGGCGCCGATCCGGCAGATCGGGGTCGGCCGCTCCGGCTCACTCACAATGCCGGCCGTGAAGCTGTCCACCGTTACATAGGCGTCCAGTTCGCCCCGCTCCAGCATTCTGAGGGATTCATCCTCGCCGCAGGTAACTTCGACCACTTCGCTCTCCACCGCGTGAGCCTCCGCCCATTCCCGGTAGAACCCGGCCTGCACGCTTCCCGCGTTCACGCCGACCTTTTTCCCGTTCAGTGTCGTATAGTCCGTCGCCGTAATCTCCGTGTTGGTATTGGCAACAAACAGGTAGTATTCCTCCGCGCCCATCGGCAGGGAGGGGAACAGCATGATCTCCGCCCGCTCCGGCGTATAGCTCACGTCGCTCATCAGGTCGATCTCGCCCTTGATCAGCATCTGCAGCAGTTCGGACCAGCTGCCCTCCACGTATTCGTACTTCCAGCCGGTGTATGCTGCGATCTTCATCTGGTATTCATAGGCGTAGCCGCTCCGGCGCCCCAGGCTGTCCGTCGAGCAGAAAGCGGATTCGTACCAGCCGACGCGCACGACCTTCTCCGCCGTTTCCGTCTCTCCGGCAGCAGCCGGCAGCAGCAATGCCGTCAGCAAAAGGCACAGCAAAAGGCATGCGAGCCGTCTGACCCGCCTGATCGTTTTTTTCTCTGAAAGCTTTGTGAAACTCATCATTTTCCTCACCGGGACTCCTTGCTTCTCTGAATGATGGGGTTTTACGGAGGTGTTCTGTATTTTTCCATTATCCTGATAAGTATATCACAGATTGTACTTTTCCGAAACGCTATAGATTGATCCCGGAACATTTCTCATCCACAGAATATTGATTCACGATGCCGCAGGAAAAAGCCCTTCGTCGCTTCGGAGGGCTTTGAATCAGGTCTTCCCGGGTTATTTCTTCTTGAGCATCCTTCTGATCGTGAAAATGGCCAGAGCGATTGAGAAAATGATCCCGATCACTGCGATCAGCGGAACCCCGTTGGATGTCTTCGGGTTGATATTCGCGGTTGTCAGAATACAGCTTCCGAAGAACAGGACGCAGGCAAACACGGCCAGCACGATGTTCAGCACCGTCTTTTCCGCTTTGTCCACGATCTCCTCGTAGCCGGTCAGTTCCATGTTGATCTTCATCCGGCCCTTGATCATACTGTTCAGCGCGTCGGAGGCCAGCACGGGGAGCCGCACCGTCTTCTTGCTGATTTCCAGCGCGTCTTTGCCGGCGGACAGCAGTTCCTTACTGACGTCCATGCTCTTCTTCGCCCGGTCCATCAGTTTGCCGGAAACGAGTTCGAACAGGTTCAGATCGGGACACAGCTGTTCAAGAACGCCTTCGAACGTGGCAATGGAGCGCACGAGCATCGTATATTTCCCGGGCAGGGTAATATAATGCTTTGTGCAGATATCGATCACTTCTTCAAGCAGAGCACCGAGATCAATGTCGTTGATGCTGGTCACGTTCATGTATTTGCCGAAGATCACCTCAACGTCTTCCAGCAGCTTGTTGCGGTTGGTTCTGGGTGAAGCCGCGCCCATCGACATCACGGCGTTCACCAGTGCATCCATGTCGCCGTCAAGCAGCGAAAGGATCAGGTTCTGGAGGATCCCCACATCCGCCTCGGTAATCCGGCCGATCATGCCGAAGTCGATCCAGTACGGAATCCCCCCGGCCACCATGATGTTCCCCTGGTGCGGATCCGCGTGGAAAGTACCCACGTCAAGCACCTGATGCAGGTAGTTGTCCACGATGACGGAACCGATCTCATTCACGTCGCATCCCTGGGCAATCACCTTGTCCTTCTTGCCGATGGAGCAGCCGTCCACGAAGGTCATCGTGAACATCCGCTCCGTCGTCAGTTCGTCAATGACGGTCGGGCAGCTGATCTTCGTTTCGTCTTCAATACAGTTCTCCTTGAAGAACCGGGTGTTCTCCGCCTCAATGCGGAAATCCAGCTCTTCCTCCGTCACCTTTTCCATTTCTTCGATCACGGACAGCAGATCGATCTTTTCCGAATCGTCGTCGCTTGCATCATTGATGGCGTTGACCATGGCTGCGCCTTTTTTCAGCAGCACATAGTCGTTCCGCATCATATCGGCGATCAGGGGACGCTGCACCTTGACGACTACCTTCGTGCCGTCCTTCATCTTGGCATAATGCGCCTGGCCGATGGAGGCGGAGCCCAGCGGTTCATCCCGGAATTCGTCGAACAGTTCTTCGATCTTCTTTCCCGATTCCTGCTCGATCACAGCCCGGGCGATCTGCGGATCCAGCTCTTTTACGTTCTGCCGCAGCTTCTCCAGTTCCTTGCAGTAGCTTTCCGGCAGCAGATCCACACGGCTGGACATGATCTGGCCGATCTTGACGTACGTCGGTCCCAGGTCCTCCAGCGTGGTGCGCATTTCTTCCGGCGTAAACCCGTTCGCGTAGAAATTATGCGCGCTGAAAACACCGAGGATTTCCGCGGCGCGGTGCTTTTCCTTCTGGTCTTTTTCCTTCAGTTCGTGTTTCAGCAGGCTCTTCAGCTTATCGCTCAGTTCTTCCTTGCTGTGCTGAAGCCTGTCTTTCCTCTCCTGCAGCTCCAGATGTCTGGCTGCCTTGCTCTTCTCCCGCGCTTCGGTTTTTTCTTCCCGGCGCTTTTCGCGGGTCTCGGTTCTTTCCTCCCGGCGTTTCTGAACCTTCTGGGAAAGGGTCTTCGGCTGTTCCGCTTCTTTCAGTCGCTCCTCCATTTTGGCTGCCATCATTTCCGCAACCTTTTCGGCGGCCTTTTCGGCAGCCAGGTCGGCGATCTGCGCAGCGTACTCGTCAGCCGCCGCTTCGGCTGCTTCGGCCTTCACTTCATCCGCCGGAACTTCCGCCTGTTCGGGTTTCTTTTCTTTCGCGGGTTTGGAGGCGATTTTCTTCGCAGTCTTTTCAACAGCCTTTTCCGCGGCAGCCTGTTCGGTCGTCTCGGTCTTTGCTTCCTGCTTCAGTTCTTCCTTGACTTCTTCCATTTTTTCCGTATTCTTAGCCATTCTTCCGCACCTCCTTATTCAGCCTGGATCGGCCAGATGAGGATCAGCCGCACAATACTGACGGCTGCGTCAAACATCAGCGCGATACCGATAATCTGCAGAAGCGCTTTCGGGGTATCCCACCACATGAACCACATGTTCAGGATGATCGCCACGCCGGCCGCGATCAGCGCCACCGCCAGAATAGCCAGCAGCCACCAGCCGCTGCGTCCGGAAGGTCTCACATACATCAGCGCGTTGTAAAGCATTTCAATTCCCTGCAGGAACAGGATGATGCCGAACACCCAGCCGAGTATCTGCAGAATGTATTCCTCGAAAACCAGGACCGATACACCCAGCAGGCCGATGATGATGGCGCAGACCAGCATGATCGTGTTCACCATCATTCTCTTGCTGTCCAGATATTCCAGGATCATGATGGCCGCCAGAATCAGGGAGCCATAGCCGATCGCGGAGATCAGGGAGCTGACATAGCGCCCCGGGCAGATGACCATGATCAGGCCCAGCGCCATCAGGACGATGGATACGATGATGGACGAGCGTTTGAATTTGTTGATTGATTGAAACAGCATACGGAATCCTCCATTTTAAAGGCCCCCTCCGGAATGCCCGGAAGGAGGCATTATCAGCTTGGTTTATGCTTCCGGCTTTTCTTCTTTGCCCTCTTCTTCGGGTTCGCCGAAGCGTTCTTCGTATTCCATCACGGCGTCCACCGTTTCGAGGATTGCCAGCTGGGCGCTGGCCACCAGCAGCATGGCGGAATCATAGCAGTCAAGGATGTAGTCAATGTGGTCGTCGATGTAGTTGCTCAGCTTCTTCTTGTCGTGCGCTTCCTTCCGATCTTCCACCTTGGCCCGCACCGTCATCTGCGCTTTCAGCATCGAGCTGTACAGCTTGCTCTTGTTCTCTTCCCCTTCAATGCGGAGGTTTTCATGCATGGCGGCAATGTCGCCCTTGGTGGTGGCAATTTTTTCCTGGATTGCTTCCTCCCGGAGTTCCCGGGCTGCTTTCGCGTCTTCGGACGCGGCTGCGGTTTTCCGGCTCAGCTCTGCCAGATCCGCGCTCAGTGATGCAAGTTTCTCATCCCACTTTTTGGCCATTGTTTCAGTCTCCTTCTGCCTTTTCTTTGCCGTAACGGCTGCCACATGGTTGCATAGATATGATTATTTTACCATCCGGCCCCGTTTTGTCAATTATTTCTTCGAAGTCACCGCCCTTCACCCTGCAAAAAGAGCCCCTGTGTATCGCACACAGGAGCCCTTCGTGTTTTTTCTTGCCGCTTCCCTACGCCTGAACCGGGACAACCTTCCTTTTCCGGCCTCTTTTGCGGGGAACTTCTTCCTGCCGGTCCGCAGTCTCCGGCTGCATATTGTCCTCAGCCGCCTTTTTTTCCAGATAGGTCTGATACTGCTTGTAGATTTTCGCTTTATCCTGATGGGTCATGTTCACGGTAAACCGTCCGTAGCTCTGCCCTGCCTTCGCGGCAGCCCAGGCCAGGGCCGTCAGTCTCTTGTCTTTGGACAGCATGGCACTTCCCCCTTTCCTTTCCCGTCATGATTATATTCAATGATTATGAATGATATGTGAACACAATTTGAATTCCATCAGTAAAAAAATCGGACCCCGCGTCCTGCGCAGGATCCGCAATATAGCATTCCGTTTTGATTATTCGGCTTCTTCCGCCCTGTATACCAGTTCGCCCAGCACCCGGATCATGTGGTCCGACTCCACGGGCTTGGACAGGTGGGCATTCATGCCCGCCTGCAGGGAGCGCTGCACGTCCTCGTCGAAGGCGTTCGCGGTCAGGGCGATGATCGGAATGCGTTTCGCATCCGCCCGTTTCATGGCGCGGATCGCTGCCGTGGCTTCCAGGCCATCCATCTCCGGCATCCGCACGTCCATCAGGATCGCCGCGTAGGTCCCGGGTTCGCTGCCTGCGAACATCTCGAGGGCAATCCGGCCGTTGGCCGCATGGTCTGTCCGGATGTTCTCCATCTCCAGGATATCCATCATGATCTCGGCGTTGCTCTCCAGGTCCTCCGCCAGCAGAATCCGGCGTCCCGCAAGGTTCGCACGCTTTGTCTCCCGCAGCTGGGGCGCCCTGCCCCGCCGCGCGATCCGCCCGATCTCCTCCGTCAGGCCGGAGACGGACAGTGGTTTCGGAAGGCAGCTGTCCACGCCCACGCGCTCCGCCTGCTCCCGGATATCGTCCCAGTTGTACGCCGTCAGCACGACGACGGTGCTCTCGTGTTCAAACTGCTTCCGAATTTCGGCGGACGCTTCCAACCCGTTCATCCCCGGCATATTCCAGTCCATTAGCACCAGGTTGTAGGGCTTGTGCTTCTCATGCTGCTCTTCCATCAGGCGCAGGGCTTCCTGCCCGCTGGTGCAGGCGTCAGCCCGGATGCCGGCCTCCTCCAGCAATGTTCTGGCATGCTCCGCCTCGATGGGCTCGTCATCCACCACCAGCACATACAGGTTCCCGAGGTCAATCGGGACTTCCGCCGCCTCCTGATGGTCGCTGATCTTCAGCGTCACCGTCACGGTTACGGCCGTGCCAATGCCTTTTTGCGACTCGACGCTGATGGTGCCGTTCAGAATCTCCACAATCCGTTTTGTAATGGCCATGCCCAGCCCGGTGCCGCCGTACCTGTTCTTATTGGTGCTGTCCTCCTGGGAAAACGCGTCGAAGATGTGAGGGATGTAGTCCGGATCCATGCCGATGCCCGTATCCCGGATGATGAAGCGCAGCGTGGCCTGATCCTCAAACAGGGCCGTCTGCTCCGCCGTCAGCGTCACGCTGCCGGGCGCCTCTGTAAACTTGACGGCGTTGCTCAGGATGTTGTTCAGCACCTCTTTGATCTTCCCGTCGTCGCCGATAAAGTATTCCGCTGTTTCGTTCAGGACTTTCCCTTCATAGGTCAGTCCTTTTTCGCCGCACAGCTCCGCCGCCCGGGCGCCTGCCGCCTCCATCAGCGCGCTCAGGGAGAATTCTTCCTTCCGCAGCGCGATGTGGCCGCTCTCGATGCGGCTCATGTCCAGGATGTCGTTGATCACGCTCAGCAGGTGCCGCGCGCTGACCCCGATCTTCTCCAGATGCTCCCGGGTTGCGTCGTCAAGCGTATCCTTCTTCAGCGCCAGCGTATCCAGCCCGATAATCGCGTTCATGGGCGTGCGGATCTCATGGCTCATGGAGGAAAGGAACGAGGACCTGGCCTTGTTGGCCTCCTCCGCCGAGGCCAGCGCCTCCGCCAGCACTTCGCTCTTGGCCACCGCGTCGCGCATCTCGGCGTCCACGTTCGTGATGCCCACGATGATGAACGTTTCGTCATCCTCCATCCGGGAAACCTTCATGCTCACGTACACCGGATTGCCGTCTTCCATCTGCCGGTAGGTCATGATGAAGGTATCCTTCAGGCTCAGGGCTTTCATCAGGGTCTTGCGGGTCATCGCCTGCCGGAAGGTTTCCCGGTCGTCAGCGTAGATACCCTCTGCCATTTCCGCCACGCAGTCGCTGAAGAAATGCCACCCGCGCCGGGCCTCTGCCAGCGCGCTGCCCTCCCCGCCCCGGCGGTATTCGATGAATTCCTCCGTGTCCGTGTTGACCTGGAACATGTCGGTGTAGTCCCGCGCCAGCGTCTGGGCGATCCGGTTATACATCAGGCCGGAGGAAACGGCGGTTTCGTAGGCTTCCTTCGTCATGGCGTTCTCGTGCTGGATGCGCACCATGTCCGTCATGTCCTCGCACATGCCCAGCAGGCACAGCCGTCCGGAAGTGTCGGTGTATTTCAGCTTGGTGGTCTGGAACTGCCGCTGGTTTCCCGCGGCGTCCGGCACGTCTTCAAAGAAAACGTAAGGCTTGCTGAGGGAAAGGGCGGTTCTGTCGTCCTCTGTGAAGTGCCTGGCCGTCTCCGCGTCAAAGATCTCCGCGTCCGTCAGCCCCACCACGCCCTCCGGCGTTTCCTTGTGGGCATACTCGGCAAAGGCCTGATTGCAGGCCAGGTAGACGCCGGTCTCCGCGTCCTTCGTGAAAGCCAGCGCCGGCATGTTGTCCAGCAGAGAGGTCATGGTTTCCTTTATCTCAGTCACCTGTTTGGCTTCGGCCAGTTCCTGCAGGTATTCCTCCTTTTCGTCATTCACCACGAAGGAATGCAGCATGCTCGTCGCCAGCATATAGGCCACCGTATAGAGGGGCAGATACGGGAACCACAGCTGCATCGTCAGGAACACGGTCATGATCAGCCCGAAAGACGCCAGGATCATGAACCGCTGGCGTTTGACGCTTCCCGCCTTCTGCCTGCTCATCCACGCAAACGCGTACACCGAGATCAGGAGCAGCAGCAGAATCTGAATGCCGAGGACCGCATAGCGGAGCGGCAGGGCCTCATAGACGCAGTCGGCACTCACGGTAAAAAGAATCGGTGTGAAGATGTTGATAACGGAAAGCACCAGAATCAGCGCGGCCAGCACATTGCAGGCGATCCGGATGAACTGCCCGAAGGGATTCTTCTCTTCCGAATAAGCGACGGTGAAACCCGCCCAGTACAGCACGCCCGCCGCCATCGCAATATAGTATACGGTGGTATCGGCAAACAGCGGCACCACCATCTTCCGGCTTTCAAAGAAGCCCCACAGAATATCCGTAATATAATAAAGAAAGACAACAAACAGGAACCTCCTGTACATCTTCCAGGCAGGTTTGTCGAAGGATACCCTGCGGCCGAACAGGATATCGTGATTCACAATGAACAGGATCAAAACAGCCAGAATACCGATCGCGGAATAATACATAACCTTCTGCCCTACTTAAATCTCTTTGAAACGGAC
>Ga0310786_10011454_pt1 | contig 11064 bp, 9 predicted proteins | sample AusTroGonzalo_MG_FD_203881 | JGI IMG/M metagenome (GOLD analysis project Ga0310786, IMG submission 203881) | Bovine rumen microbial communities from tropical cattle in Woodstock, Queensland, Australia - Gonzalo_03 (v2) (version 2) | ecosystem: Host-associated > Mammals > Digestive system >...
GACGCTCAACGAACTCGACGAAAAGGCCATTGTCGCCATCGAAGACAAGGACAGCGCCTACGCCGCTTACGCAGAAGCCCACGCCAAGGAACTGGACCGCAAGACCATGGAAAAGGAAATCCTCGCCATGGCTGAAGCCCGCAACCAGGAACTCCTCAAGACTCTGCAGCAGCAACCCGGCGTAACCAAGAAGAACGTCACCGTGACCACGGCACCGCGCGGCGCACTCACCCAGCGCAAGGCCATGTACAAGGTTCAGATTGACGTGCAGTAAATAGAGCTGAACTGTCAACTGTGAGCCACAAGCGACTCATCTAAATGAGTCGTGGTGGCGAGAGCGAGGCGAAGTCACATTTGATTGATGCGATAGAGCCGAGCGGTCTGTAAGGGGGAGGTCTCCCCCTCACTACAAAAAGAGCGCTTTTAAGCGCTCTTTTTTTCGATACCCCTACTGCGGGGACACCCCGCAACGCCCCGATTAATCGCGCAGGAATCCTGTGAGCGGGTCGGAGGCGGAAGCGCCGCGCGTAAGCACGCGCCCAAGGCCTGCCAAGTAGGCCTTGCGACCCGCTTCGATAGCAAGCTTGAAGCTCTGGGCCATCATGGGCAAATCGCCGGCGGTGGCAAGAGCGGTATTCGCCATAATCGCGGCAGCGCCCATTTCCATGGCAGCGCATGCTTCCGAAGGCTTACCGATGCCCGCATCCACAATAATCGGGAGGTCAATTTCATCGATAAGAATCTGGATGAATTCGCGGGTAGAAAGGCCCTTGTTAGACCCAATGGGAGAAGCCAGCGGCATCACGGCTGCGGCACCCGCATTCGCGAGGTCGCGCGCCACGTTCAAATCCGGGTACATATACGGCATCACGACGAAACCTTCTTTCGCCAAGGTTTCAGTAGCCTTGATGGTTTCGTAGTTATCGGGCAAAAGGTACTTCGTGTCGCGCATGATTTCGATCTTGACGAAATCACCGCAGCCGAGTTCGCGAGAAAGACGCGCGATGCGCACCGCCTCTTCGGCGTTGCGTGCGCCGGAAGTGTTCGGCAACAGCGTCACACCCTTCGGAATGTAATCCAGAATGTTTTCGTGATCCTTCGTATTTGCACGGCGCACGGCGAGAGTGACAATCTCTGCGCCAGCATCGCGCACAGCAGCCTCAATCAGCTTGAGGGAATACTTGCCTGAACCCAAGATAAAACGGGAATTAAATTCGTGACCACCGATAACGAGTTTGTCGTCCATAAAACCTTCTTTTTTGCAATGCGTCCTCTAAAAATTCATTCTCAAAAATTTGGTTGCGACACATCGTGCAATTTCGTCTCTCAAAGTGGCAAATACCACCAGTATTCGCCACTTCTCGTTCCTGCTTGCACTCGGTCTCACTCAAATTTTCTTCATCAAAGCAATTTTTAGAGGCCACATTTTTATCGGAACCAAATATAGAAAAGGTCTTGTCAGAATAAAAAATTTTATCTATTCAAGCCCAAGAATCAGGCGAATCACGGTCAGGGCCTGGTGGGCGGCGCAAAGCATCACGCGGGGCGCGACGAGCCCGATTCCATCGGCCACATCGCTTTTGCCATCACCGCAAACATAAAAGCGCTTGGTCACTTTGCGAGTCGTAATCGAATTTCCGCTATCGTAGCCCGCCATGCCAGAAGCAGCCACCAAGTACTTTTGGGGCATGTTTTCAAGCACCGTATTCACAAGCATCGCCTTGGCCTCGGCATTGTCAAACGCCTCGCAAATCACGTCGGCCTTGGCAAGCAACGCCTCCGCATTCTCGGCAGCCACTTTCTCAAAATGAGTTTCATACTCCGTATACGGCGCAATCTCTTTCAAGTTCGAAAGCAGCGCCTCGGGCTTCGGCCTGCCCACTTGGCAAGCCTTGTACTGCTGGCGATGCAAGTTCGTCACATCGACGCTATCAAAATCAATCAGAATCAGTTTGCCCACTCCGGCACGCGCCAGGGAAATGGCGATATTGGAGCCCAGGCCACCCAAACCGCAAACGGCAACCGTGGCCGCCTGCAATTTTTTGACAGCTTCACTCCCCTGCCGCTTTTCAAGCGCAGCGTACATCTCATCGCGAGAGGGCATTTCGGCGTTCATCAGCCGCCACCTACAAAATTCACGACCTCGACTACGTCGCCGTCGGTCAGCACCGTCTCGGCATACTTTGCCTTGGGCACAATTTCTTCGTTTCGTTCGACGGCAATGCGCACGGTATTGTACCCGGCTTCTGCCAGGTACTCGGCAACCGTCTTTCCGGCGGCATCGACGCTCTGTCCATTTATTGTCAGCATAACCCAAATATAAAAAAACAACAAACCGACATTTCACCGCATTCGCATACAATATATTTGTTTTGTAATTTATACAACATATTTTGTCATACTTTCACCATTAAAACTTATATTTGCAAACAAAAAAGGAGACTTTAGCGTGAAAAAATATTCTCATGCATGGATAGCCTTCATGGCAATCAAGCGTTTGGAAATTATCGCCACCACCACCGACGAGAATGTAATTGCAGGCGTCACCGACAAAGTCCGCACCGAAGCCAAGGCATTAGTCAAATGGTTCAAGAACTACCGCGATTTCGTGATTAAGGGAGCCTGGTACCCCGACGACGTATTTAAAGACATGGGCACCAGCCACATCGTCAAATATTCTCCCAACGAAGACGGCCCTTACAACACCTTCGGCAAGTTGCCCTCGACCCACAGCATTTTCACCAAGATGTCAAAGGAATCGCCGCTACTCGGCAAGCCCTACAGCATCGACGGCGGCAACTGCGCAGACCGCTGCGAAGCAATTGGCCATAGCATTGTCGACAACTTCAAAATGCTCACCCGCGAAGAAAAGGGCTGCCCCATCGCCACCACCGGCAACCACATCGCCATGATGTTCTTTATCCTCAGCCACTACGTTGCCGACTGCCACATGCCTCTGCACTGCGATTCCCGCCCCTATTCTAGCGAAAAGAATATCCACGGCGGCATCGAAAAGAAGTGGGAAGATTTTATCACCAAGTCCTACAAAATCGATAAAGACAACAACCGATTCTTCTATGACCCGGACGGTTACCCGCTCCCGATTACCGCTAGTGCATTCACCACCAACGTAGAAACCGAAATCGCCAAAAGAAAGTACATGCACAGTTGGGGCGGCAAGAACAACAACGTGTGGGATTTCATGAGCGCAGTCTCCCAGTATTCCTACCTGTTCTCGTATTTCTTGATTCCGCAGGACTTCAGCAATACCAAGACCATGCAGCAATTCTCCGAAGAAACTGAATGGGGCAAGTATTTCGAGATGTACAGCACCATGATCTTTAGCGACGCCATCGATGCCATCGCTCGAATCTGGCTCCACATCTGGATCAAATACCGAGACTGGTGTAAGTAATTTGTAAGTAATCAAGCAAAACGTTGTTGACAATATGTCAAGACATTTTAACATCTTTTCGCTTGACACTATTTAAAATCAAAACTATTTTTGGCCCGGAGTTTTTTAAAAGGGTTGTCTTTGAAAAGACGCAGCATCTAGTTGCGGCTTTTAATTCCAAACAAATTAAACAAACTTTGAAATCAAGAAGACGTATGACTCGTTCATACGCCATTGCTTGGTATACGATAGGAAAACAAGGAGTAAATATGAAGAAATACGTAGCGCCCGAAATGGAAGTTATCGATATGAGCCACCAGACTGAACTGCTTACCGGGTCCGGAGATAACCAATACTGGAAGGGCCCCTGGGGAGAGCCCGATCCGCCTGCGGAAGGATGCAAATCGTCTTGGCATTGCTAAAAGCACGATTAGTATATTTAAAACTAAAACATCACCCTGTACGGGACTTGCTTATCATACCGACGGCCTTTCAGGTCGCGGTATTTTTGTTTGGGTTCAAGCAAGCGATTTACAGGAGTTTCGCGACGAATATTGCGAATCTTCACCGAAGAGGTGTCCGCCGGTTTGCCGAACTTGATGTTACCCACCAGCGTTTCGTCGCCGAGGCCTTCTGCGGTCAAGTAGAAATCTTGAACGCCTTCGAGCTTAGGCAAGTTCGTGCAAGCGACTTCGTCCCACTTGGCGGCGTCGCCGCTTCCAGGCAGTTCGCATTTCGAAATCACATCACCCTTCTTGCTTTCTTTGCGGAGCGAGAGCGTACCGCCGGCAGCGTTTTTCACCTGCACGCTTACGCCCGCACCTACGATAGAGTCCGTAATCACATTTTCGAAGATGGCATAACCGCCGTCCTTAATGGCGAATTCATCTTTGTCCGTCAAGCGTACGCGAATGCCGTTATCAAAGCCATTGGCCGGAATCGTATCGCGAATAATACGCAAGAAATCAAGGCGGTCCAGTTCCGCGTAGTGCTTACCCTTCGTGATTTCGATGAAGTTCGAGCCACGCTTGAGCTTTGTGGGAATGTACACGACAGACTTTTCGGGGAATTCACTCCAGGCACCCGTCAGCGGCAGCGCCACTTCCTGCGTTTTGCCGTTAATGTCCACGAAATGGGAGCTACCGTTGGCACCATCTTCAGTCCAGTCATTATCGTAGCGATAGCGAATCAAGTAATCCCCCGCCTGCGGGATAATCATGGGCAAGCGAATCTTGCTGTCATCGTAATTGATGTAGGCGCAGAATTCTCCGTTCGATGCCTTGGAACTGCTGGAAATATCCACATGGGTCAGGATGCCGTGTTCCGCTTCGGCGCTCAAGTAGCGGCCCATAAAGGGTTGCCCCAGTTCCGGCCAGTTATCTTCGGTCCACACGATATCGCGCACCTGGATATAGGAATTGCCGCCATCATTTTTGTCGTAGTAATGGTTCACGAAACGCTGGCGATTGATGTCTTCAAAAGCCTCGCCGCCTGCAGGCCCGTAATAACGGCCATAACGGCTGAGCAAAATCGTTCCACCGCCATCAAGAAGCGCCTTGCCGCTGCGATCCACATAACCGCCGTCAATGCGGTTAGAGCGTCCCACCGTTGTCTTGTAGGAATTGTTTTCGAGATCGGCACCCTTCTTGCAGCAGTTATCCCATGCCGTAAACAAGAAGTACTTGCCATTATGTTCAATGAGGCTTGCGCCTTCGACGCCTGCGCCACCGCGGTTTGCGATGTTCTGCATCTTGGCACCGCTCTTCACCTTGCCCGTTGATTCGTCGAGTTCAAGAATGTGAATGCCCGTACCCCAAGAGCCGAAAGCCATCCAGACTTTTCCATCTAAATCCTTGAGGACTGCAGCATCAATGGCGTTGTAGGAATCGCTCTTGACTGTATGAATGACTTCGCCCTTGTCCGTCCAACCGTAGCCAGGTTTGGTGGGATCAATTTCCTTACTCGTCATGAATCCCATTCCCGAAGAACGGATACCCATTTCAGAACCGCAATAATACATGCGGTATTCACCACCGATGTAATGGATATCGGGGGCCCAAATGTCAATCATGTTCGGGGCGTAGGTGTAAAGCCACTTCGAAAACTCGGGCATGGCCGGCTCGCCGTTCTTCCAGTTCAAAGCATCTTCGGAAAACTGCATGAGCATGTGGTTGTCCGTGGTCGCAAGCGCATAGCCGTCTTCGTAACGGATAATGTCCGGATCATGCCCTGCCCAACGGGTTTCTTTAGCGTACCAATCGGCGGCAAAAGACGCCTGTGCACACAAAGTAGCGGTCAAAGCCAAAACGATTTTCTTCATAAAGCCTCGCTTTCCCACACACCTAAACGAAATATACATTAAACGGGGAAATATATTCCCCGTCAACCCTAGAATAACACTCTATACGGAATTTGCTTATCGAAACGGCGGCCTTTGAGGTCACGGAATCCTTCACGCTGGGGCAAGCGCAGGTTTGTCGGAGTGCCGCGATTCTTGATAGCAGTCGTTACCGTATCTGCCGAGGTCGTATCCGGCAACACAGCCTTTTCCAGCTTGAATTTCTGGTTATCCGTGCCGGTGCGAACCCAGGTAATCACGGGCATGCCGGAATCCTTCGAAATATTCAGCACATCGCCCACGAAATCGCTGTCATAATCGCCGTAAAGGTAATATCCCTTGTTGACAGAGGCATTTTCAATGCGGATTTCGCAAGCATTCGTCGAGGTCTTCACCGTATCCAAAAGTTCTGTAGATGGGCAATAATAACGGCCGGTACCAAAATTCTGCAAGGTGTAATGGCGGCGCTTTTCGCCCTGCTTGAGCACCCACAACTGATTGTTGGCGCGGGCCTCCGTAGAATCTTCTACCAGCGGGCGCTGCACCACAATTCCGTTTTCATCTTCCAGCGTGAGGTTGCTATGGGAAACCGTCATGCGATAGCCACCGTTTTCGACCAGGGCGTTATTTACTTTGTCTACACCCGTCGCAGTGCGTTTGATTTTCTGAATCACCGCATCGCGATCATAGTACAGATAATCGATATTCACGGAACGGCGGTAAGTCCAGCCACCCGGAGAATTCGCGCCATGATACATAAAATACCAATGCCCGAGATACTTGAAAATCGCCTGATGATTTGTTTCGGAATTGTCGAGCTTATCGTTCAGCACACCCATCTGGGTCCAAGGTCCATTAATGCTCGGAGCCATGGAATAATTCGTGGTAGAAGGATAACCCGAAGCATAGCTGAAGTAGTAATTGCCGCGGTACTTATGCATCCAGGGCGCTTCAAAAAAGTCCTTGATCTTGATGTCTTCGGGTGTGCCCGCTAGCTCAATCATATTCTCTTTGAGCTTTACGCGACGGCCCGCATTCCACGAGCCCCAATACATCCAGATATCATCGCCATCATAGAAAATCGCAGGGTCAATATTGAGAGCCACATCGTTCGGCGTATTGTCGGTAATGAGCGCCTGACCGATGGCATCTTTCCACGGGCCCGACGGGTGATCTGCCACGGCCACGCCAATGGCGAAGCCTTCGCTCCCGTTTTCTTTGATGGTCCCGTGATGCACCGCCACGTACCAGTAGAATTTTCCGTTACGGTATTCACAGTGGCCCGCAAAGGCGCTGGCGTTCGCCCACTTGAATGTCTTCACGCTGAGCACGGCACCGTAATCATGGTAATTTTCCATGTCATCGGTCACGAGTACGTGCCAGTCGTTCATTATGAACGCCTTGTTGTTATTGCTCTGGGGGCCCTGTTCATCGTGACCCGCAAAAATAAACAAGCTGTCGTTATGCACAAGAGCAGCCGCATCGGCAGAATAGAATGCAGTAGTAAGGGGGTTGGCCGACATCCCATAAACGGCCAACCCGAGGAGTGCAAACGCTGAACGCTTAAAAAGTTTCATCTCAATCCCATCCCCTTTTTAGCGTTCCATTACCCTGAAGATGTAATTACCCTTGGGCAATTCATGCATCTGCACTTCAGAATCCATATGCGTTACCTTACGAGCCATAAGCTGGCCCATCGGATTCAGCACATACACGTTGTAATTTCCCGGTCGATCAAAGCGGAGCGTGTAGCCGGCACCGTCTCTCGAAATCGTATAGCCAGACACCATCGGAACGGCGTGAGCAATCGAAGTCGTGCCCGAGCTGCTAGAGGTAATGTCGGTGCTGCTGGAGCTAGACTGCGGATCTTCGCACGGTTCTTCGCAGACGATTTGCACCGGCTTGAATGCGATATTTCCGATAATCGCCTCACCCGAAATTCCCGAAGCCGTCAGGTAAAAGTCCTTGATTCCCTTGATTTCGGCATCAATCGAACATTCCACGCCGTTCCAACCATTCCCAATCAGGGAACCCTTCGACAAATCGCAGGAGATAAGCGCCGTTCCGTCCTTTTTATCGTCGCGAATGACAATCTTGCCCGAAGATGCGTTCTTCACCTGAAGAACAACTTCCGCCAACTTCAAATTCTTGATGGAATCCGTCACCACGTTTTCGAAAATGGCGTAGCCGCCGTCCTTGATGGCGAGCTCGTCATCCTTCGTGAGGCGCACGCGAATGCCATTGTCAAAGCCGTTTGCCGGAATGGTATCGCGAATCACGCGCAGAAAATCAATGCGGTCCAATTCTGCAAAATTGCCGTTGGGCGACGGTTCGATATCGATAAAGTTGCCGCCACGCTTGAGAGTTGCCGGCACCATCACCACAGACTTTTCAGGGAACGTGCCCCAAGAACCCGTAGGCGGAAGCGCCACCGTCTGAGACTTTCCGTTGATAGTCACCTTGTGGTTTGCTGCGGCATCGCCACCGTTTGCGTAGCGGTAACGCAGCAGGTACTCGCCCGCTTGCATAATGTTCATGGGCAAGTGAATCTTGGAACCCGCCGTATTCACGTAAGCTAGATATTCACCGTTAGAGGCCGTATTGCTGCGGGTAATGGCCAAGTCGCCCGAAACAGCGCGAGTCAACACACCGTGTTCCACTTCGGCACTCAAATAACGCCCGAGGAAGGGCTGACCCATTTCTGCCCAGTTGTCGTCGGTGAACACCACGTCGCGAATATGGATGTGGTTGTACTTGTCGCCATTCAAATCGTAATAATGATGCACAAAACGCACGCGGTTCAAGTCCTGGAAGGCTTCGCCGCCGCCCGGGCCCACATAGCGTCCATAGCGTTCAAGCAGAATCGTGCCACCACCAGACGTCATGCTGTAACCGGCGCGGTCCTTGTAAGGGCCAGTCACCTTGTCAGCGCGACCGTAAGCGGTCTTATAAGTCGTCTGTTCAATGTTTGCGCCCTGCTGGCAGCACTTGTCCCAAGCCGTAAACAAGAAATACTGACCGTTGTGTTCGATTAAGCTCGGGCCTTCTTCGGCACCACCGCTTTCCTTACTCGTACGGCGGGCAATGTTGTAAACAGTCTTGTCGTCGCTGGCCTGGTAGCCGGTTTTAGGGTCCAGCTTAATCAGCTGAATGCCAAGCCCGAACGAACCGAAGGCCATCCAGTAATTACCCTCGGTATCCTTGACCACATCGGCATCGATGGCGTTATAGGAATCCGTTCCCTGCTTTGTGTGGAAAACATGGCCATGGTCCTTCCAGCCATAACCATTGGAGCCCGGCATAATCGAAGTCGTCGACTGGTAACCAATCGCCGAGTTACGCACGCCGAATTCCGACACGCAATAGTAAACGCGATATTCGCCGTTCATGTAGAACAAATCCGGAGCCCAAATGCCCTCGGTCTTCGGCGCATAGGTATAAGCCCACTGCGGGACTCCCCTAACTGTCGACTTGTGGTCCTTCCAAGAATAAGCATCCTCAGAAGTCCACAGTTGCAGATTGTTGTTGGTGCTCATGAGGGCGTAACCGTCCTCAAAACGCACCATACTCGGGTCATGACCCGGTTGCAAATTGTCCTTCGCGTACCAATCGGCAGCGAAGGCGGCGGTGGTCCCCAACGCCATCGCCATACCCAAAACACCACGATATCCCATACACATATAATACTCCCTGACGGTTTGTATTTAATATACCTTATTTATAGGCAAAAGTCAACAAAATTTTTATTAAAAAGTCTACATTTTCAATACGCCAAAACACATTTCCGCAAATTTCACCAAAAACCGCAAAATAAAAAGTCCACATTTCTTGTTCACAAAAAAATCCCCGGCGTAAACCGGGGACTTTTTCAAAACCTTCTATTGAAGATTACGTGTGGGCATCTACCCATTCAGCATTCTTGCGGCAGGCTTCGACAGAATTATCGAAAGCAGCCTTTTCTTCTGCGCTCATCTTGACTTCGATGATCTTTTCGACACCGTTTGCACCAACGACAACCGGCACGCCGCAGTAGAGGCCGTTCACGCCGTATTCGCCGTTCAGCTTGGCAGCGCAAGAGAACACGCTCTTCTTGTCGAGCAAGTAGGCTTCAGCCATGTGCACGGCAGAGGTAGCCGGGCTGTAGAAGGCAGAGCCACGACCGAGGAGGTTCACGATTTCGCCACCGGCACCGGCGGTGCGCTTGGCGAGTTCGGCAAACTTTTCCTTGCTCATGAGCTGAGAAACCGGGATACCGCCGACAGAGACGCATTCCATGATAGAAACCATGGTGTCGCCGTGGCCGCCCATCACGAGGGCCTTCACGTCTTCGACAGACACGCCGAGTTCGTCAGCGACGAAGCAAGCGAGACGAGCAGAGTCAAGCACGCCAGCCATACCGATAACCTTGTTGGCCGGGAGACCGGACTGCTTCTGCATGTTGTAGACCATGGCGTCGAGCGGGTTGGTGATGACGATGACGAATGCATCCGGAGCGTTTTCCTTGATGGCTTCGGCAACAGTCTTGATAACGCCGCAGTTCTTGTCCAGAAGGTCGTCGCGGCTCATGCCCGGCATACGCGGGAAACCAGCGGTAACGATCACGACATCGGCACCCTTGATAGCAGAGTAGTCGGTAGAACCCTGAAGATCCACGGAGGAGTTGATGACAGAGCGGCCTTCCATGATGTCGAGGGCCTTACCCTTAGGCATACCCTGAGTCTGCGGAATGTCGATAAGAACAACGTCGCCAAGGTTCTTCTGGGCGATAACGAGAGCCATTGTACCACCGATTTGACCAGCACCAACAAGTGCAATCTTCTTTCTTGCCATGATTTTAACCTTCCTTTTAAGGTAATTAGAATTTTACGCATCAAATATAGCACTTTTTCATGTTTCAGACAATGGTGAAAACGCCCCATACAGCCGAAAAACGGAAAAAATAAGCTCCGCCAGACCACCTCGGTCCGTGAGTCGTAGTCGCCAAGTGAAAACTGGCGACGAAGACGAGAGCGAGGCGAAATCACAGGTTCTTATAGGCAATTGAGCCGAGCGGTCTGTAAAAGGGGGAAGTCGCCCCCCCCCCACGCTCCAGCTCTGATTTCAAGCAGCAAACATCTTTTTACATCAAATTTTTCCCACAAACGCCCCAAACCAGCGTGTATATATAGAGATAGGGACTGTCCCTATTCGCCAAACGGGGGCGTTCCCGATACGAAAACTTGATTATGTTGACATATTCAAGATAAAAAAGTATATTATGGAAAACACATTCAAGGTTGAAAAACTTGATGCCGTAAATAGAGAAATTGCAGAATTGACGCAAGATCAACAG
>Ga0310786_10011457_pt1 | contig 11063 bp, 16 predicted proteins | sample AusTroGonzalo_MG_FD_203881 | JGI IMG/M metagenome (GOLD analysis project Ga0310786, IMG submission 203881) | Bovine rumen microbial communities from tropical cattle in Woodstock, Queensland, Australia - Gonzalo_03 (v2) (version 2) | ecosystem: Host-associated > Mammals > Digestive system >...
CAAATCCTTGCCTTTTTCATACGGAAGTGAAAAATTGAATTTGGAAGTATCATCTAAGACAAGTGTAACTTTTGCGCTCAACAATTTGTCCGTAATGATTTCATTTACAAGGTCATAACTTCCACCATTCTCTACAAATGTAAATGCTCTTACAACCCATCTGCCCATTTTTATTCCCCCTATGAAACCGCTGTTCCGTCAGGTGCGATTCTGAATGTCAAGGTCACGAACTGAATGATGCCATCCCTTGAAACTTCCCTTGTGAATGCCTTTGCGGTGTATTTGATATTGCTTTCCGTTTTCGGGAAGATGTAAACGGTGTACCCTGAAGAGAATGCGGAAGAAACGGAAGAGTCCAAGGAAACAACATTGTCCAACCATCCATCCTGTCCCTTCTTGAATCTTGCGAAGGTAACCTTTATCTCCCTGTCGTCATACAGAAGGGAACCCGAAGATGCTTTTGACATATCCACAGAACCACTTGCACCACCAAGGTTTACGAACTTGTATCTCGGTGAAGGTGCGGAGATGGTTTCCGAACACCAAACCCATCCCGATTCTTCAGGAATAACATTCGTTGTGTTATAGGTAATTTTGAACTTTGCCATACTGTTACCCCTTCAAAACTCCTAATTGATAATTCATCGAAGGTGCCAATACTTTTGATACCTTCTCTCCGTCTATCTGAAGTCCGTTCTGATATATCTGAAGAAGAATGTCCTCAACCGGTGCTAACGCGCTTGCGACACCTGACGCGATTCCCTGGATGATTTGCTCGTTGTTTGCTACCGCGGTCTGATTGCCGAATCTGCCGACTAATTCAGGACCGCTTTCTCGTGCAATGAATACCTCGCCGGTGTCAACAAGACCGCCTCCGGCTTTCAATGCGAAGGCTCGTTTGTTCGTCTGCTTGTTTGTGCCTCCACCACCTCCGCTTGTCGAAGAAGTGGTCGTTGTGCCTGTGTAGTCCGTCAGCTTGTTCCAATTCACTCGGTCACCAACCGGATGCGTTTCCACTTCGCCCTCGATGCCTAACAGTTTCGCTGCCCAATCAGGAACGGTAATCGAAGGGAAACACAGACTCGACATTCTTTCACCCAATGCCTTGATAGGTGACAGAAGAGCCTCGATAACGGTCTTAACGCCTTCCAAAATATCCTTTATCGGTTCAAGCACCAACTTGACAGGTGTCAAAACCAAATTCAGCAGATCAAGAAGAGGCTGAAGCAGAACCTTGACAACATCCAGGATGGGAGTCAGCAAGTCTAAGATCGGTTTCAGCAATTCCAAAAGCGGAGGAAGAAGCGTGTTCACTATCTGTACTACTATCGGAAGAACCGCACTCAAAATGTCCGCTATCGGCGGGAGAATCGTCTTGACCAAATCGGTGAAAATCGGAAGTAAGGCTTTCACCAAATCCATCAGCGGAGGAAGGACCGCTGCAACCAAATCTAAAAGAATCGGAAAGACGGTTTCAAGGAAATCGGTGACAAACGGTGCCAACTCGTCAAACAACGCCTGAATCATCGGGAGATTGTCGAGGATGATGTCTGCCACTTTCTGCACCAACGGAACCAGCGAAGTGCCTAAACTCGTTGCAATGCCTCCGAAGGCTTTCTTGACATCGGACATTGTATCACTTAACTTCGTACCCGCCTCCACGTTCTCTTTGGACATTACAACGCCCAAATCATGCGCTCTCTGTCGGAGATCGGAAAAACTCTCGCCGGATTCCGCAAGGATGGGAGAAAGAGTGTATGCGATATTGTCGCCAAACAATTCCGCTGCTCTTTGGGAACGCTCTGCCTCTGTGCCGAAGGACATGATGTCCGCAATAGCCTCGTCAAAATTGATGTCCGTGCCTTCGAGCTTCTTCGCAGCCTTCTCCAAGGTTCCCATTTCGACTCCGCATTGTTCGGCAGCGTACTTCAATTCCTGGTAGGAGTCCGTAGATACTCCCATTCGTTTGGATGCCTTGTCGATTTCATCTGCCGTTTTTGCGGTCTGTGAGGCAAGTTTTACCAAACCCGCAACCGCCGTTGTCGCAGCTCCGGCTATCGCAGCGCCCCACTTCGCAGCGGTCTTGACTCCACTCAACAAGGTGGAGCCAAGTTTCTGCGCTTTATCATCGGTTTTCTGTATGCTTTTATTGGCTTCATCGTTATTGACATAGATGTCGCCTACAAGCTTAAAGAGTGAGGCTGCCATGTTGCGCCCTCCAAAATTCTCTGTGTCCGAAGGAGAATCTCTTCCTTTGATTCCTTCTTGACCGGTGTCAAACCTTTCTTGAATTCCTCAAAAGAGATCCTCTGCGAATGTCCTTCGATTACCCATCGGAAGAACAAATCTCGGTCATTTTTACGCTTCAAGGCGGTTTGAACCAAATTCAAGAACCGCCTTGCATCATACCGCAAGACTTCATGGGAAAGCTCGGAGATCACAAAATCTTCAAGCTCCCATCGAGTCTTGCCTAATCGAAAAAATCTTTCAACAACGAGGCGTTTTCGCCGTAGGTGAAGATTGCCTTCAGGTCATCAAATGTCGCCTTTATAGGCTGATTTTTAATCGTTTCTGCGTCCTTGTCGGTCAACTCTGCCATCAGCTCATAAAAACGCCGTTTTGCGCCTTTGGAGATGCCTGACAAGGTTTTCACGAAGATATTCATTCCCACTTTTTCGGAATCCTTCTCTTTCGTGTTCTTATACTCCGTCAGAATCTCGACTAAACCGCAATCCTCTGCGATTTCCGCTATCGTCAGTAAATTATCTGTCGTTAAATCTTTCATTTCCCTTTATCCTCCTTACGCCGTTTCGGTCATATAGATAGCAAACGGTGCGACAGGCTCTGCGCCGGTGGAAACCGCATCATAGAAGCCGTGGAATTCAAGAGTGATTTTGCCCTCTTCGCCATCGGTGAAGGTAAGATTCAATCCGTTGGTGCAAAGTGCGTTGTCAATCTGAATCAGCATCGGCTGCGTTTCACCCAGGAGACAACCGCACCAAGTGATATTATTGAAATCACCCGAAGCTAAACTGTTGTTGCCTGTGATTTTCTTGTAGCCGGTTGTGCCTGATGTCGTTGCGATGGTAGCAGAACCAAGGGCAAGCTGAATCGTTTCTTTGGAAACTTCAAGAACATTCGCCGTCATGGAAACATCCCATCTCTGAATGTCCTCCAAATCCTTGACATCCCCGATAGCGCCGTCGACCGGAATCTGTCTGAACGTAGCCACCGCCTGGAACTCGCCCCCGCCCTGTGTTGCGCCAATCAGTTTGTTACCCGCAACGGCAGAAGCATAGGTGTCCGTACCAACGAGGAAGTTTTTGAAGAATGCACCCGCACCAAGGAGAAGGTGTTTCTTCGTGGTTGTGGTTAAACCTGTGTAAGTCTTTTTTGCCATTTTGTTTCTCCTTTGTTATTCATATATGCTTACATCAAACACTTCGTGTGCGTGCTTGATTGTTGCATCGTTGTTCGGTAGGTGAGACCTTGTTCCTCGGATGGTATAAATCTTCATATCCGTCCCGAAAATGTCTCCGTCGAATTTCGACTCGACCTGATCTAAATACTCGTCACATTTTCCATATCCGTCCGAATTGTCCCACACATGAACATCTATCGTCCCTCTCGATACCCCTTCGCCCGGTCTCGTGGTTATATCCCACTCAAATTCGATGAACGGATAACTCTGCTCGACCGGTGCTTCGTAAGGATAGGAAGGAAGAATCGTGTTCAATGCGGTTCGGATGTCGCACTTCATTTGATTCGTTTTCGTCATACTTCGGTCCCTTCTTCAATGTCAAACTCGGTTTCGTCTATGTCTTTTTCGCTCCCGATTCCCGAAAGATACTGACTTTCGATTTTGATTATCTCGTTGATATTTTCAGAAACGACTTTCTGCAAGATTCCGTGTCGTGTTTGGGGATTCTGTCCTTTTGTGCCGACTTCCTGAAACCAACTGTAGAAGCCGTCTGCCCTTCCTTTTTTCCATCCAACCGAAACACGAGGATATTGTGTGTTTTTGGAACTCCACACCTTAACCTTGATAGCCTTCCCGCCTTTGCCTGTCTTTTTCTGAAAGGTTTCGTAGTATTTTTGGTTAAACATCTTTCGGACGAACTTTCCGACATCCCGAAGCGCAGCTCGTGTCAATTCGAATAAATAATATTGATTCTGATCCGCAAAGGATTCATACTTCACGCCGTCCTTATTGATTTTTACAACGCTTTTAGGTGTGGGCAATGTCTCTCACTCCTCCGGCTACAGTTATCTCTAACTGATTCGTCTGTGTTCTGAAGGTTCTGATAATTTCATAACGATAACCGTTGTAGGCTAATTCCTTCTCGCCCTGATAGTCCTCATAATCCTGGATGACGAATTTCATTTCAGGCTTAAGACCAACGGTGACCGCTTCATAGAATTCCTTCGTGCCGATGCTCTTCACTCCGGCGAATATTTGTCGGTCTATCCTCGTGACAGGATAATCACCCTGTGAATTCATCGTGGTGGAAACTGTTGTAGTAATCAGTTTTATAACATCATTCATTCGGTGCGTCCTCGTAATCTCCGCATAACGCCATAACAACTAATGCAGCCTGCCAAGCCTTTTCAAACTGTGAAGCCTTCCCCAAATAATCAAACTGCCATCTTGCATACAACTTGACGGCGTTCAAAATTAAAGGATCAGGCTCGTCACCTGTTCTTCCTTCGGTTACGACTCCGTGTGCATTGAGGGAGGCTAAAGCTGCGTCAATGACATCCTGAATTTCATCGTCTAATGCGATGTGCGTAATTCTCAACGCCATCTTCACTTTGTCAAGCATTACATTTGTTTCCTCGGTTACTGTCTGCTCATTATTCAATACTTCGTCAGGCATTGTTCTCACTCCTCAAAAACATCTCTTCATCGACTACCATCTTCCCGATGTGTCCGACTTTCACTCGTGAATCACAGTATATTTTCGCACCCAATTCTCTTGCTCTTATACAAAACGATAAATCCTCGCCCCATCCTTGCGCCGGTGAAAAAGGCAATCCGTAATTCTTGAAAACCTTGTCAACCATACTCATTCGAATCAGGCAACACGCCATCCCACACGCCTGAACAGGGAACAAACTGTCACGAGGATAATCGTTGTAATTCTCCGCATCGGGGAACAACTGTCCGTCCTTGTCAACGGAATACTCGCATTTCTTGAAAATTGCCGTTCTTATCGGCATCCTTCTTGTGAAGGCTAAACCTGTCACTATATCTAATTCTTCTTTTTCGGCATCCTCCAAGAGTCTTTTCAGAATGTCGCCCTTGAAGGTCATGTCCGAATCCAAGAAGAAAATGTATTCGCATTCACTCGCTCTTGCGATCTCGGTCAACTGATTGCGTGAATCGTAAACCAATGAACCAGGCAAGAACTTTATTCTTACTTCCTCCGCTAAATCCAACCCCATCAGAGATTGAACAAATGCGGTGTCAATCATATCCATACACGGAATAGCAATTAAGATTTTCATTTCCATTTCCCTCATTTTCGGGGGAAGGAAAACCCTTCCCCCTTTGGATTCTTACTTATCAGGTGGCTCTCGTAAACTTTACGAATGCCTTTGCGTCAGCAAGTTTACCATCGCAGACCGTTACTCCACGATACATAATGCTATTCGAAGCGAAGCCTACAGAGGCATCCTTCGCTACATTGATGTCCTCGGAGAAGTTAATGAAATACTTCGCCGGATCTCCGTAGAAGATATAGTCAGCGTTGGAAATAACCGCATTCTCGGTAAGAATTACATCCTTGCCCATCAGTTTTGCGGTGTTTGCGCCGGATGCAAGGTTGATGAAATCATTGATTCCCGCAACCGCTGCAACTTCGCCGTAATAAACCTTACTCGGCATGATGAAGCAGGCGTTGTCCTGATACTCGCCACCAAGTGCGCCCATAATCTTGAACAGGTCAGCCTTTGCGAAGGCAGCCTTCGTGAAGGTACCGGTCAGCGTGGTAACAGTGGTGTTAATACCCGTAGCCTTGCCCGAACCGTCACCATTGATAACCGCAAGCTCCAAAGCCTTGCGAATCTTCTCGGCAAGACGGCGTACAATGTAGTCCTCAAACGCATCGAGGGAACCCGCCTTAACAGTACCAGGAACTTCAAGAGTCTTGATAAGCTGATAGCTGTAAAGGTGAACTACACCAACGGTGTCGTCAGCGGCTGCGCCGGTGGAACCCCAAGAGGCAGCGTCAGCAGCGGTCTCAACAGGAAGGTCAAGGTTACCCGCAATGTGCGAGATGGAAACCTTCTGAAGCAGAGGGCTTTCCTCAACGATGGAAACAATCTTGTTAGCCGTAGAAGTGGGAATAGCACCCGAAAGGTTAACCGTTCTCTCCTCGGCGGTCAGCTCCTTACCCATCAGATTCTTCAGGTAAGCGATGCGATATTCTTTCGAATCTCTTTCAAACATCTTTTTTTCTTCCTTTCTTTCCTCGACAATTACTGTCGGTTCTTTTTCTTCGGCAATCTCTTTCAGAGAAGCCTGACGAGCCTCTTCAGCCTCGGCTAAACCGTTCTTTTCATTGCGAAGCTCTTCCGCTTCTGCAACCAATTCTTCGATATTGCCTTCTTTGGCTTCAAGGCTTCGCTTGATCTCGCCTAAACGAGAATCAATTTCAAGAAGTCTTTCGTTCATGTTAAACTCCTTCCATTTCAAGAATGGCAATCATTCTCTTTCGTGCGTCCTCGATCTCTTTCGCTCTCTTACACTCCGCAAGTGTGTTCATGATCACTCCGTCACAAGCACTTCGAGCCGAAATCTCGGTTGTATCATTAGCGGGAATAGATACCGCAGATACATCATAAATTTTCTTGATTCCCGATTTCCAAGTGATGGTGGATGTTTCCTCGTCATATTCAGGCGCACCCGCCGGAAGGAATCCCCAAGACATCTTTGTGACAAGACCGGCTTTAATTTCCTCGTACATCTGACGAGAAGCCTCGGTGAGGCTCAAATCGGCAACGACTTTCAGACCGTAGTCATCGAAGGACAATTTGAGTGTGTCGTTGCTCATACGAGCAAATACTTTTCCTTCGTGGTTGTACTGAAAGATAACATCGTCCATCTTCGTACCGGCGAAATCCTCTTTCGAAAACTGTTCGTAGACGGTTCTGTCCTCGTACTCATACAAAGGATATCTTTCCCAAGTGGTCGCATATCCTTCAACAATAAACTCGTTTTCTTTTGCTCGGAATTCCGCATTCCGATACTGTCTTTCACTCTTTACAGGCATCTTTCTTCCTTTCTGTGTCCGTTATCGAACCAGGACGCATAAAATTGTAGTCATATAAAACCGCTTCACTTACTCTTACCCTCGGCTTTTTCTCAAAGACATCCTTGCAGAAGATTTCGTCATCATTCGGATAAACCTCTTTGAATCGTGTTTCTCCGATGAATTCCCTTCGCCACATTTTCGACCAAACATTCGGGAATATATAACCCGCATTGTCGAATGGCATTGCAATTCCTCGGTCACCAAACCGAAAGCCAAAGACGAGAATGTCATATTCGCCCTGAAGTCTATCCAAGGTTTCGAAAACATACTTCCCTATCCAATCATCGTCATCGTCTGCGAACAGAATCCACTCGCCGGAGGCAAGGTCTAAACCTCTGCTCCTTGTCAACCCCGCATTGCCGAAATTCACATCCTCAACAATGTCGGCATATCTTTCCGCTAAACTGTGAGAATCGTCTGTGCAGCGGTCACAAATGACTATGACTTCGAACTTATCCCTATTGTAGCATTGAGAAGTTATGCTATGTAAGAGTACCTCTAAACCATGACTCGCTCCGTTATGTGTCGGAATTATTATCGAGTACCGTTTCGTTTCCATTCATTTCCTCCGCATATTCCTTTCGGATGAAGAATTTGTCTCCACCCTCCACAGGCGCAAGGTTCAGAATCTCACGCCCTTCGTTGTGTGTGATAAAGCCTCGGTCAAACAAGGTCGAAATCAATGTCACCTTTTCAGCCGAACTCATGTGATGAAGTCTGTCGCCGGTCCACAGGATTTCATTGCCGAAGCCGATCTGACGCTCGTTGAAAACCATATTCGTGTGAACCTGGCTTAATTGAACGGCGAAAGGCTCAACCCTTCCTTCGTAGAACGCCTCCCATTGGCTCGATGTGAAGGAATTCTGCAAAATCGGTTTACTTACGCCAAAGTAATCATAGATATTCTCGTTAATCTGCGCCATCTGTGCATCGGGAATCGCATACGGCGTGGAGGATATCTGTTTCACATCTTCAAACTTTTGGTCGAAGAGTAAAACGCCGTTGTTGTTTTCAACGGATAAATTCTCTTCAACAAATCGTTTCCGTTCTTCCTTCATCTGCTCCGGCTTCAATACTGTCGCAATACGAGCCATGAATCTCAAAGAGGCTGCGTTCTTCGCCCCTTCCATCGTAGATTGATTCTGCGTGGAAATCATCTGCATCGTGGGAGTCATTACTCGGTTGGATGCGCCAAAAATTTCACTCTTGTCTTGCATCTGCGTCAGCCGTCCGACTCTCTCTAACTCGATAGCTGCGTAGGTGCCGTCAGTTAATTCATACCGCAGATAGCTTCTGCCTTGCGTATCTTTGCGGATTTCGCATTTTTCGGTGTTCAATGGATAGAAACCATTGATTTGACCGAACTTGTCATACAGAGGCACAATAAACGCCGTATTAGATACACTTAACGCCGTTGCGACTCTGTAAAGGAACTGTGATGTAGTCATCAGCGGATTCGGCTTGTACTTCAGCATAGCCTTGAACTGTTCCGTTGATGCGGAGCCTTTGACATTCGCAACAAGTTTAGAGCAATGTTGTGCGAAGGCGTGAATCGCAGCTCTCGTCTGCTCCATTTCGTAGACGCTCCCCTCAAAGGTCCGATAGCAAGGCGTATAAGCATTCAGGACCTTGAAATAATCCCTTATGCCCTGCTCCATTGCCTCTTTCCTTCTCACTTCTTTTCGGTTGAAGATTCCCATAGTTTTCTCCTCAATTCAGATTGATGTATTTATCTTTGTTCGCCCTAAAGACGGTGAATGCGTCCAACAATGCAGCGGTTCCGTCAATTCGCCTTCGGGCATCTCTGCCCTTGCAAGGCTGAATATTGCCGTTGACATCGACTTTTACTTCGGTGTTCATCAAACACCATTTCATGATTGGATTATTGTCGTAAATGACTTGCTTCGCCTTGAACATCGCAGCAAGGTCTTTCATAGGCTCGGATAAAGTGATAACGCCCTGTCGGACCGGAATCATGCAATTCTTGCCGAACATTGCGACAAACCTTCTCAATAACCCATCGTCTATATGCCAAGGATCATACCCGATGAATCTCGGATATAAATCCTCTTCCTCTTTCAGCTCACAGAACCAATCGAAAATAACTTCCTTGTCAACCCGATTCCCTGGTACAATCCTCAACAGACCTTGTTCGCTCCACAATCGGTAAGGAACCGAATCCCTCTCCCGCCGGAGTCCTGTCTTGTCGTTTTCCGTAAAGACGGATTCAGGCAGCCAAAACATTGACTTGACATATATGTTGTCATCGTCCGGCTTCGCCATCAGACATACCGCAGCGTTCAAGTCTGTCGTATCGGCTGCGTCAAAACCGCCGATGATGTAATCGGTCTTTGTGTCTATCAAGGTTTCGTTGTTCAGGTCCTCATAGCGTAGCCAAGCACTCGATGCCGTCTGAATGAGATTGAAGTCCTTCACCATTACCGTAGGCTTAAAACTCGGATCGTCCTTCGCTTTCTGTACCATCTGCCGAAGGTAATCCCTTGACTTGATTGTATCGAGTCCAGGATTCGCTTTTATCCACTTTGACTCGTCATCCCATTCCATGACGGAATCCAATTCATAGATAAACGAGATGAAATGCTCGTTCTCCGCTTTTCCATTCAGGATGTTGGAGGCGTATTCATATTGTGCATCGAATATCCCATCACGCACAAAACCATTTGTCGAGATGGTGAAAAGCAGGGGCTGAACCCTCGCTGCCATTGCCTGTTTAATCAAATCATAAAGGTCACGATTCTTTATCGCTGCCAACTCGTCAATCGTGGCGCAATGAATATCTAATCCATCGAGGCTATTACTGTTTGAGGCTAACGCCTTGATAAAGCCTAAATTTTTGGCGAAGTAAATATCAGCGGTTCTCTTCCGCAAATGTTTACTCAACAACGGAGATTGTCGCATCATCTTCAGACAGGCATTGAAACCTAATTTCGCCTGATCTAGCATTGTGGCTATGTTATAGACCTGCGGTGCGCCTTCTCCGTCTGCGGTCAGCATATACAACTCAACCGCTGCGGTTTCGCTCGTCTTACCGTTCTTTCTCGCTTCGATTATCAACGCCTCGTTATAGCGTCTAATCCCATCGTCATCAACAAACCCGAAGATGGTCTGTAGTCTTGCTTTCTGAAATAACTCCAACTTCAACGGTGCGCCTATCTTGCCCGAAGGTTGTTTACACAAGCTCTCGATAAACGCAATCGGTTTGTTCGCCTTCTCTTCGTCAAAGTGGTATTTCGCCGGATGATAATAATCGTTGAGAATCTTCGCTGCGGTCATCTTCATTTTTTCACACGCAGTTATTTTCCCTTCGACTATTCCTCCGAAATATTCAACTAACGGAATCACAGACCGACTATTCTTTCGAACTCGTCAAGCTCTTCGGCTGCCTCTTCGGGAAGGATCTCCGAAAGCTGACGGATTATCTGAATGTAATTCTTCTGCATTGCGATATAACACTTGAACTCGGTTGATTCCTTGTACCCGAACTGATTCTCGCCGTTCTGATAGGTTTCCTTTACGCCGTTCTCTCGGATGTTCGCTTCGCACTTCAGCATTTCGCCAAGCAAGAATGATTCTCGGTCAATCAATCTCTGCGCCAAGGCTTTCTTCCCTGACGGAACGCCGGAGAAATACTTCGTAAGTGCCTCAAAGTTTTTTGATCTCGTTGCCATATTTTTTCATCTCCCTAAAATACACCCTCATATCACCCATTGTTCGGGGAAATTAAAC
>Ga0310786_10011459_pt1 | contig 11062 bp, 7 predicted proteins | sample AusTroGonzalo_MG_FD_203881 | JGI IMG/M metagenome (GOLD analysis project Ga0310786, IMG submission 203881) | Bovine rumen microbial communities from tropical cattle in Woodstock, Queensland, Australia - Gonzalo_03 (v2) (version 2) | ecosystem: Host-associated > Mammals > Digestive system >...
AAGCCCGTTAAACATACTGTACTTTGCGGCACGCCACCAGGCGATGTCCGCTCGCCAACAAAGATAAGATGCGGTCTTGATTTTTATTTAAACGGGCGTAAAATCACCGGATTTTATGTAAGTTTGTGCAGATAAAACCCATCTCATGAAACGCGAGCACTTCACCCTTCCCTATGATGGCGGACTCATTGAAAAAGATCTGCCGAAAGGAATCCTCCACTCCTACGAAAAAGTCTGGACCCACATCTTCGAAGATGCGCGCCCGGCGTCCAATGTCATCGCCGACATCATCGTCGAAGGAATCCGTTCCTGCGAGGGACGCCTTTTCCGCCTGGGCCTGACCACGGGCTCAACTCCTATCACCCTTTACAACGAACTGGCCCGCCGCTACAAAGCCGGTGAAGTGTCGTTCAAGAACGTGGAAGTCGTCTCCATCGACGAATACTATCCTTCCACCGGAAAAGAGCGCCAGAGCCGCAACCGCCTGCTCCACGAAGCACTGCTCGACAAAGTAGACATCCTGGAAGAAAACATCCATATCCCCGACGGCAGCGTGCCGCAGGGCAAAGTCACGGAATTCAATGCCGCCTACGACAAGATCGCAAGCGGTCTCGACCTGCTGGTAATCGGCGTCGGCGAACAAGGCCAGGTCGGCTTCAACGAAGCCGGCACCACGGCCAAGAGCCGCACCCGCGCCGTCCGCCTCTCGCATGCCTCCCGCAAGCGCCAGGCACGCTTCTTCCTCGGCGACATCAACGCCACACCGACCATGGCGCTGACCATCGGCATCGCCACGATGCTCTCGGCCAAAAAAATCATCCTGATGGCCTGGGGCGAAGACAAGGCCGCAGTCGTCAAAGCCATCGCCGAAGACAATCCGACCACCGCCTGCCCGGCATCCCTGCTCCAGCAGCACGAAAACATCAGTTTTTTCGTCGACCAGAACGCCGCCGCGCAGCTGACCCGCGTGGTTGCTCCCTGGCTCATCGGTCCCTGCGACTGGACGCGCAAGTTCATCCGCGGCGCTGTGGTATGGCTCTGCCAGACCGTCCACAAGCCCATCCTCAAGCTCACGGAAAAAGACTATCTCGACAACTCGCTCGACGAACTCATCGAGAAATTCGGCCCTTACGACAAGATCAACATCGACGTCTTCAACGACCTGCAGCATACCATCACCGGCTGGCCGGGCGGCAAGCCCAACGCCGACGATTCCACGCGCCCCGTGGCAGCCAAGCCGTTCCCGAAGACCGTCCTGATCTTCTCGCCGCATCCCGATGACGACGTCATCTCGATGGGCGGCACCTTCATCCGCCTGGCCAGCCAGGGACACAACGTCCACGTGGCCTATGAGACCTCCGGCAACGTGGCCGTCCACGACGACGTGGTGCTCCAGCATATGGACGCCGCCTTCCAGCTGGGCTTCGCCGACAAGTTCGCCGAAGTCAAGGCGCTGGTCGACAGCAAGGTGCCTGGCGAACCTGAGCCACGCGAACTGCTCGCCATCAAAGGTGCCATCCGCCGCAGCGAAGCCCGCGGCGCCGTGCGCTCCTTCGGCCTGAACGACAATACCAACGCCCACTTCCTCAACCTTCCGTTCTACGAGTCGGGCGGCATCAAGAAGAATCCGCGCACCCAGGCCGATGTCGACATCATCAAGAAACTCATCTCTGACCTCAAGCCGCACATGATCTTCATGGCCGGCGACCTGGCCGACCCGCACGGCACGCACCGCGTCTGCACCGAAGCGGCGCTCGAAGCCGTGGAGCAGCTGCGCGAAGAAGGCGCCAAATGGCTCGCCGACACCCACATCTGGCTCTATCGCGGCGCCTGGATGGAATGGGAGCTCGGCCGCGTGGACATGGCTGTCCCTCTGAGCCCCGACGAGGTGATCAAGAAACGCCATGCCATCTACCGTCACCTCTCGCAGAAAGACATCGTCCCGTTCCCGGGCGACGACTCCCGCGAGTTCTGGCAGCGCGCCGAAGAGCGCACCCAGAATACCGCCCGCCTCTACGACGAGCTCGGCATGGCCGAATACCAGGCCATCGAGGTATTCCTGAAGCTGTGCTGATTTCCTGTCCTCTGCTTTCCGTCAGCCAGGCGCAAGATGATCGGCCTCACATGCATTGTGGGGCCGATTGTTTTGCGGCAAGGGCCGAAAATCGGGGGTAGGCGCAAAAGAAACGGCCTTCCAAGTAAGTGAAAGGCCGTTGTGCTTGCGCCTGTTTGGCGAAAAGCTACTTGCAATACTTGTCGAGCCAGGCGAAGAACTCGCGATTCCAATGGATGGAGTTCTGCGGCTTGAGGATCCAGTGGTTCTCGTCGGGGAAGAGGATCATCTTCGACGGGACTCCCATCATCTGGGCGGCGTTGAAGGCCGACATACCCTGCTCCACCGGCACGCGGTAGTCCAGTTCGCCGTGCGTCACCAGGATCGGGGTATCCCAGTTCTGGACGAGCTTGTGCGGCGAGTTGGCGTAGTGGCGGACCGAAGCGGGCGTCTTGCTCCACGGCGAACCGGCCATGTAAACGCCGGGCGCCTTGCAGCCGCCGTTGTCCCAGTCGGGGAACCACATCTCTTCGGTCGACATGTACATCGACTCTTCGTTGAAGATGCCGGCGTGTGCCACGAAGGCCGAGAAACGGCCCTGGTGGATGCCCGCCAGATAATACACGGAGTAGCCGCCATAGCTGGCGCCCACGGCAGCCATCTTGCCCACATACGGCTCTGCTTTCAACGCATCGGCCGCTGAAAAGTAGTCACGCATGTTCTGGCCGATGTAGTCGCCGGAAATCTGTTCGCACCACTCCTGGCCGAAAGCCGTTGTGCCGCGACGGTTCGGCAGGATCACGATGTAGCCCTGCGAGGCCATCAGACGATAGTTCCAGCGATACGACCAGCCCTGCGTAAGGGCGCCCTGCGGACCGCCGAGGCAAAGGAGGATGGCCGGATACTTCTTGGCGGGATCGAACTTCGGCGGATAGACCACCCAGGTAAGCATCTTCTTGCCGTCGGTGGTCGGAATCCAGCGTTCCTCGACCTTGGGCTGCTCGAGTTTCGCGAAGATCTCGTCGTTTTCATGCGAGAGCTGCGTCCAGGAGCCGTTGGCCAGCGAAACCGACACAATTTCGGCCGGATGCATCAGCGTGGTCTGGGTGGTGATAATGCGGTCGCCCACGAGAATCGGCGAGCCGAAGTCAGCCCACTCGTGCTCGGGCGTCACGCGAGAGAAGTTGCCCTGCAGGTCGGTCTTCCAGATTTCTTTCACGCCTTCCACTTCGGCGTTGAAGTAAATCTCTTTCGAGTCGGGCGACCACACAGGCGAGCCCACGTTGTATTTGAAGTTCTTGGAAAGCTCGATGCGCTCGCCGCTGACGATCGGGGAGATGAACAGACGCACCTTGTCGGCCTCGTAGCCGTCGCGTTCCATGCTCAGCCAGGCGATCGTGGTGCCGTCGGGCGACCAGACGGGCTCGGTGTCGTAGCCCATCATGCCGGCCGAGGCGTTGTACTGCGGGTGGCCGACTCCGGGCTGCTCTTCCATGTTGTAGACATAGATGTCCGTATTGGTGGAGAAGGCGTAGTCACGGCCCGTGAGTTTGCGGCAGGAGTAGGCGATCTGGTGAGAATTCGGGGCGAAGTCCAGCTGTTCGAGGCCGCCGAACGGTTCGGTGGGGAGTTCGAACGGCGCGCCGTCAAGGATATCTATGCCCTCGCCCAGTATCTTGCCGTCAAATTTGGCATAGTAGGTATGCGGGATGTTTTCCACGAAATGGTCCCAGTGGCGGTACATCAGGCCTTCGATGGTACGGGCGGTGGATTTCTCCAGGTCGGGATAGATGTCGACCGGCTTCTTGGCCACCTTGAACTCGCTGACATACATCACATAGCTGCCGTCGGGATGGATCTTGAACTCCGACATGCCGCCGGGGACGTCGCTCACGCAGCGGGCGCCAGTGCCGTCAGCATTCATCACGTACATCTGCCCGCCCAAGAGGTAGGCGATGCGTTTACCTCCCTCGATCCAGCGGGCGTTGTTGATGCTTTTCGGCGAATGGGTCAGCTGGTGGTTGTCCGTTCCGTCGATGTTCATCACGAAAAGGTTGCGGTTGCTGCGGTTCTGCTCGATCGATGTGTAGGCCACGCCGTAGAGGATCTTCTTACCGTCGGGCGAGACCTGCAGGTCGCTGACCTTGCCGAGCTGGTGCATGATTTCGGGGGTGAAGTGGCCGTCGACGATGGCGACGTCATGCTTTTCGAGCACGGGTTCTTTGGGCGCTTTCTCGCCGCAGGCGCTGACAAGGGCCATGATCAATAACAGATAAAATGCTTTTTTCATAGGGTTCATCATTTATTCGTTGTCACCCCCGACCTGATCGGGGGTCTCATCCTCGTAGCCGTAGCCGAGCTCGATACCCTTCAGCGTGGCGGGCACGCCTTTCGACATCCAGACGGGCATCGGGGCGCCTTTGAGGAAGTGGTCGAAGAACTGGCTCAGACGGATGCTCAGGTCCTTGCGGTTGCGGCGTTCGCGCAGGTTGTGCGCTTCGTCGTTGTACTGCAGCATCCAGGCCTGTTTGCCCATGCGGCGCAGGCCGTTGTAGAACTCGATGCCCTGCCACCACGGCACGGCGCCGTCGGCGTCGTTGTGCATGATCAGCACGGGCGTGGTCACGTTCGGCACGAAGAACAGCGGGGAGTTCTCCACATAGAGATCGAAGCCCTCCCAGAGGTTCTTGCCGATACGGCTCTGGCCTTCCTCATACTGGCCCGTTCGCGCGATGCCGCTCTCCCAGCGGATACCGCCGTAGGCGCTGGTCATGTTGCTGACCGGGGCGCCGGCACCGGCCGCCTTGAAGCGGTTCGTCTGGCCGATCAGGTAGGCCACCTGGTAGCCGCCCCAGCTCTGGCCTTGGATGGCCATGTTGTCGCCGTCCACCCACGGGTATTCGCACAACATGTCGACACCCGGCATCAGGCACTTGAGGCAGCTCTGGCCCGGATGGCCGTCGGTATAGACGAGGTCGGGCACGAAGACAATGTATTCGTTGCTCACGAAATACGGGATGTTGATGGTCGAGGCGCTCGGCGCGGGGACGCGGGAGTTGTAGAGGGTCTCGGAGTTCTTCTCATAGAAGTAGATCATCACCGGGTATTTCTTGTTCGGGTCGAAATTTTCCGGCTTGAAGAGCAGGCCTTCGAGCGGTTTGCCGTCCTCGCTGGTCCAGCTCACGAGTTCCACGGTACCCCAGTTGTAGTCGCGCTGCTGCGGGTTGACGTCGCTCATCTGCTGCTGGGTCTTGAAGTTGTCGCGCGTCATCCAGACATTGTTGCCGTCTTCGAAGTTGCCGCGGGTGTAAATATAAGAATTGCCTTTCTTGCCGGCAGAAACTGCCAGGCTGCCGAAGCTCCAGGGTCCTTCGACCATCTTCTGGAGTTTCGCCTTCTTCTTGGTAAGGTCTTTCATGGCATAGCCGTGCTCCTTGGTGACATGGTTGAAGGTCGAGAACCAGGCGGGCTTGCCGGTCTTCACCTCGCCGCCGCCGAAGCCCATCATCGGGCCGCGGGCATCCGGGTCGGAATACGGATTGGTGTAGGAGTAGGTGGTCTTGGTCTCACGGCCTACACCTTCGGTCACGCGGAACGGGGCCACGGCGCCCGTCGGGTCGAACTGCCAGAGGTCATACTGGTCGGGGATCCAGAAGAACTTGCTGTCTTCCGACCAGATGGCGCGTCCCCAGGCACCCGGATCGGCCGGGTGGTCGTCTTCCTCGTCCCAGAAGGTTACACCGAGCTTCGAGGTGAGTTCCTTGAACTCGCCGGTGGCCAGGGTATAGAGATACCAGTTGTTTTCTTTCGGATGGAAAGCGACGACGTAGGCGCCGTCGGGCGAATAGGACACGTTGCTGTACGGCGCATCTTTGAGGATGAGTTCGCGTTTGCCGTCCTTGAGCGAGATCTTGTAGATATCGTTGTGGGGCTCGTAGCTCCAGCTGCGCTGCACGCGGTACGGCTTGTCGGTGGTCACGATCACCCAGTCCTGTTTGTTCTTGTCGCCGACACGTACTTCCTGAATGTCCTCGTCGGCCAGCTGCACGAAACCGCTGCCGTCGAAATTGACCTTTGCCAGATAGGTACGGCTCTGTTCGCGGCGGAGGTTGTTCTTCTGCACGGGCTGGATGTATTCGTCGTTCCAGACCCAGATGTCGAGCTTGGGCTGCTCGAAATCCACCAGTGTGGTGTCCTTCTCGCGCGGGATCGGGCAGGTGCCGAAGGTCACGAAATTATCGTGGAATTCGGCGCCGCGGGCATCGCCCAGCTTCCAGCCTTTCGGCAGCTTCCCGCCATCGTGAGCCACGGCTTTGACAGCCTTCGCGCCGTCATAGAGATACAGGTCAAGCGTTTTCTTGGCGTCTTTGGCGGTGTCGAGTGTACCGAAGAAAGCCAGACGGTCGGCCTTGTCGTTGAACGAGAGGGTCTTGAAAGTGGCGGCCTTCTCGCCGGTGATCACTTCGGTCGTGGCTTTGGTGGCCGGATCATAGACATAGACGCCACGTACGTGTACGCTGTCTTTCTTGTCGGGCTTGGTGATATAGGCAATCTTGTTGCCTTCCTTCGAGAAGATATAGCTCTCGACGCAGGCAATGGTATCGATGGCCAGGGTCTTGATGTTCAGCACATACAAGTTGTCGGTCTTCGTGGCGGGGCCTGCACCGGGATTGGGTGCGCCGCCAGGCATGGCGCCAGGAGGCGGCATGCCGGGACCGGGCATGGCACCGGGTGCGGGCCTTTCAGGCCGTTCTCCGCCTTCAGGTTTCGGAGCACCTTCCTTGCCTTCTTTCGGACCTTTCTTATCTTTCGGTGCAGGCTTCTCTGCTTCCTGGAAAGCTACGAAACCTGTCAGCTTGTCGCCGGTCTTGAACCCCTTGATCATCGGGAACTTGTCGATCTTGCCGCTGGCCAGGTCGAGGATGCCGATGCTGTCCTTGGGCGTCTCGTTGGGTTTCTTCTTGTCAATCTTGGCCTGGCGGGTCTCCTGGAAAGTCGGGGCGATGCGGAAGAAAACTTTCGTCCCGTCTTCGGAGATCTTGGCCTGCGAAGCACGCGGGATGTCGTAGGTCTTGCCCGTCTTGGTATTATAAAGATGGAGCACTACGTCGCCCTCCTGCGGGGCAACGGTCCAGCGGGCCCAGTCGCCGTCGTTCTGGACGGCGAGTCCGCTCACGCTCTTCCAGTTGTCATACACGGAGTGGTCGAGCGGCGGTTTGGCCGCAAAAGCGCTGAGCGTCACCACCAGCGCCGCTGCAAAAAGGATAGTTTTTTTCATATGAGAATTGATTTGTTATAATTTCCCAAAGCAATCTTCAAATTTACGAAAAATCCGCGGGATTCCAAGGTCTTCGGCGCTCCTCTGGCGCTGGTATCCTTTCCGGCCGGCGAAAAAAAATGCCGTCCTGCCCGGATACCACCCGCCTGCTTCGCTTTTCGCCGAACAGGCGCAAGGCCATCGGCCTTCTGGCCCCCTCTGGCGGCGGTCACTTTGCGCCTACCCCCGATTTCGGCCCTTGGCGCAACACGAACGGCCCCACAACGCGTATGAGGCCGTTTGTATTGCGCCTGGCTGACGGAAAAGAGCGAGATGACGAGACGGAAGAAAAATAATTTGGATTTCTATCGGGAAACCGTCAACTTTGTAAAGAACGATTTCATCTGCGGTCATCGCGGAAGGTGGCGGGAGCATGAGGCGTGAGAGAATACGATGAACCGAAAACAATTTTACCACATTTGCGCCAAGGGCGCCGACGCCCGCAACTTCATCCTCTGCCCGGGTGATTACTATGCTGCTTTTAATCTGATTGGTGTCTGCGCCGCCAACTCCCGGGTCGCTGTCGTTTCATTTTCCATCGAGGACAGCCATCCGCACATCCTTATTTGGGGAACATATGAAGATTGCCTGGCGTTCATGCTGATGTTTGAAAATCTGTACCGGCATCATGCGGCCGCCACCCGGATCGGAGATACTGAACTGTACCTTCACTGCGAACTCTACCCCATCGGTGATGACGAAGACTATCTCCGCAACGTAGCTGTCTACACCGTCATCCAGCCGACGAAAGATGGCAAGCCGGTTATCTTTTACGACTATCGCTGGGGAACCGGCTCCATGTATTTCAGAAGCGGTTACTACACGCCTGTCTGGCTCTTCGATGCCAACGGCGTGATCCGTCAGCCGGAGCGATTTGGCGACCAGGATGCGCTCATGAAGCGATCCTTGCTGCACTCGCGCAAACTGACGGTTCCCGACGACTGGCTGGTCTGCAACGGTTTCATACTGCCGGTTAACTACATAGATATTCCCCGATTCGAAAATATCTACCAAACGCACAATCGCTTCCGCGTATGGACGTCGAGTCCCAAGAAACGGGAAGAAGAGATGAATCTGCGGATGGCTGAATATCGGGGTGTTACTTTTGAGGACCTCGAAGCCCGGAAACGCTGTGGCGATATCTGCAAACAGCTATACGGCACGCGTGACCCGCGCCGGCTCAGCGGCACCCAGCGAATCGCCTTGGCACAGCAGCTCCGCCATCAATACAAGCTGACCTTCCGTCAGCTCTCAACCCTTGTCCGCCTCCCTGAGCCGGAAATCCGGGCCCACGTCCGGTAAGTAGCCTTTCAGGATATCCATGACAGCCAGGCCGCCCTGGATATAATCTTCCTTGACGGCCTCGAAAGCATCTTCGTGCTCCAGATAGTCTTCGATCGATTCCTGCGCATAGAGTTCAGCGCGCTGCTTCAGTTCGATAATAAGCGTTTTCATACGTAATAGATGCTATTGGTTTCACAAAGCAAAGATACTACGTATTCTCTTCGCTTTTAGCCAATTAGGCGCAAGCAGACCCGCACCACAGCGCCTTCTGGCGGCAGTCACTTTGCGCCTACCCCCGATTTCGGCCTCAGGCGCAAAACGAACGGCTCCACAACTCATGTGAGGCTATTCGTGTTGCGCCTGGCTGACGGAAACTCCTAAAAAATTAGGAGATATGAGAAAACTGCCGTATATTTACGTTCGATATGAAGAAACTAACCGCCAAAGAAGAAGAAATCATGCGCGTTTTCTGGGCGCATGGCGACCTGTTCATCCAGGACCTCCTGAAATTTTATCCTGATCCGAAACCCCATCACAACACGCTGGCAACTCAGCTGGGTTTTCTCGAAGACAAAGGCTATGTCGTCCGGGAGAAGTTCGCGAACGCCTATCGCTACCATGCGGTTGTGCCGGAAAGCACCTTTGCCGGTCAGGCCGTCGACCAGCTCGTCGAGAAGTTCTATGACAGTTCTTATTCCCGGATGGTCTCCCGCTTCGTCAAGGAAGAAAAGATCGATCTGGCGGAACTCAAGGCGCTGATCGCCGAAATCGAAAAAGAATCCTGACCGATGGCAGCCGCAGTATTGACATATCTGCTCCGGAGCGCACTCTATCTGACCGTCTTCTACACCTTCTTCCTGTTGGTGTTGCGGCGTAGCAGCGCTTTCCGGTTCAACCGGTTTACGCTACTCGCGGGCTCAATCGTCTGCTTGCTCCTGCCGTTACTGCATATAACAGTGGCCGGTCCGACACTCTATTCCGAGCTGACCGATCGGCTGTCGGCATCGGCCGGACTGGCTTCCGCTAAGAAGGCTGCCAGCACGGGATTACCGGGAGCATCTGGAGTATCGGAAATGCCCACCGAGAATTCTATAGGAGCTCTCTCATGGCTTCGCATCCTGCTCCTACTCTATGTCACCGGAGCAGTCACCGTACTTTTCGTGGAAGCAAGGTCTTATCTGCGGATGTTCCGGCTGCTTCGACGCACTCCCTACGAGCGACATGATGGTTGCCGACTCTATCTGCTGGACCGCGATATCCCGTCGTTCAGCTGGATGCACAACATTCTGATGAGCTGCAACGATTATGAGACGCTGCCGGCCATCCTCGCACACGAGCAGGCGCACGTGCGCTGCGGGCACTCCTGGGACCTGCTGTTTTTCAGTATCCTCAGTATTATTCAATGGTTCAACCCGCTGGTCTGGATCTGCCAGGGCGAACTTAAGTTGCTGCACGAATATGAAGCCGACGATGCCGTGCTGAAACAGGGAATCGACGGCGTGCAGTATCAAAAGCTCCTGATCCGCAAAGCCATCGGCGAGACACTATTCCTGCAGGCAAACGGCTTCAACCATGCGCAATTGAAACTTCGTATCCGGCAGATGCGCCGGCCAGCCACACCGGTCTGGCGCCGCGCCCTTCTTCTGCTGGTGCTTCCGCTACTGGGCGGCACCACCTTGCTGCTTGCCGACAGAAGCCGTCCTTTGGTTATTGTCGACGGCGTGCAATTCCAACAATGGATGTATCATGAAATCCAATATCCGAAGGAATGCCGCGACCTCGGCCTGGATGGCCGGATCATCCTGGATTTCCAAATAGATGAAAACGGCGTATTGCAGAATCCCAAACTGCTGGGAACGACTCATCCGACACTTGAAGCGGAAATTCTCCGGGCCGCACGCAAGTCACCGCACTGGATTCCCAAGGAGGAGGGCGGCAGGAAAGAATCCATTATCTGTTTGTGCTACATCGATCTCAACCCCGAACGATATGCGAAATAATCATTCCTTACCACGTACTCTCTGCCTGTTTGCTCTGCTGGCGTTTCTTTGTCAGGTGCTTCCGGCCGAAGCGCAGAACCTCCGCTGTACCTATTCGCACCAGAAAAAAGACGATCCCGAAAAAGGATATAAAACCTATAAGGATATGCTCCTGGATGTCTGCGATGGGCGCTCGCTGTTTTATAACGAGCGGGATTTCGTGTACGATTCCCTGTTCTCGATCTCTTTTGACAAGAACGGAAGCATGCTGAAAAATGAGGCGGCCGAGCAGCTGACCCGAACGAGAAGCGCCCTCCACTGGATGACGGAAATGGATTATCCTGATGGAACTTTCACGCAGTATTACAAATTTCTCCAGACTGTCATCGGGAACGGCACGTTGGAAATGCCTGCCTGGCAACTGATGGA
>Ga0310786_10011460_pt1 | contig 11062 bp, 16 predicted proteins | sample AusTroGonzalo_MG_FD_203881 | JGI IMG/M metagenome (GOLD analysis project Ga0310786, IMG submission 203881) | Bovine rumen microbial communities from tropical cattle in Woodstock, Queensland, Australia - Gonzalo_03 (v2) (version 2) | ecosystem: Host-associated > Mammals > Digestive system >...
GGTATAGGTTTTTTGAGACAATGAACGAACCATATAGAATCAGAACGGCGGTTGCGCCGGAGCCGTTGAGCCGCGACGAGGTGAAGGAATACTTCGAGCGAAAAGCGCGAAATCACGCGGTAAACCCCAGACACGAAAGTGCCCGTATAATGAAACGATAATTTTTTAATCGAGAATAGAAATGAAACAGGTAAGATTTGTACCCAACGACCTTTGCGGTCTGCAAGTCCGCGAAGATGAGAACGGCCAGCAGAGCCGCGTGGTTGAAGGTCGCGCAATCGTCTTCGGACAGCGCAGCGTCAACCTTACGCCGTGGAGCTCTACCCGCGTCGTTTATGAGGTGCTGGAGCCAGGCTGTCTCACTCAGGAACTGCTTAACCGCAGCGACGTGGTGTACAACCTGAATCACAACAGCAACGTGCTCAATGTGATGGGTCGCTATCGCAACACCGACAAGGACACTCTGAAGCTGGAACTCCGTGCCGATGGTGTGTACAACCGTTGCGAACTGCCCAAGACCAATGCGGCCAACGATACTCTGGAGCTGATCAAGCGTGGCGACATCAGCGGTCAGTCGTTTGCCTTCGAGGATGACTACGAGGACACCGAGAATGGCGTATCGTATGAGCGTACCAACGAGACTATCGACGGCAAAGAGGTATGGTTGCGCCATGTAAAGCGCATCACCGGCCTTTATGACGTGTCGATTGTCACACACCCTGCCTACGAGCAGACCAGTGTCGGCACCCGCGAGACTTCTGACGCTATCGACAAGGCCATTGAAGCCCAGTTGCAGCGTGAGCATCAGGAGACTGAGGAAGAGAAGAAAGCCCGCGAGGACAAGGAGCGCGAGGCCAACGGTGGTGAGACCAATGCCGAGAAAGCAGAGCGTGAGGCCCGTGAAGCCAAGGAGCGTGAAGCCAACGGCGGCGAGACCAATGCCGAAAAGCAGGCACGCGAACAGCGCGAGGTGGACGAGCAGGAAGCCCGCGAACTCGAAGAGCAGGAGCAGCGTTTCCGCGAGAGCCGTGCCATGCGTCTGCGTGCCCAGCGCAAGCGTACCGCCGAGGAAATCGAATCACTTAATTATTAACCCTATAAAAACGTTTTTATCATGGCAAAAATGACAAAAGCACAGATCAACGAGCGTCAGCTCGAGATCATGGACAGACTTGATGTTCTGGACCAGAACGCCAACGTGCGTGAGGAGAAAATTCGCACCCTGACTTCTGAGGAGCAGAAGGGAACCATCACCGAGGAGCAGAAGCGCGAACTGGCTCAGTTGAAGAACGAGCAGCGTGCAGAGGATGCAGAGTACGACAAGCTGACCCGTGAGTCGGCTGGTCTGTCAACCCGTGCCAAGGCTATGGCTTCAGGCAAGGAGCTGGACAACATCCGCGAGCGTGAGGACTACGGTGCCAAGATTCGTGAGTTGATTAACGACTGCTACACCAACCGTCGTGCAGCCAACGCCACCACCATCCTGGCTAACGCTATCACCAGCGGCGGCGACCAGAACACCACGGCCAACTTGGAGGCAGGCGGTCTGATTCCCGTGGAGATTAAGCCCATCATCGACACGAAGGTGCCCGGCATCGAACTGCCCGACGACCTCGTGATGGTGACTGGTGTGACCGGCACTCAGGTCATTCCTTACTCTATCAACGACGTGAAGTTCACTGTCGAAGGTGAGGTGACCAAGGTGGATGAGCAGGCTCTCGACTTCGCCCACATCACCACATCTCCGAAGCGCGTTGCTGCCAGCGTGCCCGTCAGCCGTCGTGCTGTCGCCCAGTCCGCTTTCGACATCGTGGCTTTCATGACCTACAAGTTCCAGAAGGGTTGGGCAATCTTCCGCGCCCTCCACATCTACGCTCACGGCGAGTACACCAAGTTGCAGTCACCGTTCGCACAGGTAGAGGTGGTTGAGCTGACTCTCGACGAGAACATCGGTAAGAACCTGAAGAAGGAGATTGCCAAGATGTACGACCTCGGCTTTGAGGGCGATCCCGAAGTCATCATGGACAAGACCACTGAGGTTGACCTTGAGTTCATCAAGCTCATCCCAGGCACCACCGACTCCAACCGCACCGTCGTACAGGATGGTCGTTGCGTAGGCTATCGCAACCACATCAGCCCATACATCGACTACTCGATTGCCTCCAATGGCGTTGCCACCAAGGACAAGGTTGGCGACACTCCTGTACGCTACATCGGTATCGGTCACTTCGGCTACCTGAACGAGCAGGTCTATGCTGATGGCATTGAGTTCAATATTGACGGAACAAGCTCCGCCAACTTTGACCGCAACGTCATCGCTATGGGCATGAGCCTTGACTACTCTCTCGTTGAGCTGTCAAGCAAGGTCAACGGCAACACCTCCGGCAAGCCCCAGGCGTTTAAGTTGATCAAGTTGATCGAGCCCGCATCTACAAGCGACATCTAAACTCTCTCGCTCTCAACTTCTGGGAATAGTTCCTCCGGCTGGCTGCTCCGATGCGCAGCAAAGGCTGTCGGCCAGCCGGTTCCCCAGAGGGAGAGGAATCTGAAAATTAGTAATTAACGAGTAAAAGCAAACGTAATGGGACTGCTGACAGATTCATTCTTCATCCGAGCCATCAAGTCGAATAGCGACCTATTGGCGATGCTGCCTGCGGGTGACATCTACAACAACGTGGCTGATCCTGACTACGATATGGAAAACGTGGAACTGCCATACATCGTAGTTAACAATGACGGTGGCAGCGAGGGCGACATGACCAAAGATTCATGGAGTGAAAGCCCGGAAGACAAGGTGAACATCAGCATCCTGATGGTGTGTCGCAGCCGACAGGAGTTGGCCGACATGACGCTGGCCGTCCGCAAGACTATCAGCGACTTTATGAAGGCCACTTGGCAGCGCATCGAGGAAGGCACTCCAGAGGAAGGTGACAACATTGCACCGACTGGCTATCAGTTCAGCTTCAGCGACATCGCCTACGTCATCGAGAAGCCCGCACACCGTCAGATGTTCTACTACGATTGCACGACTCCTAACGAAATCTATATTGACGATGAGCAAGACTAAGGACATTCCCGCCATCGAGGTGGGCAAGCCTATCAAGATAGAGGGCGCAAGCCGTCAGGAATGTGTTGACCAGATTGCAGCACTCTGCAAACAGGCCGACGGACTGACGCGCGAGGGTGGCTTCATAGAGTATGGCAAAACCGCCGAGGGCGAGGATAAGTTCTGGGCGGTCATCAAGTTTGTTAAACAATAAAACTCCAAGGATATGGCATTAACGAAAGTAATGGGTGAGCACTTCCGCGCATTCGTCGGTGGCTCAGCCGTACCTGAAGCCACGAACTGCCAGGTGACCATCCAAGGCAACGTCGAGGATGCGTCAACGAAGGACTCTGTTGGTGGCTGGAACGAGGAGCAGATGACCTCGAAGCAGTGGAGCGTGCAAGTCGATGATGTCGATGCGTCACTCGCCAGCCTTCGTGCGCTCGTCACACGCTTCAACTCTGACTCGAAGACCACCGTGGGATGGGATCAGACAGGAGGCGCACAGAACCGTGTCGCCCAACAGGCTGCTTTCGCCCGTAGCGGTCAGGCTATTCTGAACGACCTGAGCATTCAGGCCGGTAATCGTCAAATCATCCAGGTGAGCTGTCAGTATCAGGGCAGCGGTGAGCTGGCTTAATTTCTGAAAGACTATGGATAAAGGACAACATCTAAGACTTGTACTCATGGAGGGTGCAACACCGTCCGCAAAGGTGATAGCCCTCGCCACAGAAATGACCCTCCATCTGTCGGCTCAGACGGAGGATTCGACGACAAAGGACACGACCTACACCAACGGCGACTGGAACGAGTATGAGGTTACTCAGCGTAGTGGCGACATTCAGTTTGGTGCGCTCATCGGTGTAGGGACTGATGCAAGCGGAAAGTCGTTTGCAGATATGATCAGCCAGGTGAGTGATACCATCGTCAACTGGAAGGTCGTGATGACAAGCGGTGCCAACAACCGTGTGGTAGGCAAGGAGGTATGTCACGGACAAGGCAAACTGACCAACCTTCAGGCTTCTGCACAGAACCGCCAGAATGCCACCTACAGTGGTACGCTGAACATCTACGGCCCTGTGGCAGTAGGTAATGACTAAGAAATCTTTTTTCTTCGCGCAAGGCTGCGTCGCCACCATGCTTTCTTTCCATAGCATTCGGCGGCGCGGCTTTTAAAATAATAAACTATAAACAAAACAAAGGAACTATGACCCCACAGAAGGAAATCGCAATCAACGGCCAGCAGGTCATGATGATCTACTGCACGGCCACGGAGAACGGCTTCGAGGAAATCAGCCGGAAAAGTATCAACGTGTTTTTGCCTACATTCGGCACAGACGAAGAAGGCAAAACTATCATCAAGGAGGCGGCACCGTGTACCATCGGCGACTGGGTGACGCTGGCGATGGCGGCTATCGTCGCAGCCTACACGAAGGACGGCAGGGAGGTGCCCGTTTCATCGGAATATATGCTATACGAATCCACGCCACAAGAGCGCAACGACCTGATTACATCCATCGTGGAACTTCGAAACGAGTGGTACGGCGTGCCAAAGGTAGTAGAAGAGCAGCTGAAGCAGGAGGCAGAGCAGGCCGGTGCCAACGACGGGAAGGCTGAGCCAAAAAACGCCTGACCGCTCACGAACGCTATGCGAAGTTCGTGGGCGAGATAGGAACACCGCGAAGGGAATACCTCTATGAGCTACGTTACATCGACCTACTGATGATTGAACGCGGCTACGACCGCCGACACCGGCACCCCTGGTCTATCGCCCGTTGGATGACATACAACATCATGACTGCTCAATGCGGCAGCAAGGCCATGCGAGAGGCGGGCATCAACTCCATCGAAGACCTGCTCAAATTTCCTTGGGACAGCGAGCCGGTAGCACCCATCTCAGATGAAGACCGCGACGAGCTGCTGGCAGAGATGGATGCCATCAACGCCCAGTTCGCAGCACAGAATAAAGAATAATTCTTTTCATTGTTTTAAGTTTTTTGAGTATTTGATGAAGGGGAGGGGACAAAATGTCACCCTCCTTTGCCATTCTTTTTCTTCATCTTTGCAGCCACCATGTCGAAGTCTTCATGCACGCTTTCGGCCAACACCTTTGCATAGCGCATCGTCTGCCGGATGTTCTTATGTCCGAGCATCCTTTGCAAGTTCTCTACCTTCACACCTTGCCTGAGCATATATGTGGCGAAGGTATGTCGCGCCAGGTGCGTGTGCATCTTTGTTGGAATATCGGCCATCGTACCGATGACCTTCAACAGATGGTTATAATCAGCGTTATCAATCTTCGGCACTTGCCAGCCGTACTTCTCAAGCACCGCCACCGCCGGAGGCAACAGACTGCTCACATACGCTACACCCGTTTTGATCCTCTCGCCTGTGTTGATCCATTTCCCTTTCACCTTTTTATATTGGCTGAAATCAAAAGCCTGCGTATCGGAGTAGGATAGACCCGTAAACATCTGAAAGACAAATAAGTCTCTGGCGGTCTCAATCTGTGTGTTCTTTGGCACTTTCAGATTTTCAATAGCCTTCATTTCGTCTTCTGTCAGATATTCGATACTCTCGCTTTCGCCACGTCTGAACTTCAGGCGGTCATAGGGATTGCGGTCGATTTTGTCAAACATCACAGCCCGATTTAGGATGGCCTTCAAGCATTTATGGTATTTATACACGGCTGCATCGGTTATCGCTTCGCCATTGCTCAGTTTGCGTTTATGCAACCATGCGTCGAACTCGCTGATATTTTCCGTTGTCAAATCACCCCATTTTTTAATTTTGCCATATTCAGTAAGACGGGTATGAAGCGTTACATAGTGTTTGATTGTGCCAGCCGACAGATTCAGGATTTCCGTCTGATGATCCAACCAATCTAAGAACGACGGCTCATTGCTCATGGTGTCCTTCACCGACCACACCTTATTTTTGAGATTTTCTGTGTTAATGGCCAAATTAGCCTCGATGCAGCGGTTCACCTCCGAATCAATGATTTGGCAGATGATGGCGATACGTTCATTCAGGCTCTGAGCATCTGGGCGATTAATAATCATCCCTGCCCGCCATTCTCTTTCACGTATGCGCACGCCTGTACTAATATAATATGCTCTCCTATCGGAAATGACACGCACCTCAATCGTGCCAGTGCCATCCTTTTTGGCTTGTTTCTTTCTGTCGAATATTAACTTTGTAGTTATCATACTGTTGTTTTACTTTGTTGTTTTACTGAAATGTTTTACCTTGTTTTACCTCGGCTGGGCAAATTTTGGTAAAACATTCCGTTATATTTCGTAATGATTCGTAACATTTTGTAATTTCTCATACCTCTTAAAACCTCTCGAAACACCTTTAAACAAAGGGAGGTGCCCTTATTTCAGGCACCCCGCGTGATTTTGTTAAGTGATCCGTTTGGGGCTTTTTGCTAAATAGGTGAAACACTAATATATATAGGGTTAACACAATGGTATTAGTTGGTGCGAGGTAAAACAATAGTAAAACATCACACCAAATCAAGGTTATAATATATATGAATACACACATACGCATGAAAGACACGGAATCTGTTACTTTTTCTTTTTGAAGGCTTCATTTGCCTGTTTGACGATTTCTTCCGTTACACCAGGGCGACCGCCTCGAATCAAGCCTTGTGGAACTAAGGCGTAAAGCTGATCCACAGATTTCTTTTTGCTCTTTCCGTCGTGGCCGATTACGTCGTGGATGACAAACTGGATTGAGCCGTCATCATTGACCGTCATCGGGAAGGCTGGCTTCTGCGGTGTGCTGTATTGGCTTATTATCATCGACATCTGATTCTTCATTGTATCGATGCCGTTTATGGCCTCTTTCAGTTCTTTCCTCGTTTCCCGAAGTTCAGTAATCAGGTGTTCGTTTTGATTGCGTGATATTTTGAGTTCAGCAGCCAAGGTGTCATTAAATTCTTTCGATTTGTGGAGTTCTTGAAGAAAAGACTCATTTTTGTCTTTTGAGTCTCTGAGTTCCGCAATCAGTTGCTCACACTGCCGCTCCAGCAGTTCGTTGCGTGTCTGCATTCGCACGGCTTCTTCAAATAGCTTTTGAACATAGTCAGGAACTGCTGGTTGTATCGGTTCAGCGACCTTTCGTTTTTGTTCTTCGGCAAACATCTTTGCCTCTTCTGCCTCTTTCAAGGTCATGTAGATATTTTCACCACGGAAGTATGCAGGATTGAAAATGCCTGGGAATCCTTCAATGAACTTTCTTATCGTTTTGTCAGACACAATCTTTTTATCATTGCGGACATTCGATAATGCCGCTTCGGTGATTCCAGTCCGAGCAGACACACCTTTTTGGTCTTCCACGACCTTCTGTTCAATGAGATAATCTATCGCATTGATAAAAAGTCGGTTTTTGAGCACTTTAGGGTGCAAATTATCCTCAATTATCTCCATTTATATTAAAATTACTTAATAATTAGCCGAAATTATTCCGAATTATTCTTCGTTTCAATTTAAGTTTGTATATTTGCACCCAAGAAAGTAACTAACTAACGAGGGGCATGAAAATAGCCGTCTGACGTGAGACACGTCTTAGCAAAAAGGGTTTAGAGTGCAAATATACGGCTTTTTCGCCCTCGTTGTTACAAACTAACAAAAAGTTTAAGTAAAATTAAAGTTTATGGTAATCGAGAAAATGACAAAGGACATCCTGAAGAAGTTCGCGCCAGGCGAGCAGAAGGTCTTCACTCTTCCCAACTTCGAGAAGGCGCAGAGTGCAGCGACTCAGGCTTACAAGGCTAAGAACTTCACCGAGACTTACGGATGGAAATTCAGTGCCCGCATCGGAGATCCGATGGAAGGCACCATGCAGCGTAGTGTCACCATCACCAGACTTTCATAAGATGGATAAGCAGACGAAGACTGAGATAAAGGTCGTGATTCGTGAGGCTATTCAGGAGGCGATGGAGGTCTATGAAGAGCGGTGGCTGACTGATGTGCAAATCGGTGAGTACATCGGCGTGATGACGAAACGATGGCTGCAAGATCATGGCGAAATGCTGCCGAGAACTCCTATATGTTGGAAGGACAAGAAAGGCATCATGCACACGTCTTCGTATCTCTATCCGCTGCATCGCATCCAGGCGATGATGGCCGACGGACGAATTAAGGAATTAAGAAAAGTAAGCTGATATATTTAGGGTTATACTCATGAATTATTTTTGGAATTGACTTTTACAAACCTTTGCCGTGGCAGCGGCCACAGGTGTTAGACAACGACGAATTATTAATTTTGTTAGAAAGGATCGCCTGCCATCCGTGAGGCTCGCAGGTTTTTAAAAAAGCCAAAATACAACGAAACAATTAACGACATCAGGATAAAAGACATATTGGAGGGTTGGCTGAGTGGCCGAAAGCACCTCACTGCTAACGAGGCATACGGAAACGTATCGGGAGTTCGAATCTCTCACCCTCCGCATCAATGAAAGGAGAAACGTTCTTTGACATAGTGGACACTGGTGATACACCAGGATAAAGATAAAAGATGTGAGGGGAACCCACGCGATGGTTAGTAGACAACCGAAAGCCATTGGCACGCGCAAAAGCCGTGAGGCAGACGACGGGCAGGCCCCAGAAGGAGAAGGAACTACCGGGCAGGACAAAAGACGGAGCCAATCGGCCTTATAGATACGTCTATATCCACTGACGGCGCGGCAAGCCCCTCCAGGACATGCACGACATTAATGCGGCCACCATCAGGTGAGTGTACCCAAGCCACTAACGCAGAGGGGTGTCTATTAGGTTTAACAATCAAAAAGTAAAAGTCATGGAGAATCAAACAAACATTCAGCGTGACATCGACCGCGAGGAAATCAAGCGAATTTGGCAGCAACTTGCCATTGGTACGGCCATCGCATTGGTCGGACTGGTATTCATGGGTATCGGCGAGGCGATATGCAGATGGATTGAGGGGCTATGAACGACCAATATACGAACCGTGGCACCATCATGAAATTGGTATTGGCAAACGGCGACCACTTACAGAACATTGGCACAATTATGCACATAGAAGCCGACTCTGTGAGCGATGTGACAGTCATTTCAAGCGGCACTATCATGCATGCGGAAGGATGCCGTATGTATAAGATGAGTACCATGAGTGAACCGCCAGACCCAGCAAAGACGATTATCAAGGTCGTGCCACGACAAGAAGACTTGGAATGCATCAGCAAACTATCTACCGAGAATGCTCAACTCAAAGCGCAGATTGAGACGCTTCGCAAAAGCAGACAGCCGAAGGATGAAGACATCTACTGGGGCCGCAAGCGTATCAAGGAACAGAAGTGGGAGATTGACCGTCTGAAAGTCCTTGTCGGCACCCTGAAGGCTGAAACGAAGCAAAAGGATGAGACCATCGGACGGCTGATGAATGAGGTGGCCGGTCTGCGCAATAAAGACATCATCCGACGACTTGACTCCGAGAATGAAAGTCTGAAAGACCGCATCGCCTACGCCGAGAACAAGGTGAACGAATTGCGTTGCAAGGTGGCAGACCTTCAGGATCAGTTGGCTGGCACCGACCGCCCGCAGTTGCTAAAGACGATCGATGACTTGAAGGACAAGCTAACGTGCGCACAGAACCGCGAGACTGTGATGAAATTCAAAGCGCGTGATGCTGAACTTCGAGCCATGAGAGCGACGCAGCAGGTGTGGGATGAATACAAGCCCACCAAGGAACAGGTCAAGACCTACTATAAGACCATCAGGAACTTGATGGACTGCGAAACAGATTTCTAAAAACAAAACAACAATGACAGAGCAAGAATTTCAAAAACAAGTGTGGCGACCGTATGACCAGATTACAACCGCCGGAGGCGTGAAGGGCAAGGTGCTCAACGTGTGCTTCACCACGAAGAGTGTTCGGGCATTCATCAGCGGTGCGCCTGAGTGGGTGAAATGTGATCTCATCGAGACCCACACGACGGGCAAAGGCGGTGATGCTGACGATTCCACCATCATTGAGGAACTTCATAACAAGGTATTAAAACAGGCAGACGAGATTGAACGTCTGCGTGCCGAGCGTGAACTGCTGAAGGATAAAATCAGCAAGAACTATCTCGGCGACCTGTTGCGGGCCGTGAACATGGTGAAAGAAGGCATCACCGAAAAGAAAAGCAAAATTGCAAAAATCGACAACGGTCTGACTTTGCTTCAGGACGCTCTCGAAAAGATGGAAAAATCAGACAATTAAATAATAAGATTATGGAATTTGAAGGACGTATTAGAAACGTGATGCCTGCCAGGACAGGCACGTCGCAGCGTGGAGAGTGGAAGGCTTTGCCCTTCGTGTTTGAGTATAAGGAGTTGCCGACTGACCCGTATTACGACAGCGTGCTTCTGGAGACGTTTGACACGAACATCATCAATGGTATTGAGTCGTGTTGTCAGAAGGATGCGGAAGGCCATCTAATGATGAACAACAACGAGCTGATGCTGACGCGAGACATCTACGTGCGTATCGGTTTCCGGCATAAAGCGAAGGTCTATGTGCCGAAGGACACCACACAGCCTGCACGATTTATCAACGAGATTCGTATCAACAGCATTCAGGCGATTCATGCACCGCAGCAGACTCCTGCCATCGGACAGCAACAGCCACAAGCACAGCCCGCACAGAAACCGGCACAACAGCCACAGGGTAACGTGCTGGGTGGGCCGCAGACACCGCCTTACAATCCGTATGCACCGCAACCGCAGGCATCAGCACCATTCCCGCCAGCAGTTGACCAGTATGGTAATCCTATAACCGATGGAGGGCAGGGCGATGACTTACCCTTCTGACGAATATTTCTGCGAGTGGTGGCCTACGGGCATCACTCGCTAAACCATTTAATTAAGGAACTATATCTATGGCAAAGAAAGCAAAAGCAAAGGGCGACGTGAGCGAACAGCTCACAGACCCGTCAGAGTTAAATATCCTTGGTCACGGCGTTGGCTTGCGTGAGAAGAATCCGCTGCCGTTTATCCAGGTAGT
>Ga0310786_10011463_pt1 | contig 11062 bp, 10 predicted proteins | sample AusTroGonzalo_MG_FD_203881 | JGI IMG/M metagenome (GOLD analysis project Ga0310786, IMG submission 203881) | Bovine rumen microbial communities from tropical cattle in Woodstock, Queensland, Australia - Gonzalo_03 (v2) (version 2) | ecosystem: Host-associated > Mammals > Digestive system >...
CGATAAACACTTATGGTTATGAAAAAGAAAGACTATTCCATACCAGTCAGTAAGATAGTTTCCATTCAACCCATGGTGATGATTGCTGCTTCACCTTTCCCTTCTGTAGATCCAGGTACGAACACTGGTGACTCGTTTGTACGCGAATATGAACAGTGGAAAAATTGGGAGGACGAAGATTTCTGTTTAGAACTGTTTGATTACTAATGTGCAATGGCAACATTCCTGTTATTACTGCAACTGGGCATCGTCTTGGCCATGATTTTCATCGGAGCCAGGGTGGGAGGTATCGGACTCGGCATCTATGGCATGGTGGGCGTCTTCGCCCTGGTGTTCATCTTCGGACTGGAGCCAGGAGCCATCCCCATCGACGTGATGCTCATCATCGTGAGTGTCATTACCGCCTCAGCGTCACTGCAGGCGGCAGGCGGACTGGACTATATGGTGAACGTGGCAGCACGTTTCCTGAAGAAGAACCCCAGCCGCATTACCTTTTTCGCGCCACTCATCACCTGGCTGTTCACGTTCCTAGCAGGTACGGCACACACCTGTTATGCCCTGCTACCCATCATCGCTGAGATAGCCCGAAAAGAAAAGGTTCGCCCAGAGCGTCCGCTCGGCATCGCCACCATCGCCGCTTCGCTGGGCTGTACGGGTTCTCCGGTATCGGCAGCAACGGCAGCCATCCTCTCGAAGGAACTGTTGGGTGCAGAAGGCATTGGCATGAAAGAGATACTCCTGATAACGGTACCCGCATCTGTCATTGCCATCCTGGTGGCTTCGCTGGTGCAGATCTTTGTCGGCAAGCCTCTGGAGGAAGACCCGGAATATCAGCGTCGACTCCGCGAGGGACTATTAGCGGACGAGACGGGTGCTGTAAACGAAGAACAACCTGTCAATCCCCGTGCGCGTTGGGCCGTGCTGGCATTCTTGCTGGGTGTAGTGATGGTGGTGATGTTTGGCATTTTCCCCGCATTGCGTCCGTCCTTTGGTGGTCATCCGCTAGACATGAGCACCACCATCGAGGTAGTTATGATGAGCATTGCTGCCCTGATACTGCTAGTTGGTAAGGCCGATGTCCGTAAGGCTGCCAGTGGCAACGTGTTTGCATCAGGCATGAACGCCATGGCGTCAATCTTCGGCATAGCCTGGATGGGCAGCACCTTCTTCGGAGGCAACTATGAGGTCATCATGGGTAGTGTGGAAGGTCTCTTTACCGCCTATCCCATGCTCTTTGCCATTCCACTCTTCCTGTTTAGCATCATGCTCTTCTCGCAAGCTGCTACGGCCAGAACGCTCTATCCTGTAGGACTCGCCATGGGGGTACCACCCATCGTGCTTCTAGTGCTCTTTCCTGCGGTCAACGGCTACTTCTTCCTACCCAACTATCCCACATCGGTAGCTGCCATCGGCTTCGACCGCACGGGAACGACGCACATCGGCAAATATGTGGTGAACCACTCCTTCATGCTGCCAGGCTGGATAACGACCATTGTTAGCATTGCCATCGGTTACCTCATCGCCTCCTTCCTTCTTTAACTTCGATAACTTCTTTAAATCCTTTATCCTATGAACGAACAGAAATTCCGTGTAGAGTCCGACCTGTTAGGCGAACTCAAAGTGCCTGCCGACGCTCTCTATGGTGTACAGACACAGCGTGGTATCAACAACTATCACATCTCGCGCAAGACGATGTCGATGTACCACGATTTCATCATTGCCATTGCTTATGTCAAGCTGGCAGCAGTACAGACCAACCATACCCTCGGGGTCATCAACGACGAAATCTATGAGGCCATCTCGAAGGCCTGCCAGGAAATCATTGACGGACAGCACCACGACCATTTCCCAATCGATATGGTGCAAGGTGGCGCAGGCACCTCTGTCAATATGAATGCCAACGAGGTCATTGCCAATCGCGCCCTCGAACTGATGGGCCACGAAAGGGGCGACTACCAGTATTGTCTGCCCAACGACCACTGCAACTGCGGACAGTCCACCAACGATGTTTATCCCACCACCATCCGCCTGGCACTCATCCGTATGAACAAGAAACTAGTGGCTGCGCTTACAGGACTCATCAGCGCCCTGCGCTACAAGGGCGATGAGTTTAAGGACTGCATCAAAATGGGACGTACCCAGCTGCAAGATGCCGTGCCCATGACCAGTGGCCAGGAGTTTAACGCCTATGCCAACAACCTGGAGGAGGAAATTATGAATCTAGAGCGTAATGTGAAGCTGTTGTTGGAAATCAACATGGGTGGTACGGCCATTGGTACAGGTCTGAATGCCGTTCCTGGCTTTGCCAAGCTCTGTGCTGCCAACCTGTCGAAACTCACGGGCGAGGCCTTTGTCAGTGCTTCCGACCTCGTTGAGGCGACACCTGACACAGGTGCCTACGTCAGCTACTCCAGTGCTCTGAAACGCCTGGCCGTGAAAATGTCGAAGATATGTAATGACCTCCGTCTGATGGCTTCTGGTCCTCGTTGTGGTCTCAACGAGATCAACCTGCCACCTAAGGCTCCTGGTTCATCTATTATGCCCGGTAAGGTGAATCCTGTCATCCCTGAGGTCGTCAATCAGGTCTGCTTCAAGGTCATTGGCAACGACACCACCGTCAGCTTTGCTGCAGAGGCGGGACAGCTGCAGCTCAACGTGATGGAGCCTATCATTACAGAGTCATTGTTCGAGAGTCTGATATGGCTGAAGTGTGCCATCAAAACCCTTACCGAGGAGTGCGTGCTGGGCATCACCGTCAATAAGGAACGCTGCATGGAGATGGTAAAGAACTCCATCGGCATCGTCACTGCCCTGAATCCCTATATCGGTTACAAGACATCGACGAAGGTGGCTAAGGAAGCCCTTGAGACCAATCGCTCCGTCTACGACATCGTGCTTGAAAAGGGTCTGATGACACAGGAGAAGCTCGACGAGGCTCTCAATCCTGCCAATATGCTCGCCAGCCAGAAGTAAAAATGCAAAATAAAAACTGAGTTTTTCTTTTGCATTGCTCTCGTTTTTTCGTAACTTTGCAAGCATAAAACTAAAATTTTATGCTTGTAAAAACTTATTGTGCCGCCGTCAACGGACTGGATGTAAATACCGTAACCTGCGAGGTCAGCATGTCGCGTGGTGTACAGTTTCACCTGACGGGACTGGCTGATACCGCTGTTAAGGAGAGCTACGACCGCATCAAGGCAGCTTTGGTTAACAACGGTTTCAAGATGCCCTCCATGGACATCACCATCAACCTATCACCTGCAGACATTAAAAAAGAAGGCTCTGGCTATGACTTGCCATTAGCCATCGGCATCCTTGCTGCCAATGGCAAGGTGGAAGACGAAAGCCTCGACAAATATATGTTGGTTGGCGAGTTAGGACTCGACGGTCATCTGCAACCCATTCGTGGAGCACTACCCATCGCCATCCGTGCCCGTAAAGAGAACTTCAAAGGTCTCATCGTACCACAACAGAATATCCGTGAAGCTGCCGTCGTGAACAATCTGGAGGTTTACGGTATGGAGACGCTCATGGACGTTATCCACTTCTTGAATGGTACAACGACCTATCAGCCTACCATCATCGACACGCGCCGCGAGTTCTACGAACAGCAGAACCAATACGACCTCGATTTCTCAGACGTCAAAGGACAAGAGAGCGTCAAGCGTGCCTTGGAGGTAGCAGCAGCCGGTGGTCATAACCTCATCATGATTGGTCCGCCAGGAAGCGGCAAATCCATGCTGGCTAAGCGCCTGCCGTCTATTCTTCCTCCACTGTCACTGGCAGAGAGTCTGGAGACCACGCAGATACATAGCGTTGCAGGAAAGATCAGTCGCGAGACCAGCCTCATCAGCCAGCGTCCTTTCCGTGCTCCTCACCACACCATCTCACAAGTAGCCCTCGTAGGTGGTGGTAACAATCCACAGCCCGGCGAGATATCGTTAGCCCATAATGGTGTGCTCTTCCTTGACGAGATGCCAGAACTAAGTCGCAGCGTTCTCGAAGTGCTGCGCCAACCACTGGAAGACCGCAAAATCAGTATTAGTAGAGCTAAATACAGTGTAGAATATCCCTGCTCCTTCATGCTGGTGGCAAGCATGAACCCTTGCCCATGCGGATATTATGGTGATCCTACGCACAGTTGTGCCTGCACCCCTGGACAGATACAGCGTTACATGAACAAGATTAGCGGTCCCCTACTCGACCGTATCGATATCCATTGTGAAATTCAGGCTGTGCCCTTCTCAGAACTCAGCCAGATGCAGCCTGGCGAACCAAGTGCAAACATCCGTGAGCACGTCATTGCCGCTCGCAAGATACAAGAGGAGCGTTTCAAACCTTTCAAAGGCATTCACTGCAATGCGATGATGACGGAGAAGATGCTCCACGAATTTGCTGAGCCCGACGAGCAATCCCTCGAAATGCTGCGCATGGCCATGGAGCGACTCAAGCTCTCTGCCCGTGCTTACAGTCGCATACTCAAGGTGGCACGTACCATCGCCGACTTAGAGGGTTCAGAAAAGGTCCAAAGCCAGCATATCGCCGAGGCCATCGGTTATAGGAACTTGGATAGAGGCGATTGGGCAGAGAGAGGAATGTAAGTAATGCAATGTTACATCATTAACAACAAATAGAAATGGAAGCTAAAAGAGGATTGATGAATACCGACCTCTGGTACGACCTCTACGGCGTGAACCGCAACAATCTGTTGTATCTGCCCGTCGAGCGTCGCGCATACATTTGGTAATTAAGATATGAAATATATAGGACATTTAGTAGCATTTATCACGGTGGCGATATGGGGTAGCACCTTTGTTTTTACAAAGATGTTGCTTATCAACGGTTTATCACCTGCCCAGATATTTACCCTACGTTTTCTGATAGCCTATATTCTGTTGCTGGCCTTCGAACTAATCATTAAGAGGCAATCGTTCCGACTTTTCAGCCAGTCGTGGCGAGATGAATTCATCATGTTTTTGTTAGGTATATTAGGAGGATCCTTATATTTCCTTACCGAGAATGCCGCCATGCTCTTCACCACAGCCACGAACACATCACTCATCGTATGCTCCTGTCCACTATTCGCCATGCTACTTATAGCATTGGTATATCGCAAGACGGAGCATTTCACGGGCATACAAATCATGGGATCCGTGCTGGCCTGCTTGGGAATGGCCGTAGTAGTCATCAATGGACGGTTTGTACTACATCTCTCCCCCGTAGGTGACTTATTGGCCTTTGGTGCCTGCCTTTGTTGGGCTTTTTATTCCTTGATTATAAAGCCGATATCAGAACGCTACTCTTCCCTATTTATCACTCGTAAGGTGTTCTTCTACGGACTACTGACGATACTCCCCTATTATCTTTTATACCCAGGCTTTCCTTCCTTTGAGGTTATCTTCAGAAGTGACGTACTCTGGAATTTGTTATTCCTCAGTGTCGTTGCCTCTATGATTTGTTTCATTGCCTGGAACTGGGTTCTTTACAAACTTGGCACCGTCACGGCTACTAATTGGGTTTACTTCAACCCCATTACCACCATTCTCTTTGCCTGGTGGTTGCTAAACGAGCAAATCACCATCTGGTTTCTATTAGGTAGTGTTATGATTCTCATCGGCATGTACCTGTCAGAGAAGCATGATTAAGAGCACTGATAGCATTTAAAAAGCAGACTACTCTTCTGCTGCCTCAGCGGCTTTAGCAGCAGCTTTGGCAGCTTTACGAGCCGCTTTTGCCTCTGCCTTTGCAGCCTTACGGGCGGCTTTCTCTTCAGCCTTGAGAGCCTTTTCTTCTGCTTTGAGAGCTTTCTTCTCAGCACGGGCAGCCTCACGCTCTGCTTTCTGCTCAGCCCGTAGCGCTTTACGTTCTGCCTTTTGTTCGGCACGGGCTGCGCGGCGTTCCTCCCTGGCCTGCTGCTTAGCCTCCTTTTTGGCAGCACGACGCTCGTCACGAGCAGCCTTATCCTCGTCAGACATCTTATGGAACTTAATGCCTGGCTTGATCTTCGTCTTCTTCATCTCGTTGGTGTTAGTAAACGAGAAGCCGCAGAGCACATCCATGCGCTTACCCTTGACGGTGATGTTACCCGTAGCCACCGCACCGTCGCTCTCCAGCTCGGCGAATAGGTTACGGACTTTTACCTTCTTGTATTTACCTTCAGCCACCTCGGCCTTCACACTACCGATAGGCAGCTTGCCACCTTTCAGTGCACGCATCTTCGCCGTGCGTGGTTTCGAGATATCAAACTTAAAGTCTGCCTTACAAGCTATCTTGCCCAGATCGGGCATATCCATCGCCTTACCCAACTCAAAAGAGTCGGTACGGACAGTACCAAATACATACTTATTCAACTCGTCAAGGGCGAACTGGAAGTTCAACTGTCCCGGTGCCGTATGCAACAGACCAGCAAACTGCTCCTTCTTCCACAGTACATCAAAATGACCATGATAGGTAATATTACCCAAGGCATGCAGCTGCTTCATCATGAACTTCTTGACAGGGAACTGGTTGATGACATGCTCGGCATAGGCACCATCCGTTGTCATCTTCTGGACATCGAAATGGACACGCAAGGCGTACTTGTTTTTCAGATTACTGATACGTCCGGAAGCAGCAATGTTTAGCTTGCGGTCTGATGTATTGACCACTACATTACGGAAACGCATCTCATTATCATTTCCACTCATCTGCGTCTGCAGATTCAGAGGGATAGAGAACTTGCTGAGCACAGGAGCAAAAGGACGGGCGATGTCTTTCAACAATACGCGGCCACGAATCTGCGGAGCGCTATAAGACAAGGGGCGTCGCTCTTTTTTGCTTGGCAACTGGATATCTGCACTGGCAATATTCAGCGTAGTATGCGCCAACTTAATAACAACATCACCGAGATGAGCCGTGCGCTTGTTGGCATTTACTTTCAGCTGCAAATCGTTAATGTTCAATCCCGAATTGCGATCAAGAATCTTTCCGTCGCTGATGGTTGCTACCAACGTATCCTTACCGATAGAGTCGAGGCTAACAAGCATGTGTGCTATCACATCAAAATGGCCAACGTCGAAAGCGCCACGCTTGGGCTTGTTCGCATTCTTACGAGGCTTATGATTGTCAGTATGGTAGCAGAGGTCATCAATGGTCAGCATCCGACTGCCCGCATCGTCAACAGCATCCAGCAATCCGAGTCGAATACGTACGTCAACATCACCCTTTTTCGTATGTTGTACAAAGGCAGTAGTGAGCTCACGCAACTCAACGGTCTGGAGATTCTTCTTGCTCTTCTTATAACGTAAGCTGCTTAACTCGGCATGCGTAGTATCATTGTAACTGACTTTAATATCCTCTAAAGCCAGTTTCTTGACATCGATGACCATCGGTTTCTTAGCCTGCGTCGTGTCAACAGCCACAGAATCTACCTGTGATTGCTTCTTGCTCTTGAAAGCATCGATGACAAACTGGTAATTTGCTACTGAGTCGCTGTCGCTGGCAGGCTTATACAGGCGAGCCTCCAAGCCACGAATCTTGGCTTGTGAGATATTGACCTCTTTATGTAATAGCGGAAGTAGTTTCAGGTCAACGCCCAACTCGCGCATCTGAAACATCCTGCGCTGTTGACGGTCATCAATCTCAACGCCATAAAGACGCACGCCCTGGTCGATGATACTGACGCTGGCCTTCTCGATATGTACCGTAGTCTGCAAATAGTCACTCAGCAGCTCTGTTGCCTTCTGCACCAGACGGTCTTGAACGGCACTCGTATGGAAAGCTGCAAAGGCTATGCCCAACAGTAATACGATGGCAGCCAAAAGGCCCACCACTACTTTCAATATCAAGACTACGGATTTTTTCATAAGCTTTTGTAATTATTGGCAGAGGATCAGATCATTGAGGTATCAGCTTCTTTACTCTCTCTTCCAATTCCTGTATCGTCAGGTCACGGTCGACCACCCGGCCACTTGAACCTATCAGAATATTAGAAGGTACATCACCTATACCGAATTTCTGGAGAAGAGGAGTATCCCACATACGTCCATCACACACTGTAGACCATTTGAGCGAGTCGCGTGCTATGAAGCGTCGACAAATATCTGTCTGGGCATCCAGACAGATGCTGAGCACTGCCAGCTTGTCGCCATAGGTTTTCTTCATCTGCTTCAGACGCTGCTGGAAAGTTGTGCTTGGATAGCTCCATGTAGCCCATGAAGTCACCACACTTACCTTGCCTCTCAAATCAGCCTCTGTTACTTTCTTGCCGTCAATATCTACTGCGGAGAATTTGGGAACCATGGCATTCAAACCGCAACTCTCCAACTGTTTCAGCTGGCGTCTCAGTTGCAAGAGGCCGACATTGTCGGGCTGCTCCTCCAAGAGCATCTCCGTCAATACACGAGCCTGTCGGTAATCTGCGTTCTTGGTCTGCGCAAAGTAGCGGTGCAACAAATAGATACTAACACGGGTATCTCGATTTTCCTTGATATACTCGCTAATAGCATCTGGGATATCAGGAGGTGTGAGGTCGTTAAGTTTCAGACGCAACATCGTCATATCCTCATTCTCCGTTGTACCCTCGATGATTAGTTCTTTCATATGTGTGGCATCACCCTTCACAGTCACCTTGGCACCAGGCTCAGCAAAGATGGGCTGTTCTGAATAGTTCGGGAATACCACAATCATCATGGTGGGTTCGTCTAATTCCTTCTCATAGGAGAAACGGCTGTCGCGCACTCGGATAGTGTCGAAGCCCATCATGTCTCCGTCAGGACTATATATCCAGAACTCACCCTGATTGAAGTTACGCAAGCGGCCCTCGAGACGGAAATTTCCGCTCTTAGAGCCGCATGCGACCATCATCAGCGCACATAGTATAATACTAAATACGTTCTTCAATTGCAATGATAATTACTTCTTAAACTCCAGATCGCTGGCAGCATAATCTTTCAGCGAGGGGTCTTTCTGAATAGCAGAACGCAGGAATGACTGAGCAGCATCGTCGTTACCCTGACGAGCATTAACGATAGCCTGCAGATAGTCGGTCATACCATCGGCCTTCTCTACGTTCTTCAGTGTCTGAGCTGCCTTAGCATAGTTCTTATTTAAAATCTGTGCCAGAGCTGCACTATTTGAGTTGACACCATTGAAATCCTGCTCAGCCAGTGCATAGTTACCCTGTGCCAGATGCAGGTTACCCAGCGTCTCTGCCAGTCCAGCAGCATTACCTGCCTGACCGATATAGTTCTCAGCAGCCTTAACATCGCCACGCTGCAATGCCAACAGTCCGAGATTAGCCTTCGTCTCAGCACAAGCAGCACCCGTAGCAGCAGCCTGTGTCAGATAGCGCTGTGCTTCGTCATAGTTGCCCTTGCTATAAGCCAATGCTGCAAGGTTATTATATGAACGGGCATCCTTAGGATAGAGACGTGCCGTTGTCTTCAAGATATCCTCCTGCTCAGCGGGAGTCTCTGCAATAGAGGCTGCATAAATCAACTCCTCAACACTCAGCTTAGAAGGATTGTTCTTGTACTCGTTGAAGATAGTCTCGTCATCACGGCCCAATGTCTCGTAGTTAATCGTCAGACGAGCACGACGCAACTCAGGAAGGATACCATCAGCCAGTTCCTTGAAACCATGGCTCATATTCTTAATCTGCTGTTCACGCTCCTGAGGATCCTTATACATAGACAACACGCGAAGGATGACATCCTTATCCTGAATGTCGCTGGCCTGTACCAACTGCTGGAAGCCCTCCCAGTCTTGAGCAGTATAGTTAGCCTCAACATCGGTATCAACATTTGTCTTCTTCATCTGCTGCTTTACAAAGCCCTCAGTATTTTCCTGACGCTTATTAGCCAGCTTCTCATTCAAAGCGAAACCACCATCAGGAGAAGCATAAGCAGACACCTCAATGGTACCCAGCATCATGTTCTCACGATCACCACTGATACGCTTCAACAGGTTGACAAACTCCTGAACAGAATTATTCTGCAGTTCACTCTTACGCAACTCAGCCTGCTGGATGAGGAACTTAATGTTAGCTTCCTGCTTCTGCTCAACCACACGCTGGAAAGCATCGGGAGCGACGCTTGGCTGTGCTGAAGTGAGCGTACGATGATACAGCTCGCTGGTAGCGATGACACCGTCGGCAACCTTGATAGCAGGAACTTCCACCTGCTTCTTGCCCAGCTTGGCATCAAATGTCAGGAACAATTCACTCTTCTGCATGGCAGCCTCATAGGGGAAGCTGGTCTTCATGGTATAGTGGCCACCCAACTGATAGCTGATAGTCTGGTCGTTGCCAAGCACCTTCTCACCCTGGAAAGTTGCAGGACGACCCTTCATTGTTTCCTGAACGCCATTCTTCGTATAGCGCAGCTCGGGAGTGACTGTTACAACAGCTTTCTTATTCATGTATTTCTCTGGGAACACACCATTGATAGTGGCATCCACCTGTCCTCCATCAGCAACCAGCGGATTGGGGTTCACCTTGAAATAGTCCCCTGAAAGTTGGCCCAGCTTTCCTGAGCACGATGTCAGCACGGCAACAGCAACTGCTGACAGCATAAGAATGTTCTTTGTTTTCATATTCGTATATATTACTTTTACTTGTTGTTCTAAAATGCAAAGATAAGTAATATATTCGGTATTATGACGAAAAGCATCCATTTTTTAATATTATTGGTTGTTATTTTTATTTTTTTATTTTTTTCTTCTTTAAATTCCGAATTTATGCGTACCTTTGCAGCCGCTTTCAAGGATTCTGTCGGCATAGCTCAGCTGGTTAGAGTATCACCTTGACATGGTGGGGGTCCTTGGTTCGAGTCCAAGTGTCGACACATAAAAAGAGCGCTAATACCATTATGGATATTAGCGCTCTTTTTTGATATTCAACAAAGCTTGTTACTCTGTTGTGCCGCGAGCGGGACTCGAACCCGCACAGCCGTTATGGCCAAGGGATTTTAAGTCCCTCGTGTCTACCATTCCACCATCGCGGCAGCCGTAAGTGGTTGCAAAGGTATGAAAAATTTGGTACACAGCCAAATTTTTCATCAAGAATCATCGTCTGAACACGCTA
>Ga0310786_10011464_pt1 | contig 11060 bp, 8 predicted proteins | sample AusTroGonzalo_MG_FD_203881 | JGI IMG/M metagenome (GOLD analysis project Ga0310786, IMG submission 203881) | Bovine rumen microbial communities from tropical cattle in Woodstock, Queensland, Australia - Gonzalo_03 (v2) (version 2) | ecosystem: Host-associated > Mammals > Digestive system >...
GTTCCAGTCATAGCTCAAGCCAAGGCGCTTGATCTGGCGGCGGAAATTGTCGCAGTTCTTCTTGGTGGTAATGGCCGGGTGCGTACCGGTCTGAATGGCGTACTGTTCAGCAGGAAGGCCAAATGCGTCCCAACCCATCGGGTGGAGCACATTGAAACCGCGGCTGCGCTTGTAGCGGCAAATGATATCGGTAGCGGTGTAACCTTCGGGGTGACCCACATGAAGGCCTGCGCCACTCGGATACGGGAACATGTCCAAGCAATAATACTTGGGCTTAGATTTGTCTGTTCCGGTCTTGAAAGTTTCATGGGCATCCCAATAGGCCTGCCACTTGGTTTCGATCTCTTGCGGATTATACTTAGCCATAGTTCTATCCTTTTAATTTTTTTCGTGGCAAAAGATAGAAAATGCCCAAGAATGCGGCTTGCAATCCCAGCGTTTGATATCCGTATTTAAGAGATCAATTCTTTTTGAATTTACAATAATTCAATCAAAACAGAATAAATCTTACACACTAAAAAGCAATAAATACAAAAAAGGAGGCCCCACCACTTGCGCAGCAGGACCCCCCGAGGTGTTTGATGGACTCCTAACCCTCAAAACTTGTAAACAAAATTACAATAAAGGGTACCCCTTTTCAAGGGGTACCCTAGAATTTATTTTATACAAAAAACTTACACTTTGTCTAGCCTTTTCCAAGACTCTATTTTTCGCACAAATTAAAATTTTTCACTTTTTTGCACAAATAAAATTTTTTGTTGAAATTTGCTTATTTAAAAGAAATTCTAGACAAAAGAAAAAAAGTCCCTAGCACAACTAGGGACTTTTTTCGTCTAAATCAGCTATTACACTTTATCGAGAGCCTGAGTCAAGTCGGCAATAATGTCTTCGACATTTTCGATACCGACGCTGAAACGGATCAAATCAGGTGCAACACCAGCTTCAATCAACTGTTCGTCGCTAAGCTGACGGTGAGTGTGGCTTGCCGGATGCAGCACGCAGCTACGAGCGTCAGCCACATGAGTCACGATGCAAATCATCTTGAGGCTATCCATGAACTGGATGGACTTTTCACGGCCACCCTTGATGCCGAACGTGAGAACGCCGCACGGGAGGCCACCCTTAAACTGCTTCTGAGCGAGTTCATAGTACTTATCGCCTTCGAGGCCAGCGTAGTTAACCCAAGCAACCTTCGGGTGATTCTTGAGGAACTTGGCGCAAGCGAGAGCGTTTTCGCAGTGGCGCGGCATGCGGAGGTGCAAGGTTTCAAGACCCACGTTCAGGAGGAAAGCGTTCTGCGGCGACTGAATGGAGCCAAAATCGCGCATGAGCTGAGCCGTAGCCTTCGTAATGAAAGCACCCTTGCCGAAAGCCTTCGTGTAAGCGAGGCCGTGATAGCTCGGATCCGGTTCAGTGAGGCCCTTGAAACGGTCGTGGTTTGCTTCCCAGTCGAAGTTGCCGCTATCCACAATGCAGCCACCCACAGCCATAGCATGGCCGTCCATGTACTTGGTGGTAGAATGCGTCACGATGTCCACGCCGAATTCAATCGGACGGCAGAGAATCGGAGTCGGGAAGGTATTGTCGACAATCATCGGGACACCGTGCTTGTGAGCAAGGTCAGCAAAACGCTTGAGGTCTAGCACCTTACCAGCCGGGTTTGCAACGGTTTCGCCGAAAACGCACTTGGTGTTCGGGCGGAAAGCCTTTTCGATTTCTTCGTCAGAGGCATCCTGGTCAACGAACGTGCATTCGATACCGAGCTTCTTCATGGTAACGCTGAAGAGGTTGCTCGTACCGCCGTAAATAGCGGAAGTGCTGATAAAGTGGTCGCCGGATTCGCAGATATTGAAAACGGCATAAAAGTTAGCAGCCTGACCAGAACTCGTGAGCATAGCAGCAACACCGCCTTCGAGAGCGGCAATCTTGTTAGCGACAGCGTCGTTGGTCGGGTTCTGCAGACGGGTGTAGAAATAGCCCGAAGCCTTCAGGTCGAACAAGTCGGCCATATCGTTGGTGGTTTCGTACTTGAAAGTAGTGCTCTGATAGATGGGGAGCACGCGCGGTTCGCCGTTTTTCGGCTGCCAGCCGCCCTGAATGCACAAGGTTTCGATTTTAGACATTTTAGCCTCTTGTTAAAAACTCTTTTAAATATAGCCAGCAGCCCATTTTGCGCCGACTTACATATTTTTTATATAGGTAAATATAGAAAATCACTATTGCTTGTCAATGCGTTTATGCAAATACCCGCATATATAATTCCGATATCTACCTATAGTTTTTTACTATAACTAGAATTTCACTAAAAAACACCATAAAAAGCTATTTTTGTGTTTAATGATCCCCTCTCGCAACAGTCTCGCCTTTTGGCATTTGCTCGCCATTATTACCATCACCTTTTGGGGCACGAGCTTCGTAAGCACGAAGGTGCTCTTGAATCATGGTTTTTCGGCAGTGCAAATCTTCTCGTTGCGTTTTGCGATTACCTACTTGATCCTTTTGGCGGCAAGTCACAAGCAATTCCGCAGCCAGAACTGGAAGCATGAACTGATTCTGTTCATCAGTGGCATTACCGGATGTACACTTTACTTTTGGACCGAAAATACGGCGCTTTCGTTTTCGCCGTCGAGCAACGTGGCGCTCATTATTTGCGCGAACCCGTTACTCATTCTGATTCTCGGAAGCATTTTCTATAAAAGCGAACGCCTCGGCAAGCGACAAGTTCTAGGCTGTCTTGTCACATTCGTTGGCATGGTATTGGTGGTTCTAAACGGCAAATTCGTCTTGAAGCTTTCGCCCGTGGGTGATCTGCTCGCCTGCAGCGCCGGAGTCATGTGGGCAATCTATTCGCTAGTCGTGAAGCAGCTGAACGGCAAATACAATTCACTGTTCATTACGCGCAAGATGTTTTTCTACGGCACCCTGATGTCTATTCCCGCCCTGTTTATCGAAGCGCGAGGCGATGTGTCGAAAGTGCTTGATATTCCGTGGCAGAACTTTATGGAACCCGTCGTCGCTTTTAACTTTTTGTGCCTTACAGTATGTTGCTCCCTGTTCGGATATCTTATTTGGAACAATGTGCTGAAACAGCTCGGCACAGTTCTTGCGAGCAACTACGGCTATGTAGCACCCTTGATTACCATGATTACGGCTGCAATTGCTCTTGGCGAACGCATTACGCCTATAGCCATCGTGGGTGCCGCCGCCATTATTGTGGGAATGCTTTTGGCGGAATTTAAGCGCAAGGCTTAATTCTTGACGCAACGGATAGAATAAGCGAAATAGCCCTTGCGGCCCGAATCCCTATCCAAATCATACTGGTTCGAAAGTATCCAAGCGTATGTAAGCGTGTTGCTGCTTACGCCCCAAAAATAAGCCTTGGTGCCTTCGCCATCGCATTGACCGGTACTTGCGCGGTAACCACCCGGAACAGCGGAGAATCCGGTTGCATTCGTAGCGACAACATTGTCTCCGAAAATCGTATTTTCCCAAACATCGAGCGCACGCAGCGAACCGTTCTGGTCGCCGAATTCGTCCTTTGCCGCATTGACCAAGTCCCACCAATCGCGTTCTGTGGGCAGCGACCAGCCTTCGGGGCAAGCCTCCTCGGCATCGAATTCCTGATAAAGGCGGCCATACTTCGTGCAGTTTGCGGGAATGTCGTCATAGCAAAAGCTAGAATCCGTCACAAAGTTCAAGTTCTCGGCCATCCAAGTCTTGCCGCCAATAACGACAGTCTTGTAGCTCTTGCCATCGCGGGAATCCGAGAGCGTGCCGTATTCTACAGCGGGGGCAGTCACAGACGCGCTTGATTTAGGTTCATCGATTTCGCAAGGAGGCATGTCAATTTCGATAAGAGCATCGCCTACGCACTTGTATAGAATCTGCAAATCGTAATCGTATATTGTATTGCTATTCGGGCAGCTAATCGATTTACGTTCCATATTGCGCACGGTAATGTTTGCCATGCCATTCGTGAAGCATTCCTTCGCGGCAGAACTTGCGGGGAGCGTTGCGGAACTCGCGGGCAATGTCGCAGACGAAGAGGAAAGCGGTCCCGCCGCGTCGCTAGAACTTGCAGGCGTTCCTTCTTGTGAATTTGTCGGCACAGGGGCGCTTTGCGGGCCAGAAGACGAATCTGAATCGCATGCGACAAACGCAAGCCCCAAAGCAAGTGCTGCAGAGGCTGCAGAAAGTTTCTTGAATTCCATTTGTTTTCCTCCCTTTAAATTTCAGTAAAGCGGTCTACGACAGTGCCGTCGGCAAGCGTCACCTTGCTTTCAAAATCTTCGCGGTTGCGCACCCACAAGGTTCCTTTCGGGTGGTCGGAAGTCTCGTATTCGCTGCGGTAAACCACAAGCGGCTTGACCGATTCGCAGTCGAGAGCATCGGCGGTGACGACGGTGTAAACCATTGATTCTTTTTTGTAATGGCGGTAGCGGTGATTGGCGATTGCTTTCGACATATTATTTCTCAAGGAACTCGAGCAGCTTGGGCATGAGCGCAGTAGCGTCTTTCACGCCCATGTCGTAAAGATCCACCAATTTGGACTTGTCTTTTTCGAAGCATGAAATCTTGAATTGAGCGCTTGGGCGAATCATGAACGCAGAACCTTGAGCAACGCGTTCTTCTAGCGTGCGCCGGCATTGGTTATAGCGAATGTGGCGGGTTCTTGCCGCTTCAATAAATTTCGGATACTTGCGGTAGATAATCTTGAACAGGGGAATCATGGAATTCGGCTTCTTGACAAAGCCTTCGGGCTGCGTCACAATGACGACCTGTTTTTGATAGCCCATGTTTGCGAAAAACTGAAACGGAATACTGTCGCCGACACCGCCATCCAGAAGTTTCATACCATCGAGATCTACAATATGGCTTAAGAGCGGGAGCGATGCCGATGCACGAATCCTGTCCATGTCTTCGGGCTTGTCCAAATCGCGGGTGAGCAAATATTCGGGGCCACCCGTTTCCAAGTTTGTGGCAACCGCATAGAATTTCGTTTCAGCCGCATTCTCGCGGAACTTTTCAAAGTCAAACGGATCGACCACGCGCGGGATTTGATTGTAGCAATAATCTAGCGCGAAAAAATCACCTGTACGAATCAAGTTGCCCCAGCTCATGTAGCGTTTGCTTGCCGAATGAATGATGTCCAAGCGCTTGTTGCGCTCGCGCTGTTCCGACAAGTAACTGCAAAGGTGCGTTGCACCTGCCGAAGTTCCGGTGCAAGCGCCAAACTTGATTCCGTTATCTAAAAGTATATCCAGTACGCCGGCCGAATATGCCCCACGCATGCCGCCACCTTCGACAGCAAGCGCAATGTCCTTATACATTGCCATTAGGCATTCTCCATAAGCCACAAGAAATCTTTCGGATGTTCAACGAACTTTTCGGGGTGTAACTTATGCTTTGCGAAGAATTCTTCGCGAGTCATCCAAGTAAAGCTATCAACTTCGCCCGGCTGCGGCACAAGCGAATTCGCTTCGTCGTCGCTAAGGGAAATCTTGTAGACATCGTAGTATTCGTTGTCGAGGTAAGAGCCGCCGTTAAGCACGCTTTCGTGCTTAGCCTCGAATAAATATTCGAGGTCGCGCGAACTCTTGTGCACGCCCAGTTCTTCGCGCAGTTCGCGCACGGCGGCATTCACACTAGAATCTCCGGCCGAAATATGGCCCGCGCAACTTGTGTCAAAAAGTCCTGGATTGTTTTCTTTTACGCGACTGCGCAACTGGAACAGAATGCGGCCTTTGCTATCGAAAGCCCAAATATGCACCGTACGATGCCACAGCCCCTTGGCGTGAACTTCGGTGCGCCCGCGAGCATAGCCCGCCGGCGTTCCGTCCGCATTCAACACATCAATTTGTTCTTCCATTCATGACCTGTTCTTTAATCGCCATAACTATGCGTCTGTATTCGCGCATCAAGTCGTCATGACGCACACGCACATGGTCGTAATCACCTTCGTTGCAAGCATATTCCATCGACTTGGCGATACTTGCAATTTCTACCGCGCCAATAAACAACGACGCGCTCTTCAAAGCCTGCACCATCAAACGGTAGCTTTCAAAATCTTCGTCTTTGAACAGCTTACTCAAAACAACGTCAAACTGCTTATCGACATAAGTCATCATTTTCTTGCGGTAAAGAGCTTCGTTGCGTTCGCAGCAGTATAGACCGACTGAAACATCCAATACATCGCTCGGCAAGTTTTCGTGTTGCTTTTTAGGCTCTTGCACCACAACCTTCTTGGCAGTCTTATCTTCAACCAAGGGCTGTACCGATATATCTTCTTTTTTCGGAACTTCATCGATACGGTGCACCAATTCCTTAGGCAAGTATTTCAGCAAAATCGCGAACAGCGCATCTTCATGAACCGGCTTTGTCAAGAAGTCCGCAAAGCCCATGGTTTCACAAATCGTCTTCGCAGAAGCGCTATCATCTGCCGTAAGCATCACAATTGGCGTATGCTTATTCGGATGATCATCAAGTGTCTTCATAATCGTCAAAATATCCAAGCCATCGATAATCGGCATCGTATGGTCAAGGAATATCACATCGTAATGATTTCGTCTGAAGTTTTCGATTGCTTCCATTCCGTTCGAAACAGAATCGAACTTGGCAAGCGTTTCCTTCATAAGTCCGCTCATGACGCGCAAATTCATCGGAAGGTCGTCAATGGCAAGAATCGATGCGTTGGGAGCAAAGAAGTGAATGGATTCATTTTCAGTGGCCTGCACAAACTCATTATAACGAGTCTTGAAATCACCCATCAATTCATTCTTTACCACTTTCTGCGGGATAGCGATTTCTATTACCGGCAAACCATCTGCAATATGATCGCTCTTGATTGTACCGCCAAGTGCCACCACCAACATTCTAACAAGCGTAAGCGAAGCACCTGTCCAGCTGACACCTGCATCTGGGACATCAATTATCAGGTCAATCTTTTGCGTATTCTCTTCGCCATTTTCGTCTTCTGCCCAGCGGTAACCAATCTGGATAATATTCGCCCCATTCACCACAAGGCGTTCCGCATTGAACAAAATGTTGCTTATAATCTGCCACAGGCGCGATTCATCGCCTTCGAGCTGGGTCGGAATCGAAGAATCCACCAGCAATTCAAATTCCTCTGATTTCTTACGATGGCGTGCAGAACTATAGCAATCGCAAAGAACCGCGAACAAATCATATTCCTTAATTGAAATGTCGAGGCTGTTCGTGCGAATCTTGTTCATGTCCAGAATGTCATTCGACAGCAACAACAGTTCCTGACCAGACGCACGCATTTCAGAGACGTATTCATTCAAAGATGCATCCGAAGATTCTCTCAAGACTATCGCACCCATATTCAAGACATTCATCGCCGGATTGCGAATATCCTGACCTACGGATTCCATCATGCGCAAGCGATCCAGTTCATCGCTCAACAAATGATTTTTCAAATTGTACTCACGATGTTTGCGGACCAAGAAGAATCGAATACCAAGCCCTGTCAAGAACAGAAGCATCAAAAGGCCAACAACCCAGAACACCAAGAAAGACAGGCGATCTAGTCCGTTAGCAACATCTTCACCGGCAACCATTCCCGCCAAGATAAAGTCATCTTGTTTAAGCTTGGCCATGTAGAAATAAAATACTTCATCGCCAATTTGAACATTCTTGGAAGTTGCAAGACCGCCACGGTCCATATCCTGGCGGAGCCAACCGTAAACTTTATCCACATCAAAATCGACCCAAGCAGAATCTTGCCGCCAGCTTCCAGTGTTATTCTGAATTAAGACACGACCATCGTTATCGATAATCTGCGCAAAACATTTCTTTTCAAAGCAGTCTACATCAAAGAAATTCGTAATAGGAATATCGTTGTACTGTATGTACAATACATAGCGCACATTGTAGCGATTGTACACAGGCACGCCAAGCACAATTCCCATCTTGTCGCTATAGCAAATCGATTGTTTGCCACGGAAAGATTCCATAATGCAACGGTAGCTTTCATCGGGCAAAGCAAACACCGATTTTTCCGTATATACCGTACCATCTAGCGCAATCAACCCGTAACTCGACTTTCCATTTTTCAAATCCGAAAGCGCCATAAAATCTTCGACATGTGAACCATCAGCCTCAATCTTACGGGCAATCATCGAAAGCGCATTCAAGCGCATGTGCAATTTTTCATTGGCAAGGTCTGCAATCAATTCCGCCTGCTGAGACACCTGCTTTGTCACATAGACATTCAAGAGTGCATCGAGCTTTACACGCAGCAAGACACAGACAAGGCACAGCACAAACACGACGATGGCAAGCCACACCACCATCTTGATGTTGATTCTTGTAGTTCTAGGGGTTAATTCCATCGACTACCCCCTCGACAAACCAATCGAACCGATGCAACATAGCATCATCTGTCATGCTTTCGCCCTCGCCCACGCGAACTTCGCCATGGTTATCAACAACCGGGCCATAAAACACATCGAACTTTCCTTGAAGGAGTCGAAGTTTTTCTTCTTCAACTACTTGACGAATCGGATCTTCTACATTTCGAGTCAATGGAGACAATTCCATAATTTCGCTTTCAAGGCCAAGCCAATAAGCCTGTCCTTCAAACTTATCCTGAATTACCTCGCGAATCTTCGGGATGTAGAAATTTTCCCAGCGCCAAACAGGAGCAGTCAAGAACCGATCCGGAAACCTCTTGGAATTGTCTCTGTTATAACCAATAATCCATATTTTATTATTGTCAGCAATTTCATACGGCGACAAAGCATCCACATGTGTCGTCATGACATCGATGTTGTGTTGTTCAAAAAGCGAGCGCGTCGCATCGGCAGACATCGACTCGTCGGTCCAAGAACCACTCCAACTGACATAAACTTTTGCATTCGGGTTTACTTTTTTCACGCCGAGCGTAAACGCGTTAATTCCACGAACCACTTCAGGAATATTAATCGCGGCGACATAACCGATTTCATTCGTTTTCGTCTTTAATCCAGCAACAAGCCCCGAAAGGTAACGCAGCTGGTACATACGGCCAAAAAAGGTGGAAAGATTCGTTGTCGTCTGCAATCCTGTCGCATGGAAAAATTTTGTCTCCGGATGGTTTCTCGCCTCAATCAACGCAGGCTCGCCATATTCAACAGAAGTTGCCACAACAATTTTCGCCCCATTCTTGATGGCCCGTTCCATCACTTCGCGCGCCGAATAATCGGTAGGGACATTTTCATAATAGGCGACTTCTAGATTCAGAACCGATTCGGCCTTCTGCAAAGCCTCGTAATGAGTTTCATTCCAGCTATGGTCATTGCGAAGCCCAGGCATAATCACAGCCACACGGACTTTTTTCTGTTCTTCCTGAAATTCCGTTTCCGGCCCGAACATGAGCAGAACGCCAACAATCATCAAAAGAGCAATCGTCGATGTTAGAACAACCCACCTCATCGTTCCTCAAGCCCCCTCTGGATGTTTTCAATCAGTTCTGCATGCAAGGCCATCGCCAGTTCATGATTTTCCTGAATAACTTTCATTCGAGATTCGCGACTTGCATTTTCCAAATTACGGAACTTGTCAGCCATCGACAATGCACCAATGGCAACAGACGAATCATAAAGAACATGCATGTAGAAACGGTAATTGTCCCAGTCCGAATTCTTGTAGCAGTTATCCACATTTCTGCACAACGGCGAACCCACATATTCCTGCAACATTTCTACATAAATTTCTTCGTCATCAGCGCAGTAATTCAAGCCAGCCTTCACATCCAAGAATTCTTCAAACTGTTTAAAGCGTTCGACTAATGTCGGGGCAGTAACAGAGCGCAATTCAATTTCATCATCGTCGTACACGCCTTTATTCTTTTGGTCAGGCGCAACCACGCCATCCATCATGTTCGTAGAAGGCACCATAGGTTCCGACAAGTCTTCAAGCGTGAGTACAAGCTGCTTGGGCAAATACCACTTCATCGCACGGAACAAATCACGTTCCTTAAGCGGCTTAATCAAGTAATCCGCAAAGCCCTCGCCAAGGAACGAATCCTTCGTAAACGATTCCCCTTCCGACACAAGTGCAATAACAGGCGTGTCTTTATTCGGAGACTTCTCCATCATCCTCATTTTTCTAAAGACATCTATACCGTCCATCACCGGCATCATGTGGTCCAAGAAAATCAAGTCGTAATGCCTAGATTCCACCAATTGCAAGCACTGGTGCCCGCTCAACGCCTCGTCAATTTTCATCTGCGAATTCTTCAAGAATCCACGGAACACCTTGAGGTTCAATTCCACATCGTCGACAATCAAAATGCGCGCTTCGGGAGCAAGGAACACATCGGCAAGGTCCTTATTCTTGCGAGTGGCATTCCTGTAACGCATTGCAAAGTCGCCCATGGGTTCGGTATTCAGCACCAGCTGCGGGATTTCTACCAAGAACGAAGAACCTTCGCCATAGCGACTGCTAACCGTCATCTGCCCGCCGCATTTTTTCAGCAGTTCCTGCGTAAGGCTGAGTCCAAGGCCCATTCCTTCGACGCTCTTATTTTCATTAGAATCGTCGGTAATGTATTTCCTGAAAATAGAGCCACGGTCTTCTTTTCGAATGCCAACCCCCGTATCCTTGACGGCGAGTTTCAGCATGATATAGTCATCTGTACGAAGCGAACCCATCGGAGGCAAGTTGTCAAAGCCCACCGACAAAGACACTCCGCCCACTTCGGTAAACTTGATTGCATTCGAAAGCAAATTGTTGATTATCTGGATAATGCGATTTTCATCGCCCCACAAGCAAGACGGAATATCCGGGTCGCAATCCACATGGAACGCAAGCCCCTTGGCCTTGGCCTTCGGTTCGTTTTCATTGAAACATTCCTGCAGAACCGAGAACACATCGTATTCCATTGATTCAATGCTCAAACGGCCCGATTCAATTTTCGAAACATCCAAGACATCATTTACAAGCGAAAGAATACTCTGTCCAGCACTTTGAATATTGTTGGAATACTCTTTCATGCTGTCGTCATGCAAATCTTTCTGCACAATGGTATTCATGCCAAGAATACCATTCATTGCCGA
>Ga0310786_10011465_pt1 | contig 11060 bp, 5 predicted proteins | sample AusTroGonzalo_MG_FD_203881 | JGI IMG/M metagenome (GOLD analysis project Ga0310786, IMG submission 203881) | Bovine rumen microbial communities from tropical cattle in Woodstock, Queensland, Australia - Gonzalo_03 (v2) (version 2) | ecosystem: Host-associated > Mammals > Digestive system >...
GTGCCCGATGCAGCCCGCGTCTCCCTGGTGGAAGGTCAGAAGTACGACCGCACCAACTTCCTGCTCATGCACGCTATGGGTCCGAACGTGGCCGGCGTCATCGGCAGTGCAGTGGCCGCAGGTATTTTGTTGAGCTTCTTGTACTAGGACGTTCGTTCTGTAGAGACGCGATTAATCGCGTCTCTACAAGGTTTCATAAAAGAAATAGTAATAACAAAAGGTGTCGAGAACGGCACCTTTTTTTATGGGGAATAGTTTGGAGACAGATCTCCTATATCTGTTCTAAGCCTAATAATCAGAGTGCGCGCCCCACACCCCATTTCTTGCGAAATCTTGCAATAAAAATTTAATAATTAGAATTTGAATTGTTATGTTGATTTTGTATATCGCTGATAATCAGGCATAAAGAAAAATTCGCAAAACTCTTGACAAAGGGCAATTCTCGTATTATATTTGCAGTCTGAAAATATAGTATCAACAAAAACATCAAACCTATGGAACAGAAGAATCCAATTGAAGAGGCCCGGAGATATGTGGCCAATGCGAAAGAGATCATTCAGAACGCTAACTATGATCCAACACTGAAAATCTACACCGACAACAAATATGTCAAAACAGCGGGCAATATTTTGTGGTGCGGCTGCTTGGTTGCAATGGATGCAGTACTAGACATCCCCAAAGATAAAGGGCGTCCGTCCATAGAGAAATACAAAGAGGCGGCAGGAAAACGTGACAAGAAACTGTTAGCCGCCATTGTGGGTGGTTATGACACCATGCACTTGTACATGGGCTATGACGGCACCAGAAGCAAAAGAATATGCGCTGACGGCTTTAGCTTCGCCAACGCCATCATCAACCGTTGTGCCAAACTTTACACCAAAACGGCATGCGCATAAAGGTGTTTTTGCAGATTGAAATCGAACCTGCGGAAACAGAATACATCAGAAATTACTTCGCCAACGCCGCGCACACTCGCTCAATGTCGTCGTCGGTGGTGTCCCAGGAGGTCACCAAGCGGATTTCGTCGGCAGACTCGTTCCAGTAGTAGAAGAACGTAGTCTTGGACAAACGGTCGGCGACGGGACGTGGAAGTCTTAGCAACAAGATGTTGGCATCGGTGCGTTGCGTGAAAATATCACCGCGCAATTCGATGATGCGTTGCCGCAACTTTTGCGCCTGCGCGTTGGCATGCGCAGCATTCTCCTTCCAAATGCCCTGCTCGAGATAGGCGATGAACTGCGCACTGAGATAGCGCATCTTGGAGCTGAGCTGTGCACTTTGTTTGCGCCAGTACTTGAGATTCGGCACTAACTCTGGGCGCAACACCACAACCGATTCTCCCATCAACATTCCATTCTTCGTACCTCCGAAACTGACGATGTCCACCCCACAATCGGTGGTCATCTCTTTGAATGTCTTGCCCAACTTCACGGCGGCGTTGGCAATCCGCGCACCGTCTAGATGCAAATACATACCAAACGGATGAATATAGTCGGCAATGGCCTTGATCTCCTCGCACGTATAGACGGTACCCAATTCCGAACATTGTGAAATATAGACTGCTTTTGGTTGTGAATGGTGTTCGAAGCCCCAGTTAGTAAGTTGAGGCTCAATGAGTTGCGGGGTAAGCTTACCATCGGTCGTAGGAATACTGACCACTGCCGCGCCAGTCATGAAGGCGGGAGCGCCGCACTCATCTACCGCAATGTGGGCGGTTTGCGCACAAAGAATGCTATTGAACGACTGCACGCAAGCACGCAACGCCACTACGTTAGCACCTGTACCATTGAATACGGGAAATACCTCAGCCTGTTCACCAAACTGCTGCTTGAAAATCTCCCGCAAACGGGCGGTGTAAGTGTCGTCGCCGTATGCGATTTCGTGATCAATATTACATTGGGCAATCGCCTCTAAAATGGCGGGGTGCACCCCCGAATGGTTATCACTGCCAAAACTTCTCATAATTCAGAATTTTTCGGCGGCAAAAGTAACATTTTCCTTTGAAATTGTAGAGACGCGACGAATCGCGTCTCTACAAAATGTATTTTAATATCCGTTTTCACGTAAATTATTCCTTCTCTTTGATGCAACGCACGCTGTAGCCCAGACCCGAATGGCTATGGTTCATCAGTACTACATCACAGTCATGGCGTAAGAAGGAGGAATTGTTTAACGTCTCATAACCAACATTTTGCGTGGACCAGAAGTAAGTCTCTGACAATAACCCTTCATAACGATTTCGGGCTCCGTTATAGTAACCAGCAGGCAATGCCGTGAAGCCTGTGTTGTTGTTCCCTCCACCGTCAAGCCAGTACAGCGGCGACTTCAGCGCAGGGCTACCGTAAGCATTCAAGGCGATGTATTTTTCAGGCGTGGGCAGGTACCAACCCGCTGGACAAATGCCCTGCACATGCCCGAATCCGTTGTCCGCGCCATCGCGGATGGCCGCTTCGTAGGTGTACAACCGCCCGAACGTCGCCACATTCGCTGCCGTATCGGGATGCTGCAGGCTTGCGTACGCATACACGTTCGCAATCGCCTCACAATCACTATATTTGGTAGATTCGAGATTGCGTTGGGTCCAGCAGTCGCAGCCGATGCGCACTCCGTGATAGACGTTGCCCTCGCAATCCACCGCATCGGGACACTTTGGGTAGGCGATGACAATATGTTGCTCGCACGTATCACTGAAACCACAAATCGCATCCGTAAGCATCCACGTAATCACATTATCTCCCTGATAAAAAAGAAATTCATTGGGAATATCATTGGAGATGAGAAACGGCCACTCCTCTTCGCAAAGAATCGTAGGATCGCCTATCCGCTCAGGATAAATCTTCATCGCACAATCGCCGAAGGCCAGCGTGTCGAAAACATCGGGAGGACAAGCTATGGAAAAATCTGTAATGCAAGGACTTACATTCAATTCCAGCACAACAATACTGTCGCAGCCATTGCTCCCAACCAGCGTATCACTCCAAACATAGGTTCCCGCTTCTTCAATGTTTTCGAAAACGTGATGTGCGACCGTCACCTTTTCATCTTCAACTTGATACAAGAAAATTTCTTCTCGTATGGTATCGCGATTTACCTTTAATGGTTTGATATGCAGGTACATCAAACTATCACAACCTTTCATCGTCTTCATTTTCAACACAAAATCCAACTCTTGACCCGAAACAGACAAAACTTCGATTAAAGTGACATCCGAAGAAGAGACCGATACTTCATCACCTTCGACCGAGATGGTCACTTCGGGGCTTAAATCGTATGGAATGGTAACGGAATTCTCATATAGACAAATAGTTACCGTATCGTATGCTTCGTATGTAGGAAGAATCGTCAGGTGCAAATAGGAGATTGTATCCACCAACGCACCATTCATAACTTTCTGACCAGGAAACTCGTAATACCCTGATATTCCAAGAGATTCGGGGAGTGGCTGCCCATGCCATTGATAATCTTCCAAATTATCAACCCATGAGTATTCGGATGTAAACGTACGACCGCAAATGCTATCTTGGTGCAACGACTCCACTATCAGTACAATTGTGGAGATGCTGTCACAACCGTTAGAGCCTCTGAGGGTATCGTTTCTGACATGGACTCCTGCTGTTGTAATGTCGAAGAAAGCATGATCGTCAACTGTGATTTGTCCATCTTCGACCTGCTCAATGAACACATCGTAATAAAGCGTATCTCGTACAACGGATGAGACATCAACATGCAGATACACAAGACTATCGCAACCTCGAACCGTCTTCATTTTGAGAAGATAATCATCCGATGACGCCACAGGCTCAACTATCACTTCTTCAGAAAGAGAAATTACGGAGAGATGACCGCTTTCAATTCGTAACTTTATATTGGAATTTTGGTCATAAATCATCTCGGAAACCGTTTCATAGAGGCACCATTTCACGGTGTCAAATTGCTCATACTCAGGCCAAATGGTCAGATCGTAATAGGCTATCGTGTCAATAGTTCCATTATCCGTCACCTTGCTACCGTGGTGCTCGTAGCGCCCTGAGGTCGTACCTGGGCGAAATATAGTATCGAAAGGGGCAAAATAGTAATCCTCATGAAGAGAGCATAGCGAATCTGCATAATAAGTGTGATTGTCCACTCGCAATATCAACGTAATCATGCTGTCACAACCGTGAATCGTGTTCATCCGGCTATGGAAGACATAATCTCCTGGGACAGAAACATCTATATTCGTAAACATAGCATCCGTTGGGGAGGTATAGGGCATTTCCGACACTTCCGTCTGCTCATAAATCGTATCCTTATCAAATGTTTCATACACCTCAACTGTATTCCTAATCACCACCGTATCAGAAAGATATATAACCAAAGCATCAAAGTCTGAGGTACTGGGAGGCGATACTTCCATCACTTCATTTTTTGGAGAATCGGCCCAAAAAGCAACAGGTTGATCTTCATAATTCCGAATCAGACGTATGGCAAATTTTTGATTCAGCGCAGACGATTCCACTTCTCCATCGTCATGAAAAACAAGCAATGACCTTCCATTCGGGGGCACTGAAGAAGTCCAATGAGTCTGCTGGAGGAATGCCGAATAATCACCTCCCACCGCATCAAAGGCATTTTTCAACATCGGCAAAAGACCATAGATGAGGCGCATTTGCATCGCATCCGGAATATACCAATCACTTCCCACGGCATTTACTGCATCCACCCAATAGGGGATTCCCGTATTTTTCAATGCTTGCGTGACATTTTTCCCATAATAGTTCCAAGAATCAAGCGTGGTAGAGTAAGGAAAATCTTGAGCAAAACTCAAAAGCGACGATGGAAGATAACCATTCGCAATAAGTGCATACACGGTGTCCAAATCATTCAGCGCAACCACCCAGCCGCTATTGGTGTTATCGGGATTCACATAAAACACCACACCTTGAGAACCATCTTGAAAAGTATAGAGATCTCCTACTTGTCGCGTTTGACCATATACGACTCCAAAGTTGCTCCATGCCCCAACCATCAACAGAAACAAAAAAGTATGTATAATTGTCTTTATATTTTTCATAATCAGCTTATTATCAATTTATTAGTTTATTTTCACAAACAAGCGCAAAATCAGAAAGCAATGATAGGACGAGTTCCATGTTGATTTCCAATAGCGGATGATGCTACGCCTCCAAGATTGGAAATAATCCATGCGTTACTATTGTTGTAAACCGTAGAGGTCCAATAGCCCGATGAGGACATCGGCATCACATTGGAATTCTGTTCTGCCAGTTTTCGCAGTGTCCGATTCACCTTCAAACGATTGATATACAACACATTCATTTCACCGAGGGAGGGCATGTACCAACCTTCGGGTTCAGAGCCTACCTGGAAGGTGTTGGAATCATAATAGAGACAAAACTTAGCTGCCGGAGCGTGGTGTTCGAAATTCGCATTTGGTGCGGCATCCACTGCATTTCGTATCCGCCGCGTGTTTGTCAAGCCGTCCATATCCCATAGCGCAGACTCTCGGGAGCTTTTCGGCAATATGGATGTACCTCTCATCGTCACGGCCATCGGCTGAGTGCTTTCCGACAGTGCCACTGCCAATCCGTGAAGACCTAGAATATCCGTTTCGAAGACTACTCCTTTAGCTATTTTGTCGCTAAGCAGGAAGGAATCTATTGATAACAGGGTACCGTCGGTGCACAACACATCCCCGACTTTGCCTGTTCTCGTCACTGACACTACACGCGAACTTTTAGCTGAGCCACTCACATCCACCTTCATGGTGGCACTATCTCCGAGACAGACATTTTCCGACTCTATGTGAGCATCCAAAACAGTCAAGTTCAGCACTTCCAGACTATCACATCCATTTGTTCGAGAATACAGCACAACATATTGCCCTGATTGCTCGTAAAGACTGTCGTGCCAAAGGAACGTTCCTCCGTGAAGTACGGTAGTCAGCACCGTTGTGTCATGAACTATTGGCGCATTCACGAAGAGTTCGAAAGTCACTGCAGAATCGCAGCCATGCTCGCCCATTCCGGGGTAATTCTTTGTGAAATAGTAAATTCCAGCTTCTCGGACAGCTGCATTCAACTCCTCAGACGATGCTATTTCGGGGACGATGCCATAGGGGTCATCGTATGTGCGCGTTTGGCTTTGGCACACCTCATCTCGCAACACGGTCTCATGTTTCGGCCACACATCCGCAATGGCTACCCCTGGCGCACATTCCACCACTGCGCTCCAACCTGCAGCTGAAATCTTACCACTCGAAAAACTGAGTGTGAGAGTATTTCCTGATGAAATCACCATTCCCGGATTCCAACTACTGCTTGTTAAATCCCAAAGCAAAGAATCCGCATGCAATTCTTCACCTGTAAAAATCTGAAGATGCGAAGTCTTTGACAACGCTAATTCCTCAAAATGGAGAACAATCGGCCTGCCGTCGGCGGAACGGAAACGATGCACCGCACTGCTGAGGGCTGGATAATTCTCTTCAGAGCCTCCAGCATCGAAGAGACGGACTCCTTGCCCACATTCCAAAACCGTCATTCCATCTTGCATATCCATCTCTCTGGATACCAATCCATTAATCGTTGGACATTGGCTTTCAGTTTCCAACGCCACATAGAGAATCGTTCTCTGTGTGATAGCAGCCGTATCATAATACGACCATGTCTCGTCATTAACCATTGTGTCCGTCTTCAACAGCTGTGTGAGAGCATAATCCGAATACCATTTAAGAAGATAAGGTTCTGACAACGTGGCTTTTGCGCTAAGTTGTGCATCGCTGCCATGACAAACCGTGTCATAGGTGGTCAACACTGTGCACGCCGGAAGCACATCCGTTCGTATGTGTATGTACGCGGTATCTGCCGTGTCCGCGTGCATATACGCGCACCGCCCGTCATCCACCAAAACTGGATAGATTTTTGCGTCCGAAAGGGTCGAGAAGAGGTCCCGCACCGTATCGCCCGGAGTGGCAGTATAACTTCGGGACGAGATGCCGCTGCCATTTGAAAAGGCAACTTCAAAGCGTACTTTGTCCACATCCAAGAGCGTGGTGGGCACGAAAAGCACCTCCACAGAATCACCTGGACAAACCGTAGCATCAGGCGTTACAGTAAGGTGGGGGGCCTCTTGAACGGTCAGAAAAATGCTGTCTGACAGTTCTTGTGCACACTGGTCGTATGCAATCACCACTTTGTACCAACCACTGCTTCCACCACGCGGAATGTGGACGTATGGATCCGATGTTGTAGCGTGAAAACCGTCCGGGCCAGACCATTCATAGCGAAGCACCTCACTGATGGAAAGCGCATGCACCTGAATAGTGGTACCTTCGCAGGTAGAATTGGCCGTCAAGCCATCATCAAACCATACTTTTTTCAACTCTGCCAACATTCTCGGATAAAAATTCACATGGAAATATGAAATACAAGAATCTGATATCAAGCAAGATAGTTCCTCATTCGAACGCATTGGAACATTCAGGAACACACCCGTATTGTTCGTTCCCAACACCTCTCCTTGTCGGTCAGGACGACTATATAAAATATATGTATAGGGTTCCGTGCCATTATTTCCTTTCACATACGCATTGCCCATCGTGGATGATGAGTCACAGAGCAACGCAAGTGCATATTCAAACTCCACTGTTTTAATGTCAACTTCCAACGTGTCATACGTAACCATCGATTCACAGGCAGGGATGGAATTTATATCATCTGGTTTGAATTCAAAGATGTACTCACCTGGCATCGAAACTCTTACGGGCGTGTTCAAGCTAAAGGAGGAAGTGTTGACATAGCTGTTGTGTGGGGCTTTAATCACCTTTATGATGGGATTGATAACACTCTCTATCGTATCCACCCTATCTTCAGAAGCATACCTTCTGAAAAATGTTCTCAAATATCTTCCAGCCGTATATTGTATGTACATATTGCCGCAATCCTTTGTCACTATGTAAGTTGGCTCCTCTAAAACGTCCATTTTCACATAATTATTAAATTTGGCTTCGAGTTTCAATAAGAAAGAGTCGCAAGGAGTAACCACCTCGAACCAATAGGGTCCGGTCAACAGACAATAATCCCTTATCGACAATGATCGACCATCGTATTTCCCCTCAATAATGGCTCCGTTTTCCACACGGTCGCGAGTGATTTCCCACCTTTCGGTAGCGGGATCATACATAGCCACGAAATTGTAGAAGTTATGATCCGGACTGCGCACCAATCGTATTGTCGTTGAAATGCGCGGGGAAGAGACTGGTGACGGCAATTGCAATATGGTCACGCTTTGCATATCTCGGCAACAATACTGCGACTCCTGGGTTTGTTCGGTAGTCCAAGCAGGTACCACCCGACCATGACTACGGAAAAACGTCATAGTATCTTCCGTAGCATACAGTTCGCATCCCTTTCCGTCCATCAATCTGCGAAGGACGGGAATCGTAAAAGTAGTATCATCCAAAGAGCCATATCGAGCCTCCACATCGCGCGCATTAAGGTAAGAGAAATCAGTGATAATCCCGATAGTGTCCATTTTGATAACTTCGCCCGTTCGCTTATCCGTGTAAACCCACGACAACGGATGGGTATAATAGTATCGATAATAGTCTTTTGCTATCGGTATATCCGAGGTCACATCGTAAATATTATTAGGCAGATAAGGTTCATTAGGATAGACACTGGTAGTATAGTAACGAATACTGTAATAATTTCTTTGCCAATCTCTTAGAGTACCACAAGGTTGCTCATTCTCATGAATGGCCAGTGTAATATCAGCAGTATCCTTCTCAAAATAACGCTCATCAGGTTTTAAGTACTGGAATGCAAGGGTCTTCTGCCATTCTTCACAGCCTTCCAACTTATATTCAAATGTAATTTTGCGATTCCATATATCACAATATTTTCCGGCAGAATAAACTGTATCATAAAGCATAAACGTGTTTTCTATAACGCTTGACGGCAAAGGCATCCACTCCTTGGCTTCAAGGCCCTCATACACAATGCGATAGCGTGCATATTGCGCCATGTATGTTCTATAGGGTTCCACAGCCTTATCAAATTTCACAAGAACTTTGACTACATTGGAATCCGCAAAGTTGCCAGAAGAGGCATAAACACTCAATTTCGTCACCTTCGGGAGCCCGGTCACAGACACATTTTGCGTAATGCGTGGCAGGCCATAGCCGCAGCCATCCACCAAATAAAAATCCCAAGTTCCTGCGCCCAAAGTGTCAAAAGTATAATAATACTTATAAGATGCATCGTCGGCATAAGAGCCGTGATGTTGATAATCAGGAAAGATTTGAGTGCGGAGTGTGTCACCTGTTGAATGATCACACACCGTTACAGTGTAGGGAAAACGGCCATCTAATACCAGCAGCTGCACGCGCCCACTGTTTTCGCAAGACACAGTCGGCATATTTCCCGCTCTTGTTGTATATATGGCGGTCTGCACCAATGCAGATGCTTCGGGTTTTTGATAGGTGGTCGTCACGGTCATCACCAATTGTGTATCCACCCTCACAAAACCGCCAGAGCCGTTGTCCTGCAAGCCTTCCACCCCAACGACGTATGTGCCGTTGTTAATCGTAAGCGTGTCTTCACCTCCGGTATAATACCAGCCTGAATAGTGGATGGTGTCGCTATTCGGCAACCGATAGTAGATGCGCACTTGCGACAATCCGTCAGGCAACGAATCCAGCACCGCCCCTTGCGAATCCATCAAAGCATAGATAATCTTGCCATTGTTATAGCAAGAGGCTGCCGAAGTCGAAAAGCGGACATGAAATGGAACATTTTGCGCTTGAGTCAGCATCGCGCAAAAAAGCATCATCGTCAGCAAAAAATGTAGTTTTTTCTTCATGACATGTTTTTTTTTGATAATTGTTGAGTTTATTAATTCTAATTGTCCTAAAAAGATTCGTCATATCACGAATTTTCATCGCGGCAAAAATAAGACTTTTCCCAACACAAATCTTAAATTATTAAAATTATTTTTTATTTTCATTTCTTAACAATTAACTGTAAAAATTTACGTTTCACAATTTCGGATAAAATTGTCTGCTTTTGTTTCAAATCTGAGATTAAGGTTTGAATGTGGATGGAAAAGTGGATGGAAGAATTGCACTATTGATATGAAAAATGGAATTTTGAGAAAAAAGGCTTGGTGAAAAAACATCTCTTAAATGAAGTGACCAACGTCTCAAAAATCGTATCTTTGCCGCCTGAAAAAATCATTCAAGAATATGCTACCAGACATTTTTTGGTCATCTGAGGCCTGTAAAGACAACTTTTTCTTAATCGCAGGACCGTGTGTGGTGGAAGGTGAGGAGATCACTTTTCGTATCGCACGAGAAATCAACGATATATGCAAAAATTTAAGCATACCATTCTGTTTCAAAGCATCTTACAGAAAAGCCAACCGTTCATCGGCCAGTTCCTTCACGGGCATTGGGGATGAGAAAGCGCTGGCGATTCTGAAAGCCGTGAAAGAGGAGTTGCACGTACCCATTGTAACGGACATCCACACCGCTAATGAAGCGGCATGGGCAGCAGAAGTTGCTGACGTACTGCAAATTCCCGCATTTCTTTGTCGTCAGACCGACCTGCTGGTAGCGGCAGCGCAAACGGGTCGCACCATCAACATCAAGAAGGGACAATTTATGTCGCCGGAGTCGATGCGCGGTGCGGTAGGCAAGGTGCGCGGCGCGGGAAATCCACGCGTGATGCTCACCGAGCGCGGCACCACTTTCGGATACCAAGACCTTATCGTCGATTTCCGCGGTGTGAAGGCCATGCAGGAGAACCAATGTCCGGTCATCCTCGACTGTACCCACTCATTACAGCAGCCCAACCAGCCCTCCGGAGTCACCGGCGGGCGTCCCGACCTCATCGAGACCATTGCCAAGGCCGGCGTGGCCGTCGGCTTCGACGGTCTCTTCATGGAGACCCATCCCGAGCCCGCCAAAGCCCTCTCCGACGGCGCGAATATGCTTCCGCTACACGAACTTAAGCCGTTGTTGGAGAAGTTGTTAAGGATACGGAGGGCTGTGATGTAATGGTTAT
>Ga0310786_10011467_pt1 | contig 11059 bp, 16 predicted proteins | sample AusTroGonzalo_MG_FD_203881 | JGI IMG/M metagenome (GOLD analysis project Ga0310786, IMG submission 203881) | Bovine rumen microbial communities from tropical cattle in Woodstock, Queensland, Australia - Gonzalo_03 (v2) (version 2) | ecosystem: Host-associated > Mammals > Digestive system >...
TGCCGGTATCGCGAACAACAATGACACCGACCCGCTCATCCTTCGCGCTATAATCACCTACTGCCGTCTGAACTTCGGGCAGCCGGACGATTATGATCGGCTAAAGCTGTCTTACGATGAGCAGAAGGCGCAGCTCAGCATGGCAACGGGGTACACGGAATGGACAGAAGCGACATCATAACACTTTACGCTGACACTGTATCCTATGATGATTACGGTGTTGCGGTAAAGACGCGGACGAGCCGCGATGTGTTCTGCAAGGTTGACTCTGTTTCGCGTGCTGAGTTCTATGAGGGTGGACGTGCCGGACTGAATCCGGAGTACAGAATAACGATGTTTTTCGCTGACTACAATGGCGAGGTCCTTGTAGGTTACAACGGGCGGAATTATTCGGTATATCGGACCTATCAAGCCGGCACGGACATCATCGAGCTGTATGTTGAGCGGAAGAACGGTACGGACGTCACAGTCACCACAACGGTTCCCGGAGGTGGTAGCAATGGCGGTAGCACCTGATAAGTTTGCACAAGCTATAAACAAGGTCCTTTCCGACTATGAGAAGGGGCTGATAGCTGATGTGGAAACACTCAACAGAAAACTCACGCGGACGGGAGTGAGCGAGGTAAAACGTGCTTCCGGACAGTTTGGCGGCTCTGGTGCTTATGCCAAGGGCTGGACATCTAAGTTCGAGAGCAAACGGCTTTCCTCACAGGGGACGATCTACAACAAAGACCTTCCCGGTCTTCCTCACCTGCTTGAGCATGGTCATGCGATGCGCGGAGGCGGGAGAGTTCCCGGCCGGGCACACATTGCTCCGGTTGAGGAAAAACTGATCAAAGAATTTGAGAAGGCGGTGGAAAAAGCTGTATGACCCATAAAGAAGTATTTCAAATCATCTCCGGGATCGTGATGACGCCGGCAAAGGGAAGCAAACCTGCTGCCTACATACCGACCGCCTATTACCAGTTCCTGGCTGATGATCCGAACAATCCACCGCCGCCTCCGCCGTTTATCTGCTACTACTACACCGGCGACAACGATGTCAAGGCGGATGACGCGAACTATCAGAAAATCCGCCAGCTCAGCGTGGAGCTGTACTGCGACAACAAAAACTTCACACTTGAATCAGCCGTGGAGAGTGCATTGACCTCCAACGGCTTTGTATACAGCAAATACGAGGAATACATCGACGATGAGAAGATGTATATGACAACTTATGAGATGGAGGTAATCATTACCGATGGCTGATACCAACAAAATCAGATATGGCATTAAGAACTGCTACTATGCCAAGGCGACCATTTCCACTACTGGTACGGCAACTTACACCACTCCCGTAGCCCTTCCCGGCGCCGTCTCGATCAGCTTCGATGCGCAGGGAGACATGAACAAGTTCTTCGCCGACAACATTGCGTACTTCACCAGTGTGGCGAACAACGGCTACGAGGGAGATCTGGAGATTGCCAAGATCCCCGATGAATTCCTTACGGACTGCCTCGGCTTCATCAAGGATGCCAATGATGTCCTTGTTGAGGATGCCGGAGCTGCTCCCGTACACTTTGCTCTCATGTTCCAGTTTGAGGGTGATGCGAACGCGAAGAGGACCGTCCTCTACAACTGCGTTGCTACCCGTCCTGCTGTGAACGGAAGCACCAAAGAGGAAAGCATTGAGCCGCAGACCGAAACGATCAGCATTTCCGCTACTACGGTCTACAACAGTGTGCTTGGCAAAGATGTGGTCAAGGCTTCCTGCACCGAGACCCAGAGCACGGTCTACGGCAGCTGGCTGTCTTCGGTCTACCAGACCACAACTACGTGATAAGCAAAACAAGGAGGCACTATGTTATACGGCATGGTTAAAATCGGCGACAAGGAATACCGGATGTGCTCAGCTGCGTCCGTGAATGTCGCCTACTTCAACATTTTCCACGAGGACTTCATGAGCCTGATGAACCCGGAAGAGCCGACCAAGGCAATCACCCCGTTCATCAAGATGGCGTTCGTTATGGCAATGAAGGGCGAGAAGTCCAGGGATGAGGTCGATAAGCTGACGAAGGCCGACTATGAAGCCTGGCTGGATGAATTCACCATGGGTGACCTTGTGAACGCTATCGGTGACATCCAGGCGCTTTATCTCAGCAGTTCTGTCGGCACAGCTGTGTCTAAAAAAAACAGCGTAGGACCGACCGACAATTAACGACCGCCTTGTTCCTCTTACGAGCGATCCAGACCGGGCTGACTCTTGACGATCTGGACCGCTTGGAAGTGGGGACCGTATACGACATCATGACCGAGGCGGCCAATGATGATGCGAAATACAACTATGTAGCCACGCAAGAGGACTTTGACAGGTGGTGAAAACTTAACCGATGGCGAAAATAGCTGGTATAACGATAAAACTGGGTGCAGATGCTTCCGGTGTAGAGAAGGCTTTAAAAGGTATCGACTCCAGTCTGAAGAAGACACAGAGCAACCTTAAGGACATCAACAAGCTCCTGAAGCTGGATCCAGGCAACACCGAGCTTCTTACTCAGAAACAGAAGAACCTTGAGAACGCTGTAAAGCTGACCGGAGACCGGCTGAACGAGCTCAAAGAGATCCAGAGCCAGGTGGCCGAAGGGTCAACCGAATGGGACGCGCTGCAGCGTGAAATCATAGCAACCGAGCAGAACCTTGAAAAAGCGAAGAACGAGCTGAAAGACTTCGGCAGCGTAGCCGAGCAGAAACTGAAAGCCGCCGGAGCAAAGATGCAGGAGTTCGGCGGTAAGGTCGAAGACGTTGGCAAAAAGCTGTCTGTGGTCAGTGGAGCTGCTGCAGCTGCGCTCGGTGCGATCGGTAAGCTCGGGTACGATACCATGAAGTCCGCCGACGAGCTTGCCACTCTTTCACAGAAAACCGGCGTATCGACGGATGAGCTGCAGAAATGGCAGTATGCAGCGGAGTTGGTCGACGTTGACGTGAACACCATTACCGGCGCGATGACGAAAATGAAGAAAAACATGGCTTCGTCAACTGATGCGTTCACAGAGATGGGTGTTGAAGTCAAGAACGCCGACGGAAGTTACCGGGATGCGGTCGATGTGTTCTATGACACGATCGCGGCGCTCTCGAAGATTGACAACGAAACAGAGCGAGACCTGAAGGCCATGGAGCTGTTCGGGAAGTCTGCGGATGAACTGGCCGGTATCATCGATGACGGCGGTGCAGCGCTCAAAGCATACGGCGAAGAGGCGGAGAACCTGGGCCTGATCATGAGCGAGGAAACGGTACAGTCGTTGAATGATACGAACGACACCGTTGACAAGCTGAAGCAGAACGTGACTGGAAGCCTGGCTCAGGCCGGCGCAACTCTTATTCAAACTTTTGGCCCGGCGCTTGAAAAGGTGGCCGGGTTTATCGGAACTGTAACAGAAAGAATCCGGAATCTTACACCAGAACAGGCTGAAATGATCGTGAAGATCCTCGGGATCATCGCGGTGGTCGGTCCGCTCTTGCTGGTGATCGGGAAAATCATATCGGCAGTTGGAACGTTGATGACTGTCCTGCCGCTCCTGGCGGGGCCGTTTGGCATCATTATTGCTGTCATAGCGGCGGTAATTGCGATAGGTGTCCTCCTGTACCAGCACTGGGATGAAATCAAAGCCTGGGCGCTGAATCTGAAAGACAACCTCGTGAAAACGTGGGAGAACATCAAGGTTTCCATTACAAAGACTGTTGAAAACATCAAGTCGAAAGTAACAACCGTCTGGACGACCATTACGACCACGGTTAAGAACAAGATTGACGATCTGAAGAACGGCATCAAACAGCGGTTCGACAATATTCGCGACACGATACAGGCAACGATTGACCGCATTAAGAACATTTTCAACTTCCAGTGGTCTCTCCCGCATCTGAAAGTGCCGCACATCACGGTGCAGTGGCAGCCAACAGACAGCGCCTTTGCTCAGTTCTTTGGCTTCAGCTCACTCCCGCACCTGTCGGTTGACTGGTATAAGAAAGCGTATGAGAACGCCGTCATGTTCACAAAACCGACTGTGCTTCAAACTCCGTATGGAGCGAAGGGCTTCGGAGACGGCTCCGGCGCTGAGATTGTCATGGGACTGAACAAGCTGCAGGAACTGGTTGGTTCATCCGGAGACGTGGTGATCAACGTGTACCCAGCCGCCGGCATGAATGAACAGCAGCTTGCGCAGAAGATCCAGAAGGTATTCATTGCGAACTATAAAAACAAGGAGCTACTGAATGTATAACTCAATCACTTTCAACAGCAAGAACCTTCTCACGGAGTTCGGCGTATATATCTCCGGGCAGGGCACGTTCGGGGCCCCGGACCGGGAATACACCTATTACGATGTGCCCGCCAGGGACGGAAGTGTTCTCGGTATCGGTTCTAAGCTGAACAACATTCAGGTATCGTACAAGGCCGGGATCGTCAGCAATTTCTCGGCCAATATGCAGGCGCTGCGCTCGTTCCTTCTTTCAACAATCGGATATGCGCGGCTGACTGATACATATCATACAGGCGAGTACCGCATGGCACTCTATGAGAACAGTTTTTCTCCCAGTGTGATATCCACAAACAATGCTGGCGAATTCACACTGACCTTCAACTGTATGCCGCAGCGTTTCCTCACGAGCGGGGAATCTGTGCAGTCATACACGGCGAGTGGTACACTGAGCAACCCGACTCATTTTGATGCGAAGCCGCTCATCCATGTGTATGGGTACGGCAACTTTACCATCTCCGCGACCGGTTACGGCGGTGTTCAGGTCGAAATCGCGAATCCGTCCGTCACTGATTTCTACATTGACTGCGAGACGATGAACATCTACAGCGGGTCAACGAACCTCGCTTCTTATGTTGCGTTCAAGAAGAGCGGCACGTCCCAGTATGGCGTGGATGCGCCGGTTCTGAGACCGGGAAGCAACAGTATCACGAAATCGTCCTCTTCTATCACGAAACTGGAAATCACGCCCCGTTGGTGGGAGGTGTGATATGTACCCTATCCTGTATGATTCCACGAACCTACATTACACAAACCTCGGCAAAGGAAAACTGACGGATGTTCTTTCGTGCGAAGTGTATGAGGAGCTGAACGGTGAATACTCTGCCGAGTTCACTTATCCGGTCACCGGCGCGAGAATCAACGACCTGTACAACGGCGGCACGGTGCTGATCTGGGCGCCGACATACGATAGCACGTTCAGCCAGGCGATGGAGTGGTTCGATATTGTCAGCCATTCGATGGAGATATCCGGAGTGGTGACATTCCACTGCCAGCACGTTTCACGGCGCCTCGCATGGTCTATGCTGCTCGGTCCGACTGTGTACACAAACACGCTGTTCACCAACGCGACCCCAGCGCAGTACGGCGGGCTGACGTTCACTCACGAAGGGAGCAGCCCTGTCGGCAATACGCAGTTCACGATCACAGAGCCCAAATCTCTGCTTGCTTGCCTGATCGGTGATGAGGAATCCTGTGTTGCCAACTTCGGCGGCGAGTTCGCTTTCCGAAGCAAAACTACCTCGGTTCCCGAAACGATCCAGTGCGCATGGACATGGAAGACAACCAGAGGAGCAGACCGTGGCGTTCAGATCCGGTTCGGATACAACATGATGTCGTTCAACTGGGAGCGAGACCGCACCGAGGAGTTCAACGCTTACCTTCCTTACTGGCAGGACTCCAACGGGACGCGGATATATGCACCGTCCCCGTACTATGTGACACCGACCACAGCAATATCTCCGATTATCCTGCAGCCGCTCGACTGCTCCGGAGACTTTGAAACACAGCCGACATCAGCCCAGCTACAAACGTTTGCCCAGAACAAGCTGGACACAGAAACGCCGTGGATTCCGAAGGACGGAATCACGGTGGACTTCCTCAACGGTGTTGAAATAGACCCGCACAGCCCTCCGATCACCCTGGGCGATATCGTTCACGTCAAGTGGTACGATGCGGGCATCCAAATCGACCAGAAGGTTATTTCCTACCGCTTTGATGCCTTGCAGGAGAAATACATCGAGATGAAAATCGGCACGAAGCAGAACAAATATGTAGCGATTGAGGTGGAGAAATGATCAGAATAACGACCCCGACCATCACGCTTAAAGTCCCGATGTACGACCTCACGGAGACTGATGTGCTTGTGACCATCAAGCAGAAAGACAACGTCATGACTTTTGCACCGGACACCGTAGCGTATGAGGACGGGAAGAGCACCATCACTTGCACCCTCACCCAGGAACAGACGCAGCTGCTGCAGCTGGGCCTCTGCAAGGTGCAGGTCAACTTTACATTCACGGAAGACAACGAGCTGCGCCGGCTGGCGACTAAGGTGGCCACCGTCTCCGTATGCGAACAGCTGTTTGAAGAGGTGATAACCGCATGATCAACCTTGAAGTTGAAAACAACGATGTGGATCTGGAAGTCTCCGACCTGCGGAAGGGCGCTGACGGTATCACTCCGGAAGTATTCGTGACCGATATCACTGATGGCCACAACGTGCTGTTCTATTACGGGGCTGACGATTCGCGGAATAAGAACTTCGATGTGATGAACGGCGAGCAGGGAGATCCGGGCGAGACTGGCCCTGCCGGACCGGGACTTGCACCCGGCGGAACGACCGGACAGATTCTGGAGAAGAACTCGAACGATGACTACGACACCAGATGGGTCGACAAGGAAGGCGGAAGCCTGTATGTCACGTTCACGTCCACCGGCGGCTCCATCGTTGCCGGCTATACGGTCTCTGAGATCATTGCCGCGTTCAATAGCGGGAAGGCCGTATACGGATTCTATCAGGGGACGGTCTACTACCTTGCCTTCATTGGCAGCACATCCGTCACGTTCCGGGATGTCACGCAGACCAGCACGAGCCAGATCTCGCAGTACATTCTTTCAATGAGCGGGCTGGACAGCAATGTTGCCACGTTTTCCAGTTCTTACTTTACGGCTCCAACAGAAGTCATGAGCATCACCTGGACATATAAAAGCGGCGGGTGGAGGTCGAGTAGGAACATTTCCGAAATCAGCACCGCGTTCATGAACGGGCAGGCGATCATCGGCCGGAACGACCACAAGGCATACTATCTTGCCGTAAACAACGGTACGGTCTCCGGAGAATTCCGCACGATGCCTGAGATTGACATCAGCGGTTCCACTCCGACTATCACGATACAGGGCTTCACATTCCTGACTCACGACTCTACCGGGTCTTGGTGGCAGTCCTACACAAGGACGCTGACGGGTGTAACACCTTGAAACTGATTATCCCGACACTGCTGATCCGCGTCCCCGTGATCGAGCGGGAAAAAGGAACGGACGGGCAGGAGATTGTTGACGCACCGTTCGCGGCAGCCATGTGGCACTGGAACGAGCTCACGGTCATTGCTGATCACGCGGGGCAAGAGTTTAAGAGACTCGGCCGGGCGAAGGTCGGCACGGTGGCATGGCTCGGCGAGACGCGCTACAAATGCATCCTGACAGAGATCGGCTGGATCCAGGACAAGCGGCTGTACCGTGCGAGCGGGCAGTACGTTCACGAGGCATGGACAACAGGCTTATGCATCTACACCTGCCACGGTCAGAAGTTCGGCAACATCCAGCCGATTAGACTTACACACTGGAGGGAAACATGACACCAGAAACACGAATTGATTTTTACCTCGCAGATATCACAGACGATCCGGATGCCGGCGCGATCCCGGAGCCGGTGACGCGGATAGACAACTATCTTGCCCACCTGTGTGGCGAAACGGTCACGCTGCAGGAGCCGGTCACGAGGATTGACCACTATCTTGCTTACCTGTGCGGCATGGATGTACAGATTGAGGAACCGGTCACCCGCATTGACCACTACCTTGCAAAGCTGTGCGGGATGGACGTGGAAGTGCCCGAACCTGTCACGCGGATTGACTACTACCTGTACCAGTGGGCAAGCGAGCCGCAGGGCTTCCTCCACACCCTCACCGGCTCCATTCTCCACATCACAGACGGACTTGCAAGACCTGCGGAATCTCTTACAGTTTCCTTCGGCCCAATACAGACGGGGAGCGGTGACCCTTCGCCGGATAACGTGCGACCCATCAGCGGACGGACGGGATTGGATGTGTTCGTCAGCAACGATAACCTACTTGACCCAAGCGGATTCGTTGACGGCATTTATTCCTCTGCGAACTTTGATGTCACAGCATCAAACACTTACATCAGCACAAAGATATATCTAAAAGCGGGAGATTATACTCTGTCAGCATCTGAAGCAGGAGCAACAATTGACAGAAGAATCCTTAACGGCTCGATGTCTTCCGCAAACCGCAGTCTTCCTATGAATTTCACGTTGAACGAAGACGGGTGGTTTGGATTCAGCACAAGCGGAAAAACGCTCGGATTTCAGATAAACCTCGGCAGTACCGCACTCCCCTATGAGGAATACTCAGGCGAAACCAAGACCGTCACATTCCCCTCGACCGTCTACGGCGGTACGGCAGAAGTGGTCGGAGGGAATGGGAGCAAGACATGGGAAGCCGTTGACATGGGCGATATTGAGTGGTCGGTTGTTGACGGTGCTTATCCCAATCTGAAAAGATTCAGAACTGTTGCCTTTTCAACAACAGCAGTGGCGGGGGATGTTGTCCCCAGTAATGTCCTTTGCGAATGTTTTGCTACGCATAAATGGAACGACATCTCAAGCGGAGCACCCGATGGTGTATATGTTTCCACTGCTGGATTCGTAAATATAAGAGCAGTTGATTATTCTACCGCTCAAGAGTTTCAGACGGCAATGAAAGGGAAAAAACTCTGTTATCTTCTCACGGAAACAGAACCTTTCTCCACCACACCGACCCAAATCGACATCCTTGAGGGCGAAAACAATCTGTGGAGTACGGGTGACACAATGACCCTCGAATACTGGGGCAGTGAACCCGATGACCCACAGATACTGAGCAACCTCAATGTGCTGTTAGGTGGGCGGTACTACAACAACCACACCGAAAACGAACCGACTGATGCGGAAGCACTCAATATCCTGTTAGGGGGTAACCGATAATGACATACGAAGAACTCAGAGAATATCGCAGATGCATGGTACTCGGGGCAGAACACTTGCCCGCTGAAGATGCCGTGAAAGTACCGCTCATGTTCAACCCGTGGGATGGCAACGGACACCACTACCTTGTCGGCAACCGCTTCACTTATGGCGAACCGCTGACAGTATACGAAACCCGACAGGAGCATGATTCCCAACCCGACTGGACACCCGATGTTGCGGTTTCCCTGTACAAGAAAGTCGCTGACGAAGAACAGGGCGATGACCCGTCCAACCCGATTCCCTATGACGGGAATATGGAACTGTTCAACGGCAAGTACTACTCACAGGGCGGTAAGGTGTACATCTGTTTCCGTGATTCGGGGCAACCGCTGTATAACGATCTGAAAGACCTTGTTCACATCTATGTCGAGGTGTGGAATGGCGAAGGATGACGAGGAAGTCCTCTGGGACGAAGATGACTACCGAAGCTCCGGACTGCTCGAGGAGGATTAACCATGATTGACAGAAACAGGGTCATCGCCACCGCTGTCAACGAAATCGGCTACCGGGAGAAGGCGAGCAATGCGTTCCTGGATGAGCCGTATGCAAATGTAGGCAACGGGAACTTCACGAAGTACGCCCGCGATCTGGATAACATACCGAACTTCTACAACGGCCCGAAGAACGGATATGACTGGTGCGATATCTTCGTTGACTGGTGCTTTATCCATACATACGGCGCTCCGGTCGGCCTTGGCCTTATCTGTCAGCCTGTCGCCTCCGCCGGCGCCGGGTGCAAATACTCTGCTGCATACTATCAGGCGAAAGGCCGGTTCATGCAGTCACCGGAGCCAGGTGATCAGATATTTTTCTATTACGGCGGTGAGGTGTCGCATACCGGCATTGTGGTCGAGGTCAACAGCGTCGCGATCATTACGGTCGAGGGGAACGTCAACGGAGGAGTGCAGCGTTGTTCCTACCCTCACTCTTCTGCAGCGATCTACGGCTACGGCCGTCCGTGCTGGGAACTGTTTGACGAAGAGACCCCCGCAGCTCCCGAACAGCCCGCAGCTCCTACCGGCGAAGAAATCACGGTCACCCTGCCAACGATTGCCTACGGCGATACCGGCCTGTGGGTGAAGGTGATGCAGACCATCCTGATCGAGAAGAAATTCAGCTGCGGATCCTACGGAGCTGACGGGGACTACGGCGTGCAGACCAAAATCGCATTATATGAATTCCAGAAGGCCAGTGGTCTCGAAACAAACTGTATATGCAATGCTCCCGTGTGGGAGAAACTGCTGGAGGGTTAGCCATGAGTGAAACGATTATTACGGCCTTAATTGTCGCGGCCACGTCCATCATCTGCCAAATACTGGTGAACCGCTCAAACCGCAAAAAACGGATTGGCGAGGAGGAGGAAAAGGACAGGAAGCGAGCCGTTGATGCTGCCCTCAAAGACCAGCAATTCCAGAACCGCCTCGCCCGTATCGAGGAGAAGCTGGACATACATAACGGCTATGCCGCGCTGTTCAACGAGATACAGACCGACATCGCCGTGATCAAAACCGAAATCGTTAATCTGAAGGAGGGTTAACTATGCCTGATTGGTTGATTCGTACTATCAAAACTTTCGTGCAGTCATTCTTCGGTGTCCTTGTGCCGGAGATCTGCGTGGTGCTGAACAACGGCTTCCCGGAATCCTGGAGCAAGCTGTGGGCTTACCTCGCCCCGGTGGTCGCTGCAGCACTGTCCGCCGCGATCTGCGCCGTCTGGAACATCCTGAGCGAAAAACTGAAGCAGTAAGTAAGTTTATTTACAGACAGAGCCTGACACGCCTCTCGATGAAGCGGACCATGTTCAGGACATTATAAACGCCCCTGCCGGTTGTCGGTGGGGGCTGTTTTTGTTTCCTTTTTGTAACCCTGATACCCACTCCCCACGTAGGGGAGCAGGCAAAAATCCGTTTTCGGCGGTCAACACCTTGTAAGTCACCGTGTAAGTCATAGACGGATATTTTAGA
>Ga0310786_10011468_pt1 | contig 11059 bp, 9 predicted proteins | sample AusTroGonzalo_MG_FD_203881 | JGI IMG/M metagenome (GOLD analysis project Ga0310786, IMG submission 203881) | Bovine rumen microbial communities from tropical cattle in Woodstock, Queensland, Australia - Gonzalo_03 (v2) (version 2) | ecosystem: Host-associated > Mammals > Digestive system >...
CGGCTTATATAATTGAGCCCACAATTTGCCCTTGCTGCCGTCAATAGTTATCGTGTCATAATTTCCAGTAAGCGAAACAGGAAGAGGTTCTATAAAATAATCGTACAATTTTTTCTCAATCTTATACGATAACACCGTGCTAACCAGCACTTTGCCATCAGGTCCAATGAGGTAAATCGACGGAATCCAACGCACGCCATAGGCTTTGGCGACGTCCGATTGATTCATCCGTTTCAATTCGCTCACTTGTGTATAAGGAACACCAGATTGTGCAATGTAATCCATCCATTTTTGCTTGTCTGTATCGAAAGATACACCAATGAATTCCACCCCATCATCATGGAATTTGTTATAAAGACGGATAATTTCGGGTAAATCTTTGCGACAGTCGGGACACCAAGAGGCCCAGAAGTCGATGACGACATACTTTCCTTTAGCAAACTCACTGAATTTCACAGTTTTACCTTCGGGAGTGCTGAGTTGGAAATCCGGTGCAGGCGTACCAGGCTTCAGCAGTTCCTGCGCGTATGTTTCGTCAAAATCGAGCACCACCTGTGCCTGAACATTCACAAAAAGTGCGAAAAATGCCCAAATGAGGGCTAATCTGATGGTAATCTTCGTTGTCATAGCAATGAATTTATAACGTTTCTAGCGACTAACCACACGATTCAGTCGTTTAGATATCACTTTTTTCAGTTGGTTAAGGGTATTCAGTTGCTCCAAAGCCATCATCATATCCTCTTCTGCAAGTCCCTCTTTATCAAGGATTTTCTGAATAATGGCCGCATCATTCTCCAAAATGCGCAACTTGAGCGTGAGAATGATGTTCTGCACCTGATTTTGTAGAATGCGAATATTGTTTCGCGTCGTGTGCGTGTGGATGTCGTATTTATCCTTCCAACGGTTGCTGTACTTCGGCTCCTCCACAGGGATGTTCCGAATCACAAACTCGCTGATTTGCTGATCCTCCGCCAATGTGAAATTGCGGATAATCTGGTCTTGATTGCCAATATAAGACGCCCAATCCACATATTTGTCGAAAATTCTCTCCAACAAAGGATAATGGAAACGGATGTCTTCTTTTTGCATCTCATTGCAAATAAACTGATCCACGCGCAACCCTTGACTCTTTTCCTCTTCATTTTCAGAAGATTCATAGATAATCAAATTACCGTAATTGAGCATCAAAAGCAACAAATCTTTTTCTGCTTCGTACAGTAAATCAGTCTGTTGCGAAAGGTCAGGATGCTTCGTGGAATCAATGAGATGAGGAATTCCCTGCTCTTCCACCACCACCGGACCATCAGTTCCCGACGGCTGTTGTTGCACTTGCTGCTGTTGCTGTTGCTGGGCAATGCGACCTTGCTCCTTGGTCTTTTCCCACACGAACCGACGCAAGTTGAGGTTGAGGTCGTTTTCCGACAAATCGAACAGTTTCGCGCACTCTTTCACGTAAAACGCCCGCTCAATGTTGTCCTTCACACAACTAATGGACTTCAAAATCTCGTTAACCATGGAGGCGCGCTTGATAGGGTCGTTGCCCGCCTCTTTCGAGAGAATGTCGGCCTTGAAAAGCAGAAAATCTTTAGATTCGGAAGCTAAATATTCCTGTAACTCACTGTCTCTATGTTTTTTAGCGAAAGAATCGGGGTCTTCGCCATCAGGGAGAAGACAGACACGGATTTTGAGACCTTGCTCCAACAACATGTCAATGCCGCGCATGGAGGCTTTGATGCCGGCCATGTCACCGTCGTAAAGCACCGTGATGTTCTGCGTGCGCTTGGTGATCATGCGGATCTGGCCTTGCGTGAGCGAGGTACCAGAGGAGGCCACCACGTTCTCCACACCCGATTCGTGCATGGAAATCACGTCGGTGTAACCCTCTACAAGATAGACGTTTTGCTGCTTATGGATGGCATTTTTAGCGAAATAGATGCCGTAAAGTGTATCACTTTTGTGATATATGGTGTTTTCGCGGGAGTTGACGTACTTTCGCGGATCTTTGCCGTCCTTTTTCAGGATACGCCCGCCGAAACCAATGACCTTACCCGCATCGTTGTGGATGGGGAAAATCACACGCCCGCGGTAGATGTCGTACAGTTTGCCGCTCTGCGATTTGCCCGTCAAACCCAACTCAATCAGGTATTCCTCCTTATAACCCTTCTCCAACGCCGCCTTGGTGAAATTATCCCATCCGTCGGGACAGTAGCCGAGCCCGAACTTGTCGATGGTGGCATCCATGAAACCACGCTCCTTGAGGTACGCCATACCCATCAGCTTTCCTTCTTCGGTGGTGCGCAACTGCTCCATAAAGTATTTCTGCGCAAACTCGTTGACAATCAGCAAACTTTCGCGCAAAGTACGCTGTTGGCGTTCCTCGTCGCTTTCGTTGCGTTCGTACTCCAACGGGATGCCGTACTTTTTCGCCAGATACTCGATAGCTTCGGGGTACGACATCTTTTCGTGCTCCATGAGGAACTTCACAGGGTTGCCAGCCGCATCGCACACGAAACATTTATATATGCCGAGGCGCGGGCTCACGTGCATGGATGGGTTTTTGTCGTCATGAAACGGGCAAATGCCCACGAAATCCTGACCCTGCTTGCGCAAGGAGACAAAGTCACCGACCACCTCCTCAATACGGACGGCGGCCATCACACTGTCTATGGATTTCTGTTTTATCATAACTATAAGGTAATCACTTCGTTAATAAGGCAATCATGAGGCTCGGAAGGCACTTCGGGCAGCAGTTGGAAGTCGAAGCATAGTCCGATAGTATAGACTTGCGGATGTTGGGACAGAAAACGGTCGTAGTAACCTTTTCCACGGCCCAAACGATGTCCGGCTTTGTCGAAAGCCATCCCCGGCACCACAATGAGGTCGAAATCGCCAGTATAAGGATGGTTTTGTGGCTCGGGAATATGGAAATCGCCTTCCGCAAATTCCACATTTTCAGCTAATTCCACAGGAATAATATCATCCCCGACTACTGTGGGCAGAATCACAGTTTTCCGATGTCGCCACGTTTCGAGGAAGGAAAGTGTCTGCACCTCATCCGGTAGTGAAGCGTACAGCATCACCTTTTGCGCAGCTTGAAAACGCGGATTTTCAGCCAGTTGCTGCATAATTCGCTCTGATTGCTGCTGCAGCTCCTCCGCAGTGTGCGCTTTCTTCCGAGAGCGGATTTCTTGCCGTAGCGTTTTTTTATCCATTTTCTTTCTTCAAGACAAAAATCTCAAAAATAGCAAACAGGAAATATATAACCATGAAGGCGATGCCAAATTTGATAGCATCTTCACGATTCAGAAAGATATAAAGAATCAGAAACAGAAGACATGAAAGGATTTTGATGGTGCGAGAGAGCATATAAGCGGAAACAAAACGTTTGCCCTCGCGCCCGTCGTCACTACGCAACACAATGTAAAGCGTGAAAAGAGTGATGACGAAGAAGAACAGCACGATGAATGGCAGTGCAGGCGTAGCGTACTGTGGCACAAGCCATTGGAACAACAGTGCCAATCCCGCCACAATGACGGAAAAGACCAAAACGAGGAACGAAAACTTCCTAATGGGTAATTTTTTGCTCATCTTTCGACTTTTTTGTAGGTTTTGTCAGCGTTCTGAAAATCAAGAACATAGAAATAGCAATTCCTGCCAAAGCGCATACGATAGTGAATAAAGGACTTGTATTCAGTACTTTATCTAACTTTATGCCACCAAACACGCCCAAAGCAATCACTGCTCCCATCTCGAATGCCAAATTGGAATAAACGGCATATTGATGAATGGGAGAGCTTTTTTTAGGGGTGGTCATAAACTATTTCCGTTCCGGTTGAGGAGCGGCCTGCGGAGCCACATTACGGGTGTTGCGCATCTTGCAGTTGCCAGAGAATTCAGCACCTGGCTCAATAGCGATTTTGCCCGTCTCAATATTGCCAATCAGGTTAGCCGTAGCTTTCAACGACACTAACTCCGCAACTATCAAAGACTCAGCCTTGACATTACCTTCAATTTCGATATTGGCGCATTTGATATTGCCTTCCACAATGCCACTGCGACCTACGATAATCTTGGCTTTTGATTCAATATTTCCGCGCAAAGAACCATCAATACGACAGTCCGAAGCGGTCATCATATTTCCTTGTAATTGAGTTCCTTGTGCTATGACATTCACGGTAGCACTACCGTATTCTCGAGTATCTGTATCTTTCATATCTTTCTGGTTTATTTATTATTTAAGTAATTTTCTTTGAAGAATGCAGGATAGTTCACCCGCTGATCCCGTTTGTTGTAAAATGTAGTGTAGTTTTGAGTGGTCATGGCATAGACCTGAATCGTCTGACTAGCAATATCATCCTTGAACTGACTGTCTTTGAGTAAAATATGGTAATAGTTCATGGCCTCTTCTTGATCCTTGAACTTGGAAATGGTCACCATCTGATTCTTATTGTCAAGCATGAAACTGCTAACGACCAATTTCATCAGACTAAATGAAGTCTTATTGAAATTGTTAATATTTTGTTTTACTTCCTGTAAAGGAAGTTTATCCGTCTTTACCAATAGCACCACATAATGCACATCGCTAGGATTAGCGGTGAAAACGCTCGTGTTTTTAGGCTCGTTGCTCTTGGCAATTTCCTGAATGGCCGCGTTCTCCTCGGCCTGTTTGGTCGTCTCGATGCCTAAACTGTGTTGGATTTGTTCCTGTGTGAAATTGGAGAGATAAAAACGTGCCAACTCAGCAACAGGTTGATCTTTATAGTTAGTGATAATTCTCGTCAATCCAACAATCAGCGTATCTTCGTTGTAAAGCTGTCCAGCGGCCACAGCACGCAAGTAAGCATACTGAGACTCAAGGGTTTTATCAGCGCATTGCGGGATGGCAGCATCCGCAGCCGCGACCACAGCCTTCCATCTTTTCTGATTGAAATCATTATAAACTTGCGAATACTGGTTTTCCAAAATCTTCTCCCGAGCAGCAATTTTGTTGTAATAATCAGGATCTTGAATCAGTTTTGCGTAATCCGTGTCCGGATATTTAGTCAACAGCAGATTTTTGTAATCATTTGCTTTGGGATCATTCAATTGAGTGTAAAGAGTGTAGAGCATAAAGACTGCCGGCAAAGCATATTCGCTGGCAGGATAACGTTGCAGCAAAGATTCGAAGGAGGCACAAGCACGCTTGCGGTCATTGAGCAAATCCTGATAAATAAAACCAGTTTCGTATAAATCCCTGGCTATAATAGCGTTAGCTGTATCTTTCGCACCTTGAGTCAAAGGCAAATCTTGCAAATAATAGGCCTCTTTTTTGGGGTCGGTCTCACGCTTGGGAATCGGATTACCATCCTCGTCATAATCCACAGTATCATTCGCCAACGACGGATCGTTCATCAAAGCCATGTCGTCGAACGAAATCTGTGTCTTATTGCTAATGAACCAGTTATCTTCCAATTTTCGGTTACCGAAACGGCGGAAGAAGTCTTGTTGACCAGCAGTCACCAACGATTGGTTATAGAAGTACCACTTACCATTGGAGGTAGTGGTGTTGACATTGGCGTATGAAGCAGCATTCTGCATTGCCAACATGCGCTCTGCCTCTTCTGCAGCAGCTTTACGTTCAGCTTCCGTATAGTCGGCAATCATCTTTCTTACCCATGCATTGCGCTGACTTTCAGGCAGATTAGCAATACGCAACAAACTATCTTGCAAGGCAATCTCATCCAATTTATCCACCAAATCTTTCAACACATTCGATTTCTTTTGAATTTGTTCATAGTTTGGATAGTTCTTGGGAATCGACATCATAGCAGTATCGTAGTAGTGTTGCGCTTCAAGATACTCGTTTTGATCAAAATAAAGATCAGCTAAAGTGATGCTGGAATATGTCTTTTGATATTTGTTTTCCGTAGAGGAAGCCACGGATTTCGCCAAATAATCCATTCGCAAATCTTCATCTTCGTCAATGCGGGCAATTTCGGATAAAGCATAGTAAATCTGATCGTGATAGTTCTCGTTTTTCTTGTCTTTCAGCATTTTGTTGAGCAACTTCGTAATAGAATTACGGTTAGACTCCGAACCATCATAGTTGGTGGCCAAATGCATCTGAGCACAGAAAACCATCTCATAATTAGATGATTTATCGATAACTTCCTTGAAATTTTTCTGAGCTTCCTGTTGCTGACCGAGCTTTTCATACAGCTCACCACGAATTAACAACAAGCGGGCACAGAACTCTCTTTTCGGGTTGTTATTGATGGCATTCGTCAGATAATCAATCGCTTCCTGAATATCGCCATCGGGAGCTGTAAGGTGATATTCCGCTTTGGCTGCGTTGAAGAGTACCGCGATTTTCTTTTTATTATTTTTCTCACCCATATAGCGGATGGTCTCCAGCAATTCGTCTGCGCTAGAATAATATCCCTGGCGCATTTGGGCACGAGCCAGCAAAATTTCCGCTTCAGTAAGGATGTTAGACTTAGGGTAAGTATGCACGATATAGTTCAGCACGCGCTGCGCCTGCACATAATCCTGCTTGTAGAAATAGGACTTGCCCATCAAAAAATAGGCATCATCGATGGTTTTCACATACTCCTTGCCCTTGATCATCATGGAGTGCTTGTGAATAGCCTTCGAAGCTTTCTCAATCGAACGATCCAACTGGGAAAGAGCAGGACCTAACTCGGTTTTGTCTGGGTAATTATAGACTGGCAAGGTGGCGGTGTAGTTGTCTTTCGAAAGTTTTTCCAATGCCTTTTCGGCCTCTTTCATCGCCTGATTACCATTCCAATACACATTGTATCTGCATGTTACGTTATGATAGGCACGATTGGGGAAGGTGTTCCGAGAAGTAGAACAACCCATCAGTACTGCTATAACCAGCAGACTGAATCCGACTTTGTTGAGTATAGTTACTTTCTTCTTCAATGTTTGTTTTTTTAGTAAAAAGTGATTAACGTAGAAATATCGGATTTATTTTTCTTTGTTCATAAAATATTCGTCCAAAAGACGTTGGACATATTTGCCGAAAACGTCAAACTCAATGTTGACCACGGAGCCGGGTTTAATGTTGTGGAAATTCGTGACTTTATAGGTAAATGGAATGATAGCCACGGAAAAATGACCTTTTTCGGAATCCACCACAGTGAGACTGACACCATTAACGGAAATAGAGCCTTTAGGCACAGTGAAGTTGTTCTTTTCGGGATCGTAGGTGAAATAGAAACGCCAACTGCCGTTCTCGTCCACCACTTTCTCACAGGTAGCCGTTTGGTCAACATGCCCTTGCACGATGTGACCATCAAAACGGCCGTCCATGCGCATACTGCGTTCCAAGTTCACCTCATCGCCCACTTTCCAAGTGCCGAGGTTGGTCTTCAGCATGGTTTCCTCCATGGCGGTCACCACATATTGCTTCTTCTCTTTGTCCAATTTCACCACAGTAAGGCAGCAACCATCGTGGGCCATACTTTGGTCAATGTTGAGTTCCTCCGCAAAATCCACCTCCAATGTAAAATCAAAATTGGTTCTATCTTGTTCAATCTTAACGATTTTCCCCGTTTTTTCTATGATTCCAGTAAACATAATTATCCAAAATAAAAAACCTGCAAATGTACAAAATTTTCGCAAGTGCAGGAATGATTACAAAAACAGAGATTTGGCTCTTGGCTCTTGGCTTTTAGCCGTTTGCTGTTTGCCTTTAGCTTTTAGCTATGAAATGCGGATTATATGCCAATAGCTAATAGCCAATAGCCAACAGCCATTTTAGTGCGCTTCCAACCAGTTCTTCCCCGAACTGATGTTCACGTCCAACGGTACAGACAGTTGCATGGCACCCGACATCTCCTTTTGCACGATTTCGCTCAGCATTTCCAACTCGTCAGGATAGGTATCGAAGACCAATTCGTCGTGCACTTGCAGAATCATCTTGCTACGCATCTTTCTCTCTTCCATGATGTTATGAATGCTAATCATAGCAATTTTGATAAGGTCGGCGGCGGTGCCTTGGATGGGCGCATTGATGGCGTTTCGCTCGGCGGCAGCACGGAGAATGCCGTTCTTGGCGTTGATGTCGCGGATGTTGCGACGACGACCCATCAGCGTTTCCACATAACCGTGCTCGCGGGCAAAATCCAATGTATCATTCAGATAATCAGATATTTTCGGGAAACTTCTAAAGTAATCGATGATGAGCTGTTTCGCCTCCGATTGCGGAATCTGCAAGCGGTCGGCGAGTCCGAAGGCGGAAATGCCGTACAAAATCCCGAAGTTGACGGTCTTGGCAGCACGGCGCATATCTGCGGTAACCTCCTCTTTTTCAACGCCGTAGATGTGAGCAGCCATCGTAGCGTGGATGTCCTCGTTGTTGCGAAATGTCTCTATCATGCGCTCGTCCTGACACACGTGCGCAACGATGCGCAACTCAATCTGCGAGTAGTCGGCGGCCATCAGCACATTGCCGTCGGAAGGCACGAAAGCTTTACGTATGTCGCGCCCGCGCTCGGTACGCACGGGGATATTCTGCAAGTTCGGATTTAAGGAACTGAGACGACCCGTAGCCGTAATCGTCTGAGTGAAAGTGGAATGGATGCGTCCCGTTTTCGGATTGATGAGCTGCGGCAGCGCGTCGATATAGGTGGATTTCAGCTTCGACAACTTGCGCCACTCCAAAATCAACGACACAATCGGGTGCTTGTAGGCCATCTTCTTGAGCACCTCTTCGCCAGTCTGGTACTGCTTGCTCTTGGTTAATCGAGCGTTCTTCACCAAGTTCATCTTCTCAAAAAGAATCTCACCTAACTGCTTGGGTGAACCGATGTTAAACTTCTCGCCCGCATAATCATAGATCTGTTGTTCGATGGCAGCCAGCTCAGCATTCATAGCATCGGAATTCTGCTGCAAAGTGGGCACATCCACCTTCACACCAGTATATTCCATATCCGCCAATACAGGCACCAACGGCATCTCCATCTGAGTGAATAATTCCGATAAGTTATTCTCTTTCAATTCTTTATCCAAAATGGGATAGAGCTTTTGCAAGAGCAACAACTGTTCGTTCTCGGGTGCAGGCGACGGTTTGCCCGTTTCCGTGAGCTCGCCATCGAAATAGCTCAAACAAAGGTCGCTAAGCTGATGTTTGCGTTCGGGTTGCAGCAGATAGTGGGCGATTTGCACGTCCCAAAAGGTGCATTTCGGTTCTACCTTGAATGATTTCAGATACTTGTAAGTATTTTTACAATCATGCATCACCACTATGCGCGACTCCCCGAAAATTTGTTTTATAAACTCCTGATAATGACGATGTTCGATCTCTACCCAATGGTAGTAGGTTTTCGTTTCATCCGTAGCAAATGCAAATCCGGCAATTCGTTCCTGTTGAAAAAGCCATGTAAAGAAGATAGTCTCCTTCTTCTTAATGGTTATGTCTTTAATAGATTGAACCTCAACTGTTTGTGGAAGTTCGAAAACGGTTTTGGGAGCTTCGACTTCCATTGTACTTTGCGGCTCTGTTTCCTCAATGGGACTGAAAAGGTCAGGAGCGGCTTGAGGCTGAGGTACCTGCAGCGACAAATCCGTGAAGATACGTTTGGTCAGGGCTCTGAACTCCAATTCGTCGAAGATAGTTTTGAGTTTCGCAGGATCGGGACCATTGTAGATCATGTGGTCGAAGTCGTACTCCATCGGGATGTCTATCATAATAGTAGCCAGCTCTTTAGAGAGGAACGCCTGTTCCTTGTGCTCGTTCATCAGGGCACGGGTTTTGTCATTATCCTTGTCAAAATTGCGGGTATACATTTCCTCGATGCTACCGTAGTTGGCGAGCAACTTCTGGGCGCGCACCTGTCCAATGCCGGGCACGCCAGGGATGTTATCGGAACTATCTCCCCACAAACCGAGCATATCTATTAGCTGCTCAGGACGTTCAATCTTGTACTTCTCACAAATTTCCGCCACGCCGAGGATTTCTGCCGGTTGACCAAATTTGCCAGGTTTGTACATCTTGATGTGGTCGGAGACGAGTTGACCGTAGTCCTTATCGGAGGTGAGCATCAACACATCAAAGCCCTCAATTTCAGCATGTTTCGCCAACGAACCGACCAAGTCATCCGCTTCATAACCGTCAATGCCGATCATGCAAATCTGGAAAGCGTCGAGGATGCGCTTGATATAGGGAATGGATTGCACGATATCGTCGGGGGTCGCCTCGCGGTTCTCCTTGTAGTGCTCATACTCCACATGCCGGAAAGTAGGGGCGCCCGTATCGAACGCCACCGCCACATGCGTGGGCTTTTCGTTTTTCAAAACCTCGTACAACGAATTGGTGAACCCCAACATCGCAGAGGTGTTCAGCCCTTTCGTAGTGAACCTCGGACTTTTAATCATTGCGTAATAGGCTCTGAAAATCAGACCCATAGCATCTATCAGGAGGAGTTTTTTCGTCATTGCCTTTGGTGTTTTTTACGGAAGGCAAAAGTACAAAAAAATCGGCTATTGGTTGTTAGCTATTAGCTGTTGGCTGTAGTGTATCGCGTCTCTGCGATGATGTTGTATTCCTCCCCTTTGCAGTCATTATCATTTCTCCTGGCACTCAAAAGAATAATACATCTGAATTCCGTATTCCGGTATGTATTGCCCAATAGTATCCCGAGTTTCCCAAAAGGAACATTCCATGGCGGATTCCCAGTCGTATATAACGGAATTATCAATAATAGGAATAGGGACACTATCAAACAAAGCTGTGTCGATAATGTCAAAATAACTATTATCCATACAGTAACAAGTTCTGATTTTCCCGCACCCCGCCATCATCAGTGTCATCACTATTAATATTATCAATTTAATTTTTTTCATTGTCCTATTCATCATTCTTCATTCTACATTCTTCATTATGCATTAAAAAGCGTATCCTATGCCTCCCGACACAAATCCCTTCATGCCGACACCAAGCTCAAAGGAGCCGAAGAGGTGTTCGCCGCCGGCCCGAACCCCGAAAGCAGTGAGCTGGCAAGAGGGATATACCTTGCTGATTTTTTCCCAACTGAAATCCCCATAATTTCTCGCA
>Ga0310786_10011469_pt1 | contig 11059 bp, 11 predicted proteins | sample AusTroGonzalo_MG_FD_203881 | JGI IMG/M metagenome (GOLD analysis project Ga0310786, IMG submission 203881) | Bovine rumen microbial communities from tropical cattle in Woodstock, Queensland, Australia - Gonzalo_03 (v2) (version 2) | ecosystem: Host-associated > Mammals > Digestive system >...
GTGTAGAACGTGTCAGAAGTCATCACGTTACCCACACGATAGCGGTAGCCCAGACGGTCGCAGGCATCAGCAGCCTTGCGCAGCAGGTTGAAGTCGGCAATGGGTGCAAAGGTTCCCGGCAGTTCATACTGGGAAGCATAGTTGGAGTTGGTGCAGATACCCATCGCAACAACCAAGTCGCCCAGTTTCAGGTCAGGCTGGATAGCACCGGCAGAGCCTACTCTGATAATGGTCTGGACACCATAGAAGTTAAAGAGCTCATACGAGTAGATACCCATGGAAGGAACACCCATACCGTGTCCCATCACACTTATCCGCTTTCCATCGCGGGTTCCCGTATAGCCCAGCATACCGCGGACGTTATTAAACTGCACAGGATTCTCTAAAAAGTTCTCTGCCATGAACTTGGCACGTAGCGGGTCACCCGCCATGATGACGGTCTCGGCAATTTCGCCGTACTTGGCCCCAATATGGGGAGTTGGTGTCTTTTCCATACTTGTAGGTTTTTAATAGTTGTATTATAATAGATTAGCGATACACGCTTTCAGGCTCTCCTCCCAATAAGGAATCTCAATACCGTAGGTCTGTTTGATCTTCGTCTTATCGAGTACGGAGTAGTGGGGACGGGCAGCTGGCGTGGGATACTCCGAAGTGTGGAGCGGACGTACATGACAGGTGGTGATACCAGCCAAACGATGGATAGCCTTGGTGAAGTCATACCACGATATCACTCCCTCATTGCTGAAATGATAGATGCCAGGCTTCACGCCTTGACTGATGGCAGCAAAGATGGCAAGAGCCAGGTCGCGGGCATAGGTGGGAGTGCCTATCTGGTCGAAGATGACACCCAGTTCAGGTTTCTCTTTGCCCAGACGAATCATGGTCTTCACGAAGTTATTGCCGAAGGTAGAGTACAGCCAGGCCGTACGGATAATCATGGTACGACTGCAAGCCTCGAGGGCAGCCTGTTCACCAGCCAGCTTCGTGCGTCCATAAGTGCTGTTAGGACAGACGGGGTCAGTCTCGACGTAGGGCGTATGGTTAGTCCCATCGAAGACGTAGTCGGTAGATATCTGTATCAGCCAGCCTCCACGACGCTCGACAGCAGCAGCCAGATAACCTGGAGCCACCCTGTTCAGCAGGTCGCACAGTTGCTGGTTGTCTTCGGCTTTGTCCACGGCAGTATAAGCCGCACAGTTAACGATGCCGTCAATCTGGTTATGGTCGACAAACGCTTCCACAGCCTCACTGTCTGTAATGTCGAGTTCCTCGACATCAGTATTGAAGAAGCAATGCTCCGGATGTTTCGCCTCCAGCAACTGCATCTCGTTTCCCAATTGGCCGTTACAGCCCGTTATCAATATATTCATACTTATACACTAATCATTAGCGAAGTGCAACCCTTCTTCCTTATCCTTCTTATAATAGTCACTAAGCATGCCGATGAACGTGGAAATCTCCTTCACGGCATGAGCCGTGTTGGGGCTAATCTCCTTTTTCTGCAGTCGCAGCATCATCACGCCATAGAGCGCATTGAAACAAGTCTCAATCTCGTTCTCCTCATTCCCCTCTCCTCTCTTCTGCCTCAGTTCCACGATAAACGGCAGCACCTTGTAATAGGCAGAATTATAGAACGGAAACTTGGGCGACTCCAGCAACTGCGTATGCAGGTCTATCAGCATCTGTAGTGTCACCTTATTTATCTGCAGATGACCATGTTCACGACAACCCTCCTGGTTCATCATCGTGATGAGGTTGCCAAACCAGTCAATCTCTTCATCCTTCTGCTCATCAGTATAGTCAAACTGCTGGACATACTCACGCCTGATACGACTCAGTGAACAGTCGAAGGCCCGGATGGTGTCTTCTATCTGCCACATATAGAGCAGGTATTCCGCTATGTTCTTTTTTCTAAGTTCGTTAGCTATAAACATAATATGTTACCATCTAATTAAGTTGGTGGTGGTGCCCAGCAGCATAATGACAGAGCCGATAATCACCGCCACGCCAATCACCTGATTGATAATACGGATGCCGTTCTCATCGAACTTCACGCGAATCTTATCCACCAGCCACGTCAGTCCCCACCACCACAGCATGGCACCTCCCACAATACTGGCAAAGCCCACCACCATCTCAAACGGATGGTCGGGCAGCACAAAGGCAAACTGGGCATACATGGCCAGGAAGAGGAAGATAATCAGGGGATTGGAGAAAGTCACCAGAAAGGCCGTCCAGATGTTGTACCACAATGATCCTTTCTGCTGTCCTGACTGGTGCATCTTCTTGGTGGGGTCTGTGTGGTAGGTGTACCAGCCGAAGCAGAGCAACATGACACTACCTGCAATCTGCAGATAGAAACGGTTCTGGTCGTTGCTGATAAGGTCCATCACAAACGACATACCAAAACCAGCGATGGCCGCATAGATGATGTCGCTGATGGCAGCCCCTACCCCAGTGGCAAAGCCATACCACCGACCTTTGTTCAGCGTACGCTGTACACAGAGGATACCCACCGGCCCCATAGGTGCCGATGCTATCATCCCAATGAGCATGCCCTTGAAGATGAAATCCAGTATGTTGATTGGCATGTGAAATGGCATTGCGACTGCAAAGATACAACTTAATTATGAATTATGGATGGCGAATGACGAATTTTTATAAAAAAATGTGTAACTTTGTCGCCGGAATGAAAGAGAAAGTCATACTGGGCATCGACCCCGGAACGAACATCATGGGCTATGGACTGCTGAAGATTATCGACGGAAAGGCACAGATGATGACCATGGGAGTCATCGACCTGCGCAAGGCGGGTGACAGCTACCTGAAGTTGGGACATATCTTTGAGCGGGTGACGGGCATCATCGACGAGTGGCTGCCTGACGAGATGGCCATCGAGGCTCCTTTCTTCGGCAAGAACGTGCAGTCGATGCTGAAGTTAGGACGGGCACAGGGAGTGGCTATTGCTGCCGCCATCCATCACGGTGTACCCATCCATGAGTATGCACCCATGAAAATCAAGATGGCGCTGACGGGTAATGGTTCGGCCTCGAAGGAACAGGTGGCGGGTATGCTGCAACGCCTGCTGAAACTGAAGGAGGAAGACATGTCGAAGTTCATGGATGCTACCGACGCCTTAGGTGCTGCCTACTGCCACTTCATGCAGATAGGACGCCCAGAGAGCGACGTGAAATACCGCGGGTGGAAAGACTTTGTGAACAAGAACCCGGAAAAGGTGAAAAAGTGAAAAGGAGAAAGTTATGATTACTGCTATATATGGTCCCAACGGGAGCGGAAAAACGTTGTATGTAGACAAGCTGCGTAAGCAGATGGCCAGCGACAAGGTGCGCTATATGGCCTTCCGCGACTCATACGGCGTGGCGACTGACCAGGCTTACTACCTGCAGTTGCGCTGGAACCAGCACGACATTGACGAGGAGACGCCCAATACGGGACAGCTGCTGGAACAGACCTTCCGTCTGACGGGACCTGACACCCCTGAACGGCGCAAATGGCAACAGCATGTCTACCAACTGTTCGGGATGGACAGGTTCTTAGACAAGTATATCATCACCCTGTCGAGCGGCGAACTGCGTAAGTTCCAGCTGACCAAGACCCTGCTGGCACAGCCGACGACACTCATCCTGGACAATCCATTCATAGGACTGGACAGCGAGACAAGGTGTCAACTGCGTGACCTGCTGCTGCTCTTAGCCGAGGAACAGCAACTGGAGATATACTTGGTAGTGTCGCGTCGTAAGGATATTCCCGACTATGTGACTGACATCATCAGTATTGGAGAACAGACGGAAGATGACGATGTCGGACTGAGCGACGAGAAGCGTCAGGCCATTCTGAACCTGCCCTATAAGGAAAAGGAATACCACGCAGACGAGGTGGTCAGCATGAATAAGGTGAGCATACGCTACGGTGAACGTACCATTCTGAAAGACCTTGACTGGAGGATTATGAACGGCGAACGCTGGATGCTCTCAGGACAGAATGGTGCAGGAAAGTCGACGCTGCTGTCACTGATTAGTGCGGACAACCCCCAAGCCTATGCCTGCGACATCTCGCTGTTCGGTCATCAACGTGGTTCGGGGGAAAGCATCTGGGAAATCAAGCGGCACATCGGCTACGTCTCGCCTGAGATGCACCGCAGTTACCAACGTGACCTCCCTGCCCTACATATCGTAGCCAGTGGCTTGAAGGACTCCGTGGGACTTTACATCCGACCTACGGATGAAGAACGTGCCGTCTGCCGATGGTGGATGAACATCTTCGGCATCGAGCATCTGGCGGAGCGCTCATTCCTGAAGATGTCGAGTGGCGAACAGCGACTGGTGCTGTTGGCACGTGCCTTTGTAAAAGACCCGGAACTGCTGATACTCGACGAACCGCTTCATGGGCTTGACGACGCAAACCGCAGGTTGGCAAAGGATGTCATCAACACTTTCTGCGAACGTAAGAACAAGACGCTCATCTTTGTCAGTCATTACAAAGAAGAGCGTCCGAAGTGTATAGATCACGAAAAGCTACTGATGATAGAGCGCTAACGGTACTTATAGTAGTACCAGTAAGAGCCGTTGTACTTCTCCATCACCCTGACCTTACGCTCCTGAGGGTCGGAATACTGCACTTCCAGTTCCACAAGGTTGTCATAGTCCTCATCGGTAACCGGATGATGATAGACCACATAGGGATGAGCGCGCAGATGAGCATAGAGCACCAATGCCTCACGGTAGTGACGCGGCAAAGTGATGCTGTCGGCAACATTGTAATAGCGGCCGATGGAATGGGCAAAGGCATCGATGTCGCGGTCTATCAACTGACCACAAAGCACATAGTCGTGTATGGCCTGTGTAGCCTGACCACTACGCTGGACGGCCTTCAGGAAAGCAGGTGCATCCATATAGGAACGGGGGATGGCGCCCAAGTGGCGATAAACGCTATCCTGCGGATAAAGCAGGAGCGCGGAACGGCCACCGTTAACAGGAATAAGGTCGGCACCGCTACCCACTATCGGATACTCGAAAAGTCGCTCTCCGAGCTCACCCTTACGTGATAGCGCGTAAGCACGTAACATCATCAGGCTTTCGTCAGTTTCAAGAGAACGTACCCCCGTAGCCAACGCCTTGTCAAAATCCCGACACTGCAGACAACTCTCCACGTGCGCCCGATAATGGTACACGGCGTTGGTGTTGGACAGAAGGGCAATGCCCACCATCATCAGGGCCATCACCAGCATTTCCTGCCACATCATCTTGGAGAACAAACCGAAATCAGCCCGCAAAACATTGAGACGCTGCTTACGTAATACACTGACCAGCAATCCCCATAGCACCAACAGCAGCGGTGCCAGCCAATACCAGAAGGTTCCACCACCGGAAGTCAGTATGGCCATGATGAGCATGGACGGGAAATACGTCAGCGAATGGGCGCGGTTGTTCAACTTGAGCACCTTGTTAATACCCAATTGAAGCAGAAAGAGCACAAGGGTAATGATCACGGCACCCACCAAACGGTTGTAGGCCGTCTTACCATCACTCAGCAAGTGCTGGGTGACAGCCAGGACATCAGCCTGGAAGAAATAGATCCACAGGAATGAGAAAGCAACAAAAACAACAGCGCACATCACTTTGATGGTGATGGCGCTATCGTTTCTGACAGGTCGGTTGTAGTTCATCAGTTCTTCTTCAATACGACGGCTGAACGTGCAGGGATATAGAGCTTCAGCCACTCCTTCTTGTCCTGGACATAGAGCGGGTCGAAGTTCGTGATGTGGGTCATCGAGTCATCGGCAAAGCCATTGCCGCCGAAATCCTTCGAGTCGGTATTCAGCACCACGTCATAGCTGCCCGTAGGCACCAAGAAACCATAATCAGTATAGGAACGCGTGGGCGAGAAGTTGAAGACGAAGACAAGGTCGCCGCGCATGAAGCAGAGCACCTGGTCGCCATCGTCGTGCCATATCTCAGTGACAGGCGTTGCTTGGAAGTTCTTCTCACCCTTGATGACCTCAAGCATACGGCGGTCGAAGTCGCCAAGCCAGTGGTAGCAGAGGTCGGGATTGTCGACGAGGTTCCACTGACGGCGGGCATACTTGTAGCTCCATCCGTTGCCCTCACGCGGGAAGTCAATCCACTCGGGATGTCCGAACTCATTACCCATGAAGTTCAGATAGCCGCCGTTGATGGCACCTGCCGTCACCAGTCGAATCATCTTGTGGAGGGCAATACCGCGCTGTGCCATGTCGTTGACGTCTTTCTTGGCAAAGTGCCAGTACATGTCGGCATCAATCAAACGGAAGATAATGGTTTTGTCGCCCACCAATGCCTGGTCGTGGCTTTCGCAGTAAGAGATGGTCTTCTCGTCGGGACGACGGTTCTTGACCTCCCAGAAGATAGAGCACACGTTGATATCCTCATCGCGTACCTCTTTTATAGTCTTTATCCAGTAGTCGGGAATGTTCATCGCCATGCGGTAGTCGAAGCCGTAGCCACCGTCCTCGAACTTGGCAGCCAGACCGGGCATGCCCGATACCTCCTCGGCAATGGTAATGGCGTTGGGGTTCACCTCGTGGATGAGCTTGTTGGCCAGCGTCAGGTAGCAGATGGCGTTATCGTCCTCGTGACCGTTGAAGTAGTCGCCGTAGCCTCCGAAGGCCTCGCCCAGTCCGTGTGAATAGTAAAGCATGGAAGTGACACCGTCGAAGCGGAAACCGTCGAACTTGAACTCTTCGAGCCAGTACTTACAGTTAGAGAGCAGGAAGTGCATCACCTCGTCCTTGCCATAGTCGAAGCACAGCGAGTCCCAAGCGGGATGCTCGTGGCGGTCGCCGGCATAGAAGAACTGGTTGGGGTCGCCACAGAGGTTACCCAAGCCCTCTACCTCGTTCTTCACGGCATGAGAGTGGACGATATCCATAATGACGGCGATGCCGTTCTTATGGGCTGTGTCGATGAGCGACTTCAGTTCCTCTGGAGTTCCGAAACGGCTGCTGGGCGCAAAGAACGAACTGACGTGATAACCGAAGGAGCCGTAGTAAGGATGCTCCTGAATGGCCATAATCTGGATGCAGTTGTAGCCATCCTTGATGACGCGAGGCAGCACGTTGTCACGGAACTCCGTGTAGGTGCCCACCTTCTCAGCGTCCTGTCCCATACCCACATGGCACTCGTAGATGAGCAGCGGGGCGGTGTTGGGCTTGAACTTCTTTTTCTTCCACACATAGGGCGTCTCGGGGTTCCATACCTGTGCCGAGAAGATCTTCGTCTGGTCGTCCTGTACCACGCGGCGGCACCATGCGGGAATGCGCTCACCCTCGCCGCCGTTCCAACGTACCTTCATCTTATAGAGCTGACCGTGCTTCAGGGCTTTTTCCGAGAGCTTCAACTCCCAGTTGCCCGTACCGGCTATGCGCTTGCACTTATACTTGTCGGTCTCCTGCCAGTTGTTGAAATCACCAATGAGGTAGATTTCCGTAGCATTAGGAGCCCACTCGCGGAACACCCAGCCTTTAGCCAGTTTGTGCAGGCCGTAGTACAGGTGACCGCTGGCAAAGTCACTCAGCGTCTTCTTCCCATTCTGGGTCAGCTGACCGATTTTCCACAGGGCATGGTCGTGACGGCCACGGATGGCACCCTCAAAAGGTTCGAGCCAAGAGTCATGCTCGACCAATCCGATATGCAATGGGGCTTGCTCCACCTTCTTTACCACTTTCTTTGCAGCGGGCTTCTTCGCTGTTGTAGCCTTCTTTGCGGCGGGCTTCTTTTCCGTTGTCTTCTTTGTCGTTGCCATAGTATTATGCTTTTACTTTAAAAATAGCTTTCTTGATGTCCTTGTCAGCAATGCAGGGAGCATGACCGTCTTGCGGGAAGAAGATGATCATCTGACCGGGACGGCAGGTGACGTAGGTCTGTGCCATCGTCGTTCCATATTTCGTAATATCCTTCTCAGCATTGTATTCGAAGTCGGGCAGATCACAGAGCGGTGTGTAGCCGAAGGTCTCTTCTACTGAAAGGGGTATCTGGATATCTATCATCTGGATGTGAGTCTCCAGCACGGCCTCCTCCTTGGTACGTCCCTTGGCCGTCTGAATGTTCACAAACAGGTCTTTGTCCTTGATCAGGTGCTTGCCCTCGTCGAGGGCGTTCAGATCGTTCTTCTGTAGAAAGTCCACCACGTCGGCAAACAGCGGGTTCAGTCCCACGTACTTGCCCAGATTGTCAAGTGTGTCAATTATCATATATCATTAGTCTTTAAGTTAATTCAACATCCAAACATCACCTCTCCTGACGGTATCCGCGCGTATAGGTACCCTGGGCGACAACCCTGCCGTTGCGGTCTTTCTCCACGAACTCACCGTCACGCATGTCGTCAACATACGAACCTTCGAAGCGCAGACCATCCTTGTCCTCCTCAATGGCCTTGCCGTTGCGCTTGCCGTCCTTGAACGAGCCTTTGAACTTGGAGCCATCAGAGAAGCGGGCTATTCCCTCACCGTCAATCTTTCCGTCCTTGAACTGCCCATCGAAGACATCGCCACTCTTCATCGTCAGCTTTCCACGACCGTTGGGCTTGTCAGCTTTCCACTGGCCTACATATACATTGCCGTTACTCCATACCAGCGTTCCCGTTCCCGACTTGTCGCCCTGAACGAACTGACCTGTGTACTTATCGCCATTGGCATAGGTGAACACGCCTGTTCCGTGACGTTTGCCATCGACATAGTCACCCTCATAGACATCACCATTCTGGAATCGGTAGATACCCTTGCCGTGCTGGACGTCCTTCATCCACTGACCCGTATAAATATCGCCATCGGAGAACCTGTAGGTTCCCTTGCCCTGACGCTGGTTGTCCAGCCATTGTCCTTCGTAGGTTGAGCCGTCGGCCCAGTCATAGAAGCCAATGCCGTTCTTTTTGTCGTCCTTCCATTCACCGGTATAGTATGCTCCGCCGGCAAACGTGTAAGTACCCTTACCTTCGCGCTTGTCGAGTTTCCACTCGCCGTCATACTTGTCGCCGTTGAAATAGTACATCACGCCGTGTCCCTGCTGGTAGTCACGGAACCACAGACCGTCATAGCGGTTGTTATTGGCAAAATAGTAGATGCCCTGACCGTGTTGCTGATCCTGGAACCACTGGCCTTCATATTTCTCGCCATCGAAGAACGTATAGACACCATACCCCTGACGACGACCTTTGTCGTACTCGCCTTCATAGGTGTTTCCATTTCTATAGGTGGCTTTTCCCTTACCATGTGGTTTACCGGCAAGCATTTCTCCCTGATAGTCTCCGCCGTCCTTGGTGACGGCTGAACCCAAAGTGATTTTCTGGGCACTGCCAACTAAAGGCAATGCCGCTATCATGATAGTGGTAATATATTTTTTCATACTTGTAATCAATTTCAATGCCCAAAATTAGTAAAAAAAACATATACTTCCAAAAAGATAGCATTTTTTAACGGATTCTCTGACATTTATTTCGTATCTTTGCAAAAAATTATCAATTCAGTCAATGAAATTCATAGCTATTATTCCCGCGCGTTACGCATCGACGCGCTTCCCCGGCAAGCCTTTGGCCATGCTCGGCGGCAAGACCGTCATCCAGCGAGTGTACGAACAGGCCGTCAGTGTGCTCGGCGAAGCATACGTCGCCACTGACGACCAGCGCATCTTCGATGCCGTAGAGGCCTTCGGCGGTCAGGCTGTAATGACCCGTACAGACCATAAGAGCGGCACCGACCGCATAGAAGAGGCGGTGGAGAAAATCGATACCGATGCCGATGTCATCATCAATATCCAGGGCGACGAGCCCTTCATCCAGGCTTCACAGATTGAGACGCTCTGCCGGCTGTTTGACAACCCGCAGACGCAGATAGGCACCCTCGGAAAGCCTTTCGAGACGATGGAGGCCGTAGAGAATCCCAACTCGCCCAAGATTGTATGCGACGTCAATGGTTTCGCCCTCTATTTCAGTCGTTCCGTCATCCCTTTTATAAGAGGTAAGGAGCGCAATGAGTGGTTTGGCCAGTATCCGTTCCTCAAGCACCTGGGCGTCTATGCCTACCGCCGTGAAGTCTTGGCAGAGATTACCCGTCTGCCGCAGAGTCCGTTGGAGCTTGCCGAGAGCCTCGAACAACTGCGCTGGCTACAGAATGGCTATCGCATCCGTGTCGGTCTGACCGATGTGGAGACCGTCGGCATCGACACCCCCGAGGACTTGAAACGAGCCGAGATTTTCTTGAACAGCAAACAATAATTTATCATCAATAATATGGTTAAGCACATTATCCTGTGGACGCTGAATCCGGAACTGACGGAGGAGCAGAAAAACGAAGTGAAGGCTGGCATCAAGGCCGGACTGGAGGGACTGGTAGGTAAGGTGCCCGGACTCCTTGAAGTGAAAGTTAATATCAGCGGACGGCTCGACTCGTCGAACGCCGATGTCATGCTCGACTCTACCCTGGAGTCGGCTGAGGCATTGCGCGGCTACGCCCAGCACCCTGAGCACGTGGCCGTGGCCAACACGAAGGTTCGCCCCTACACCGTCCAGCGCTCCTGCCTCGACTTTGAAATATAAGTGATATGGGAAGAAGCAAGAAGCCATTACCCCTGTTAGAGGGCGTGACGATTGAGGCCGTGGCCGCAGAGGGCAAGTGCCTGTTCCACTGGGGCGACCTCGTGGTGTTCGTGCCCTGGTGTGTGCCCGGCGACGTCTGCGACGTACAGATACACCGTAAGAAGCACTCGTTTGCCGAGGGCGAAGTCGTACGTTTCGTCGAGCAGAGCAAGGTACGTGCCGTGCCCTTCTGCCAGCACTTCGGCGTCTGTGGAGGCTGCAAGTGGCAGAACCTGCCCTACGACGAGCAGCTCAGGTTCAAGCAGCAGCAGGTCTTCGATCAACTGACGCGCATCGGCAAGATCGAGTTGCCCGAGTTCAGACCCATCCTCGGCTCGGTGAAGACCCAGGAGTACCGCAATAAACTGGACTTCGGCTGTGCCAACAAGCGTTACCTGACGAAGGAGGAGTTTCAGAGGATAGAGGAGAGTGG
>Ga0310786_10011471_pt1 | contig 11058 bp, 6 predicted proteins | sample AusTroGonzalo_MG_FD_203881 | JGI IMG/M metagenome (GOLD analysis project Ga0310786, IMG submission 203881) | Bovine rumen microbial communities from tropical cattle in Woodstock, Queensland, Australia - Gonzalo_03 (v2) (version 2) | ecosystem: Host-associated > Mammals > Digestive system >...
GTGCCGTTCAGGCGAATGCGGCTTCTGCCGCTCCAAACTAGCTTCCGGCGAGGTTTACACCCCCGAGAAGGTCGAGCATAGAAGACAGTACGACAAGGTATCCGGATACATCCACCCTTGCTGCACTTTCCCTAAGTCCGACTTGAGAATACTCATTAATTATGAGGAACCCAAAATTGAAAGGAAGGTCAAAGACATGAAGAAGAAAGAACGTATGATGGGGCTTATCATGGCAATCATTATCTCACTTGCAATGGGTATACTCGTTGCTTACCTGATTCCTAAGATCAATCCCCAGGCAGCCGATCAGCAGCCCGTAGCTATCCGCTACATCTCCAACATCCTGATGTCAGTTACAGTAGGCATCATCGTTGCATTTGTAGTTCCCCTCGGCAAGATGGGAAGAGGCCTCGCAGCTAAGGCCGGAGCTAACCCTCCGTCATTCAAGTTCACTTTGATCAATTCCATTCCTCTTTCTGTAGGAAATACTCTCATCGTAAGCTTGGTATGCAGCCTGGTCGGCGTACTCATGGCACGCTCACATGCTCCCGCAGAAGCACTCGCTCACATGCCTCCGTTCCCCGTTATGTGGCTCGGCAGCTGGGGCAAGCTTCTCCTTCCTACACTTATCGTTTCTTACATCCTCGCTGTAGTTCTCTCACCTATCGTCTCACAGGCAATCGGTATGGCAGACGCAGGCGCAGAAGTCGGAAGAGCAGCTTCCGGCAAGGACGACTAAGTCTTAAGCTAACGCATTAAGAAAGGACCGGTTCGCCGGTCCTTTTTTATTACTCAAATACTGTTTGATTCTTACCGCTTTGCTTACCCTTATAGAGCCTCTCGTCAGCCTGCGAAATAATCTTGTCTACTGTATCTTCAGGAGTGCCGAAGCATATACCGATAGTCATCGTTACCGAGAACTCTTTACCGCCTGACGTAAACTTCTTGGCTCTTATTCTCTCTATAATACCGTCAGCGCACCTTCTTCCCTCTTCGATATCTGCATCCGGGATTACAAACAGGAACTCTTCACCGCCCCATCTTGCTGCCCTGGCCTTATCAGGAATAGCGCTTCCAATAAGCTCAGCTACACTTGCAAGAACTACGTCGCCCATGTCATGACCGAATGTGTCATTAACATGCTTGAAGTCGTCTATGTCGCCGATACCGATGATGTAATTGCCGGAAGAAACCTCATTAAGAGTTTTCTGAATCTCACGGCGGTTGTTAAGCTTAGTAAGAGGGTCGGTCGAAGCCATTATCTTAAGCTGCTCAGTCTGAACTCTAAGGCGGCACTCTCTGTAAGTATTGATGATAGTAAACAGGATAGCCGCATAGATAAGCACGACAGAACCGACGGCGATATTGATAATGTAGAACACCAGAGGGTAATTGGTATTGCTGATATCATAGATAATGTGACTCGGATCCTGGGCATAATAGGCAATAAAACCATACAAAGACACCGCTACAAGCATTACGACAAAGGGCGCATACTTATTCTTATTCGGCATCAGGAAAGCAAGTGTAATCAGCATGAGAAGCAGCATAGCGAAATTAGAAGCCAAGCCCACGCACACGGTCGCCGCCGCTGCATGTACGATAATCTCCGCGATGGTCGCATAAACCAGAGTGATCTTATCCTTAACGTAATTGATCACGAGGAACATTACCACATAGAACAATACGCTGAAGACATTGAAGAATGCCATGAAGTTAACACCTGCAGACCAGAACAGCAGCAGATACATTGCATGAGCGAGAAGACAAGCCGCGAACGAGAATATGAACGCAGAATGATCATAACGGCGTTCAAGCCAGCCGTCTATCTTCTCGATGAATTTCAGATCCTTATTGTACTGATCATTGACCATTAAGCATTCTCCGAGATTTAACATCTTCGTATAGTGCGATTATACAAACATACCCTTACGGTATGTAAAACTACGTGTAAACAGTTTGATAACAATAAAAAGAGCGGCCCTTCCGGACCGCCCTTCGTTTGTTCAGTTAAGAAACCTTATCAGCTTCTCTCGTTAAGAACCGTGCTTACTCTGTCTGTAAGTACGGGGATGATCTGCTCGAGAGTCTTCTGGCCTTCGAAGAAGGAAGGCATCTCTTCTCTGATGATGGAGTTGATCGAACCGTCATTGACATACATGTCAGAAATCGTATTGATGAACTCCTCGAACTCACCGACGAGAGACTCATCCATGGGAGTAATGTTGTATCCGTACAATGTGAGCAGAGCCTCATCGTACAGACGGAGCATGAGATTCATCTCATAGTTGTTGGCCTCAATATAACGGCCTGCGACGGAGTTAAATGCCGTGCGGTTTACGGGGATATTATATACACCGTAGATCTCCTGACAGTCATCGCTTAACAGCATGTTCAGGAACTCATAGCAAGCGTCCTGATTGTTTGTCTGAGCAGAGATGGCAACAGACTGGATGTCATATACAACAGGGCCTCTTCCGTCGTAAGAAGGAAGTCCCAAGACTGCATAATCCTTGGCTGCAACACCGGTGAAGTAGCTTGTGATGTTATCGATATAAGCGATAGCAGCAACACTCTCGTCTTCAGCGTAATAACCCTCGTCGTTAGAATCGCCCAGGCTCAACTCATCGTTGATATTCTCAGCCGTGAACTCAGCAAGAGCTCTGAACTCCTCAGTATCGAAGTTAACTGCACCTGCTTCATCGATGAAGCTGTCGTACATGCAGTCGATAAGACGGATGAAGATATCGATCTGATCGCCGCTGAAGGGGCTCTCACCGTTACAGGGACCTGCAACGAACTGCTCATACTGGTCGAATGTAAATCCGATCTGTCCGTCCTCGATATTGTCAGTTGATGTGGCAATACCGACAACAGAGAATGCGAGAGGAACCTGATAGAGTTCCTCGCCGTCACGGCATGCATCGAAAACATTCATGAAGTAATTATCAGAACCGAAGTTGTCCGCAACATAAGGAGAAAGATCGAGCAGATAGTCACTGTTGTTCATCATGCTCAAGGAAGCAGCATTGATGATGATATCAGGACCCTCACCTGCCATAAGGTCGATGGCGAGCTGGTTACTCAAGTCAGCAGACAAACGGTCGCGTGCAGTCTGAGCTTCCTCGCTGTCGCCGCTTATCTCATTGTAGTGATTATCGATGTTGTACTTGGAATCAAGCTTAATGAAGTACTCCGAAGAAGAATCATTAAACTGGCATACAGCATTGCAAAGAGCATAAGGGAAGCTCTCTACGGATGCGACAGAGATTACTGTCTTACCGGCATGGGGGTTGGAATCAGCACGGGTAAATGTGTAGATGCACGCTGTAGTGTGAAGTGAATTGTTGATTCCGATCTCAGGCATATTGGGAGCACCTGTGAATACGAACTCATCTTCCGTAATTCTTACAGGAGTGAAGTTGTTTACGTCACTTCTGTTAACGTTCGTATCATCAAACAGAAGCATGGACTCCATAGTGCTGTTATTAAAGTCGATAGCATAAACACCGTCCTGGTTTACAACAGCTGAACCGATACCTTCAACAGAGAAGATGTTGCTTGCATTAGCTGTAAGCCATGACATATCACCTTCGAGCTTATCAACACCCAATGTGGAAAGATCGATTGTAAAGAACTTATCGACATTACCGTCAGTTGAGCAGATTAGAGCCTTATTGTCACCGAGATCGATGATATTTCTTACATCGAAGATAGTCTCATTCGGGAACAGTTCTCTCATATCAACGATAGAAGAATTGTTATCGGGATCAGTTACCAGGAATACATAAGAATCGCCGGTCTCAGAATAGCACCAGAATTCTCTGATCTCGTAACCCGCGACAATCGTCGTATCCTCTTCGGTGGCACCTTCATTGATGATGTCCTGAAGTTCATCAGAAGCCTCGATAAGTTCAGGGGAACCGATATCACCGGAAGTAAGATCGACGGGAATACGATAGTTGGTCTGTGCCATAGTATCCATGTCATAGGAATTGACCTTTACATACCATGAGCCACCCTGTTCTACTACGCCTGCTACACTCGCATATGAACCTACGTCGGCATCACGAAGGAAGTCTGAAATATTGATAGAGTTAACCTTCTGTCCCTGATCATCATAGATGAACAAAGCTTCTTCGATCAACTCATCATAATCATTCTCCATGTCAAATCCGTCGGGTACGAGCTTAACGGCATATGAACTGTAGACATATCCCTGATCGCAGATGCCTACATACTCGAGGTACGCGAATTCGTAAACATCAGGATCAAAGTCCTCTTCGATGGTGACGATGTTAAGGTCGTACCAGGGATCGCTTGATGAGATTACATCAGAGCTGCCACCATTGGAACATGCTGTAAACAGCGGAACCGCCATAGCCAGAGTAAGGGCTGAAGCGATTAATTTCTTAAAGGTTTTCATAAAATATCTTCCCTTCTTAATATTTAGCAAGTTCGTATTATACCCTAAAACCCTGAGGCAAATTAGTGGCAGATTTGTCAAAATCGTTCCATATTAGTTAACGGATTATTCTTATTTTTGCTGATAAAATTTATATTGGATAACAACGTAAATGAGGTCATCGAATGATCAACGGCAGAAAACTTGTGGCGCTATGTACATCGCGAGTATATGAACCGCAGACGCACGGATATATTATCCGTCTTAATGAACTGCTGAAAGACGAAGGAATCTCGCTGCTCATATTCACTATCAATTCAGATATTTACTGGGAAGAAGACAGACAGGCAACCGAGAAGTATGTCTTCGATCTTATCCCCTACCGCTATATCGATGCCGTCATCATAATGGACGAGAAGATCAAGAGCCATAAGATCGCCGGCAAGATCATCCGCGAATCGAGAACTCATAACCTTCCGGTAGTCATCGCAGACGGCAATTACGAAGGCTGCTCATGCATCGGATACGATTACGACAGTGGCTTCGAGAAGGTAGTCCGCCATGCGATCGAATACCATAAGGTTAAACACCCTCACTTCATGGCCGGACATAACGGCAATGAGTTCTCCGAGAAGAGGATCAATGTATTTAAGAAGGTCATCGAAGAGAACGGCATAGAGTTCGACAGAGCGACTATGGTAAGCCACGGAGATTTCTGGGCTGATCCGTGCCGCGCCGCGACTCAGGCTCTCATCGACAGAGGCGATATGCCCGATGCCATCATATGCGCGAACGACATCATGGCCATAACAGTCTCCGAGATGCTTATCAAGGCGGGCTTCCAGGTCCCCCACGATGTAATCGTCACAGGCTTCGACGGATATGATGAGATCTACTTCACTTCCCCTAAGATAACTACCGCCACATGCGACATCCTTCAGATGGCGAATGCGACGGCAGAACTGGTCTTCGATGCGGTCAAGGGCGGCAAGCCTAAGAGCAAGCTTATCGAGCCTACGTTCCAGCCTAACCAGTCGTGCGGTTGTCCCGATCACACCGAGAATCCCGCCATACTCCGTAACCGCTTCCGCGAGAGCTTCGCGAGGCTCAACGACGACAACCGTGTCCTCGCACTGATAACGTCTTCCATGCAGATGAGCAAGACTCCGGGCGAGATGGTATCGCAGCTCGAATCCTACAAGATGGCCGACTCCATGACCGTAGTCGACAGAAGATGTTTCGAGAAGGATATCAACTACTTTACAGACAAGCACATCCTTGATTCCAAGAAGGAATTCGTTATCATCTACGACTCCGAGTTCCCCGAGAAGTACAAGGAGGGAACGCTTGATCTGTCGAGCCGCGAGGGAGAGCTTTTCGAGGACGTGATGGCGCCTAACCTGTGTTCGAGGATAATGGATCTCACAATTGCCGGATACCCGCTTATCATCAACTCGCTCGTATTCATGGACCGCCCGTTCGGCTTCATCTGCTTCCACTTCCACGACTACCTTATCTCGAACTACACGAATACGCTTGCAGTTAACAACGCCATAAGCATCGGCATCGGCGGATATATCAACATCCGCTACCAGAGAACGCTTCTGAAGGAGATGGACGAGATGTACCGTCACGACGCACTGACGGGACTTTACAACCGTATCGGGTTCCAGAACCAGCTTAAGACTCTGCGTAAGGATCCCGAGTACCAGGGTATTCCCGTAACCATCCTGATGTCCGACCTCGACGGACTTAAGTTTATTAACGATAACTACGGTCACGCCGAAGGAGACAGCGCGATATACCAGGTGGCCAATGCCCTGTTCAGGTCAGTGCCCGAGTCAAGCCTGTCGACCAGATTCGGCGGAGACGAGGTCTTCTCCATCGTATTCGGCGACTGTGATGCAGACGCGATCATAAGAAAGATCGACGAGAATCTGAAAGAATATAACGAGACTTCCGGTAAGCCTTATAAGGTCGCCACGAGCTGCGGTTACACCAAGTCCGTGCTCGATGAGCATTTCGATATCTCGAGGTGTATTAAAGACGCCGATGCCGCGATGTACGAGACCAAGAACAAGAAGTACATGTCAAGAGGCCCGAGGTCTTCCATACCCAGATAAAACTTCTCATAATTTCCCCGGATTATACTGTTCAAAAAAGAAATATATATAACATTTATTTTTGATTTAATGTATAATACTCGCAGTAAATACCCCGGAGGTAAGTTATGACTTTTAATGAATTAGTAGATTACGCTATTGAGAATGAGTGTTCTGACGTACATATTACAGCCGGAACTAACCACGCTGTAAGAAGATTCGGTGAGCTCCACATCCTAGACGAGAAGCCCTCTATCGAAGAAGCTAATAAGATGATCTTCAGCCTTCTTCCCGAAGATTACGCTAAGCGCGTAGAGAAGGGACAGGACGTTGACTTAGGTCTCACATACAACCAGGACTACCGTCTCAGAGTTAACGTATACCATCAGCGTAACAACCTCGCTGCAAGTATCCGTATCCTCATGAACAAGATCCCTGATATCGAAGAGCTTGGTCTCCCTCCGGTTATCAAGTCACTCGCAGAGGCACCTAACGGTATCATCATCGTTACAGGTCCTACAGGTTCCGGTAAGACAACAACTCTTTCCGCTATCGTTGACTACATCAACAAGACACAGGCTAAGCACGTTATCACAATCGAGGATCCTATCGAATACATCTACCCTCACAACATGGCTATGATCCATCAGCGTGAGCTCGGACGTGATACACCTGCTTATTCCCACGCTCTGCACTCTGCACTCCGTGAGGACCCTGATATCATCCTCGTTGGTGAGATGAGAGACTTCGCTACGATCTCCGCTGCTATCACAGCTGCTGAGACAGGTCACTTGGTTCTTTCAACTCTCCACACACTCTCTGCTGCAGCTACAATCGACAGAATCATCGATGGTTCACCTGTTGATCAGCAGGGCACGATCAGAACACAGTTCGCTAACTGCATCCGCGGCGTTATCTCACAGCAGCTCCTCCCTAAGCAGGACGGAACAGGCCGTATCCTCACAACTGAGGTCATGATTGGTAACTCCGCTATTCAGAACCTCATCCGTGAGGATAAGGTTGTAATGATCCCCGGTGCTATCCAGTCCGGTCACAAGGACGGCATGCATACTCTTAACGAGGATCTCCTTGAGCTCTATCGTCAGGGTCTCATCAGCAGAAAGGTTGCCCTCAATGCTTCTTACGATCCGGTTGACTTCGATAAGTCCCTCGGCGGCAACAGCATCAGCGGCGACGCAGTTAACTTCATCGGACTCGGATTCTGATAAAGACTGTAAATTGCAAACTAAGAGGGAGCGGCAATCACCGCTCCCTTTACTTTGGCTCTTGAGGCCCCGGCTTGTACTCTTTTTCCAAAAGTCGAAAAAGGATACAAGATTTGGGGCCTTATCTTGTACTCTTTTTCCGAAATCGCGAAAAGGGTACAAGATTTTCCGGAAAACCTTGTACTCTTTTTGCAAAAACAGTAAAAGGATACAAGATTTCTGTCAAAACCTTGTATCCTTTTTCCAATAATCAAAAAAGAGTACAAATCAAAGCCAATCCGGAGAACAACCGGATAAACACTTAATACCCGCTTCTTCACCGGATTACTGTTAAATTATCATCAAAATCTTTATCCCAAAGGCCTTTTTATTAGTTGAACTGTTAATTGTCCCCAATACTCACAGCGATATAATCAAACAGGTTTCAGGCGAATATGCTTGAGAAGAAAGGAATTTGGAAATATGAAGAAGAGTGTTATTAAGAACATTGTTGCTGTATCCGTAGTTGCTGCTATGGCTATGAGCGTTGCTGCTTGCTCTGACAATGCTGCTGAGACAAGCGCAGAGACAGAAGAGACAGTTGTTGAGACAACAGTTGAGGAGACAGAGGCTGCTGAGACAACAGTTGAGGAGACTGAGGCTGTTGAGACAGAGGCTGCTGAGACTGAGGCTGCTGTTGAGATCGGCAACGAGATCGACGAGGACCTCATCGGTACTTGGACTTTCGACGGTGATGAAGTTGATTATGTTTACACATTCAACGATGACAACACAGGTGTTGTTGAGCTCACATACGGTGATGAGAACGCTGAGATGGAGTTCACATACTCTGCTGACGGCGAGACAATCACAATTCTCATGACCGAGTTCGCTGTAGATGCTGACACAGCTTCTTACTCCATCGATGGTGACACACTTACACTTGTTACACCTGAGGAGACAATCGAGCTCACAAGATAATCTCTCTTAATTGAAGATTAAAGAAGGGACTGTCGATCGGCAGTCCCTTTTCTTATGCTTATAAATCGATTCCGGATCACATCACTATCGACATTACGTTAAGGCCGAGCAGCGTGTGGTACTCCATCTCCTTACAGGTCTTCCTGACGAGGCGGATACCTCCGTTCTTGCACGGATCATCGGGAACAAAAATCGCTTCGAACTCAGCAGGATTGAACAATGCGCAGTTATCCTTAAATCTGATACTCAGTTCCCCGTCGATAATGAGCAGGCATACATCGACGATACTGTTCTTCTTATTGGTAAATCCGTGCTTGGCGATATTACCCGCAAGCTCCTCGACACACAGACCCGCTCTGAACGACTTTATCTTGTCGATACCGTGAGCCTCACAGAATTCGATTACCCTCTCGGATACGTTGATTACGTCCTCCATGCTGCGGATGGAGATAGCGAGACGGTGGTCATCATCAACACCGAAGCTGTCTGAGAAGCAGCATATGTCTCTCATACTCAGCGGAACCTTGCGGCCGTGGACCCACGCCATTATGTACATTATCAACACGAGAGCAATGCCTCCCGCGATCTGCGCAAGCCAGATGCCGAGCATGCCCCATATCGGCGCGAAAAGATACGAGAAGATCAATACCATGGCGATACCGTCACCTACAACTACAACGTTAACTCCCTTGTGGAACTCCATACATCTCCAGATATCTCTCATTCCGACGATTACAAGGCTCGTAGGCGTCGACAGAGGGAATAGAATGAATCCCATCAGGGTCATCTGGTAGACAGTCATCGTCGGATCGTGGAAGAAGATATTCGTAAGCGGATAGCAAAGCGCCGACAGGAGCAACGATACTCCGATAACAAGCGGCAGCGCCCTCTTAAAGAAAATACCCACAAGGACTTGCAGAGCATCCCTGTCCTTCTCTCCTGTATAGACGCTCGCGAGCGTGACAAGGGCTGAACTCATTCCGGCAGGAACCGCCCAGTAAACCGTACCGAAGGATCCGATAGCAGAGAAGGCAGCCATACCATCTGTTCCTGTGTACTTCAGAACGAGAGCATTAAGGGCAAATCCTCTGATAGCGATCATCAGGAATGTACCGGCTGCAGGCCAGCCCTTAATGCAGATGTCCTTGATATCACTGAATACCATATCCTTGAAGCTGATCTTGAATACTGCCTTCTTGCTGAAGATGAAGTAGCATGCAGGAACGATAAATGATACCCAGTTTGACAATGAAGTCGCGAGTCCCAGACCGAACAGATCGAGGTCGAGGACAGCGAGGAATACATAGTCTCCGATGCAGTTGAACACGAACATGGCAGCTATGCTGATGTAACCTACCTTTTCCTTCTTTTCGAGCTGGAGGAAGGACGTTAGCTGCAGGCCGAACAAATACGGTACAACTCCTACAGAGAGGCCCTTAAGATACTCTATGAGGCCTGCGTGGAGCGGGTTGGAACTCCTGGTGCAGATGCTCGCGGTGAACCCCGGGGCGAACATGAACATGAAGGTACTGATGAGACCTACGATACCGATGACTAGCATGTCGAGTGTGAAGATACCCTTGGCGCGCTTCAGCGTGTTCTCTCCAAGGCACTTACCGCACAATATCTGTGCACCGCAGAAGATCAAAGAGTGGATAGTTGTGAATATCAGTGACAGAGGGTTGTAGAGACCCGTTACAGCCATCGCATCGGGTCCTATGAGGTTACTTGCGAATGCACTGTCGATGATAGTATTAATGCCCCCGCACATAACCAGGAGGATCTGTACCGGCGCCATGCTGAAGAACAGTCTTCTGGTTATGGTCTCATCATAAGTAGATTTCATTAAGAGCCCCCAAGCCAACTATAAATATAAGGATATTTTAACAAATCAGGGGATCTTCCCGCTATAAACGATTTGTAAAATACGCAATAACAAAGAGGCCGTCAAACGACGACCTCTTTGATATTTACAAATCTATTCTTACGATTAGAACTTGCCTGCCTTAGCAGCCTCTTCGATGGAAACGGCTGTGGAAACAGTCATACCAACCATCGGGTTGTTACCAGCGCCGATCAAGCCCATCATCTCAACGTGAGCAGGAACTGAAGAAGAACCTGCGAACTGAGCGTCAGAGTGCATACGGCCCATAGTATCTGTCATACCGTAGGAAGCAGGACCTGCAGCCATGTTATCAGGGTGGAGTGTTCTACCTGTACCACCGCCGGAAGCTACTGAGAAGTACTTCTTACCCTTCTCGAGTCTCTCCTTCTTGTATGTACCTGCAACAGGGTGCTGGAATCTTGTAGGGTTAGTGGAGTTACCTGTGATGGAAACGTCAACGTTCTCCTTCCACATGATAGC
>Ga0310786_10011472_pt1 | contig 11058 bp, 9 predicted proteins | sample AusTroGonzalo_MG_FD_203881 | JGI IMG/M metagenome (GOLD analysis project Ga0310786, IMG submission 203881) | Bovine rumen microbial communities from tropical cattle in Woodstock, Queensland, Australia - Gonzalo_03 (v2) (version 2) | ecosystem: Host-associated > Mammals > Digestive system >...
ACTCCTTTCTTAAATAGTATTTATGTTGATTTTGCAAAATCACGAATCTGATTAGCCAACTGTTCCATGTTGACGTTGTTCTTTTCGCATAAGGCTCTTGCTGTTCCTTCTAAATTATCCAGGTCAAGCCCCTGCAACTGCGGGTTACTATTAGCCAGGTTTTTTAAGAAGTCACTCGGACTCTCCCCACGCATCATAGCGCCCATTGCTTTCATAATCATTGGATTCCCCATCATTCCCATAAAGTTCATATCATACTCCTATTCATTCTCATAAAAACATTCACCGCTATCTATTGCTTCCAGTACGGCATTTAATACCGCCAGAATATGCAACAGTGGTATGCCATGTAGGTCTTCACTCTGTATTACTTTTTCGTAGAGCTTTCTTATGTCCATAAAAAATAAACCCCCTCTGCTGACTAAATTATAGTCATGCAAAGGGGGTTATTTGTAGTGCTAGTTCTGACGTTCCAAAAGTGGTACTATTTCAGATTCGTCATAAGGTAGTTATACATATCTTGATTTAACTGCCACAAATCATCAAGATAAGGGTTATCGTTTGCGAAAAAGGCTTCGCGCTCCTTCTTTGTTACTGAACCGCTACCGTCCGCGTCGGCCATATTCTTAAGCAAATAGTAATAATATACTCCCGAATAATCGTCGCCGCCCATCCTGTAAAGCTCTTGAGCGCCTTTAGCGAGGTTGCCTATCTTTGAACCGTCTTGACTTCCTGCTATCACCATACCTTTCTGCTGGTCGGTAAGCCTATCTTCATCTTCAAGATAGTTGGCTTTTGCACCATAAGAATTAGATTTAATACCCTGCTTCTTATAGTCAGAATAGGCTTGAATTACGTTCGGGTCGCCATTTCCGAGTTCTTTTGCCACGTTGTACGCGTCTATGTTCGCCACTTTATTGGCGTTCACAAACCCATACTGTTTAGCGGCTTCCCTGTCGTCGTGGTATGCCTGTGCGCCGCCTTCGTATTCCGCTTCGTACTTCTCGTAACTATCAACGGTCATACCCAACGATTTAGCTATTTCTGTTTCCGACGCTCTCTGTTCCGCATACCCTTCTCCGCGGCTGTTAAAATCAACAAACTTATCGTGCGACATATTAGTGCCGTATTTCTCATTCATTTCATCACGGGCTGTTTCATCTTTAAGCCATTGAATAAGTCCAGTATGGTTCTCGTCGTCGTCACGAAGTATACCAGCAAGTTTGTTGTCAGTCGTGTAAAGTTCATCGCCTGCCGCTTCGATTTCTTCTGGCGTCTTGCCTTTGCGTACAAAGTTCTCTTGACAAAGCGCTTTATTTGCTTTCCACAACTCGTCAAGCAGTTCGCCCTGTTTTTCATAAGACAAGTTAGTAAACCACGGGTCATTGATAAGAGCATTTCCGTACTCTGTATTGCTCTTATAATATTCTTCCTGGAAATCCCGTAAGTCTTTGTGGGAATAATTCTCGGCGTCGTAACCCTTAATCTTTGTTATATCAGACTTGTTTACAACCTTCATTTGCGGGTTTACTTTGCCTTCCGTGGCCTGCTTGAGCATATTAGCATATTCCTGTACTGCTGATGTGTTCTCATGCGGGTGAGATATTTTCCACGGGTTGATGTAAGCCGACATAAATCTGTTAAATCCAGTCGCGCCGCCAAGTTCGGGTACGGGCTGTCCTGCTGTATCAATTTTCGGGTCAAGCATTGTCTGGCGTAAACCAGGAATACCATTGATTATAAGGTTCTTGTTATACTCGTCTGAACCATAATCACCCAAATCGCGCTTGTACGGGTCTGTAAACTGTGCTGTCTGCCTTAACCAACTCGGCACGCCCATACTTCCGACTGATGATTTTATATTGTTTATTGCGTTCCCTACAAGGTTTCCGCTTCCGTTATACTGGAAGTCTGCGCCCGTAAGTCTGTTCAAACTCTGATACAGCGTATCGACTGTTGCCGCGCCTATTGACGACCCCAGTGCTGAAAGAGCGCCCTTTAAGCCGTCTTCATTATAAGCGTCGCGTTCCATTTTGGCATACTTCATCATAGCGCCAAGATAAGGAATATCGGATATATCGGCCTGCCAACTTTCGTCGGGTGCTTGTAAAGCATATTCTTGATAGCCGTTGTTCTGTTGAAGTTTCTTTTCGTCCTTATCTTCGGAATACTTGTCGCTTATAATCTTATTAGCAACACCAAACAGACCAGCGCCCATTAAACCGCCCAGAACATTAAGGCCAAGTTCGCCCGTAAATCTGCGCTGATTTATACTGCCGTACTTTCTCTTTTCGCCTATTGTCCTGTTTATGTTTCCTACCCAACCAACGGGAGTCAACTTAAAGAAGTTCGATGCCATATTAGCAGGCACTTCTACAAACGGCGCGTGTGACATACTGGCTATATCAATACCAACCATGTCTTCGCTGGCTTTTCTAAAGAAGGCTTTAATGTTTTTAGCCGCTTCTTTCATTTTGGAATCGTTCTGCAAAACGGCTTCCAGCGCTTCGTTTATGGCTATCATATCTATAAGGTCGTCCGTATCAACGTCGCGCTTATCTGCTGGCAGTCCTTTTCTTAATCCTGCATCTCCGTATTTTTTGACAAGGTGGTATAATTCTGCCTGCGTTGCGGCATACTGGGCTTCGTATATTGGCCTATCACCGCCTTCCATACCTTTACGGATAATATAGTCATAAGTGGCCAAAGCATTGTGTATACCCTTTACGGCCTTGTTATTTGACTGTGTTTTCCAAGTCTTATGAACGGCGTGGAGTACATCAGCAAGGCTTTCCTGTCCGCTTCTGGCTGTATTAAGTAAAGTCTTATTTTTAAGGCTATAACCTATATCCTGTCCCCAGTCTTTAAAGCCATGTCCAAGTCCTTTTGCGGCCGCTACAATAGACTTTCCGTTAAGGGTTCTGGTTCTTTCGCCTGTAAATTTACCGACAATAGCATCTGCGCCCACCTGGAACGGTGCGGCCATAGCATCAATAGCATTACCAACAACGTTACCGCCAAAGTTACGGGTGAACATCGTCTTTATGCTGGCAAGCATATTGTCGTACAGTAACGACTTAAACTTTTCACCAGCAGAAGCGGGTAACGACTCGTCAACTATTATCATCGCCTGTGATACAAGCTCGTTGTAAGCTCTTGTTCCAGGTTCAAGCTGTGACGCCGCATCAAGAAGATTAAGTATTGCGCGTTCTTCTTTAGGTGTAAGTGAAGATACACCCATCTGCTTCTTAATAACCTTGCCTGCTTCATCGGCCAAGTCCGTTATGCTCATTTTGGTGTTCTTATCTCCACCCACCAAATCAAGCACTTGCTGTTCTGCCTTCTGCGTATTGTAAGGGTTGTTCTTCCTGTCTTCGGCAAATATCGACTTGATTTTATCTATCAAGCCTGCCTTGCTATCAGAGTTTTCAACCGCATCAACTATCTTGTCAGAAAGACTGTTTATACTACGCGTATATCCAGTAGTCTTCTTCTGGTCTATTCCTTTGTTGACCTGGCTTATCAAATCATCAAACGCGCCCTGCGGTGTTGACTTCTTCCACTTTTGAAGGGCCTGCAATCCTACACCAAAGTCAGACGCATTTAACTGTATCTTTTTATGAAGTTTGTTAGCTGTTCTCCATAACTGGGAAGCGTCCTGCCCTTGCGCTTCAAGCTCTAATGCCTGGCGTTCTATGTTATTTGCCAGCATTTCGGCCGCATCAATATGATAACCGCTAAACCTTTCTTCACTGTCAAAGTCACCCGATAACAGTCTTTGAATCGCCGCTTCTTCACTGCCGCTTTCATCAATGAACCTTTGACCCATACTAACGCTCTGCTGTTCGGGTATCGTCATACGCTTATATATTTCTTCATCAAAGCGTTTTGCGTATTCCTCGTCGCTCATATCGCGGTTAGTTTCTGTGCCGCGCATAGTGTTCTTATAATACTGCGACGTTTTCATTTCTCCGCCGTTATCAGGCCCGTCGCCTGGTGGTACATTGTTCGGCGGTACGTTATTAGACGGCGGTGTAGGCTGTACGTTCGGTACTTCCTTCGGTGTATAAGAACCACCAACTAATGAGAAGTTAGGCTCGTTTGTTACCGCTGGTACATTCGCTTTTTGAGCTTCTACTTTTTTGGTTTTTGCTTTTGCAGAAACATTCTTGACTTCGGGTACTAAAGACTCACTTACAGACTGCGCAACAGCCGCGTCGAGGTCTTCTTCTGGTATTACACCATTTACGGTATTCTTTGCCTGTTTGTATGCCGCTTCTGATAATTTTTCTTCCGATGCGTATGCTTTTTCAAGTTCTTCAAGCTTGCCCTTCATTAAAGCAAGTTCTGTTTTAGAATTTACTAACGGGTCGCCGTCCTCAAAAGAATTATCGTAGAATATATTTGCAAATTCTTCTTTTGTAATATCTGGGTCAACCCGCCTAAATTGCTTGTACTCAATCTCGAATTGCTCTGGGTCTTTGTCAGCTTTTAATTGTTCATAAGGAATTATATCGTTTTCAAGCCTATTTATACGTTCTTTTGTCTTTTCAATTTCCTTATCAATCTTTTTTAATTTGCTTTCATCATAGAGCTTTCTATACTCCTGCTTAATCTGCTTTCTCTTGTTTGTAGCATCTATTTCGTTCTGAATCCTTGCGTCAGTTTCTTCATCAAATAAAGGCTGTCCATTTCTGACACGAGTATTCATAAGCCCGTTTTTAACGGCTTCATCAGTCACATTCGACTGTAAAATAGAATCTTCATCAAGGTCATATATAACAACGCCGCGTTCAGTATTAGCTGAATTTGTACCACGGGTATCGACGCCATTATATCCATGTTCCTTCATAAATGTAGTAAATGCGGAATCTCCCCTGTCGTAAAAATCATACTCGTACTCGTCGCGGAATTGTCCGAGTCTGTTTTTAAACTCTGGAAGGCTTAAATGATTATCGGCAGGGAATAAATCTAAATACTCCGCGTACATATCAAGAATATAGTTTTCCTGCGCCAGCGGGTCAATTTCCCCATCAGTTGTATAATACCTATCGTTTCGACCGTTTATATACCTCATCATTTTTTGTGAGAAGTCGTGAAGTTCACTGGCCTTTGCGTCAGTATCAGCTCTAAACAGATTATTATACTTTGATATATCAACACTGGTGTAAGGCTTGTCAGCATATCCAGACCCTTTTCCTATTTGAGATTTATGAGCCTGGTCTACGAAATAATGCCCTGTGCCGTAATATCCTGTATCTCTTGAACCCTGCATTTTGCCAGCACTATCCGCTTTATTAAGACGGGATAAAATGCCAGAGTGATATATAACATCATCGGGGTTTACTTCAACTGGAACATCAACGGGCGCACTTTCAGCCGATGAATTAGGCACAAGCATCTTCATAAGGGTTTTGAACGTCAGCGGGTCTTCTTTACCCATTTCTGCGGGTACTAACTGTTCCGTCAACGAACTTCCGTCTTCCTTCTTAAAGTATGTGTCGTAAGTAGTTACTTTGCCGTTGCCTTTGTTCGTATACGGATTTACAGCCGCGCTTTCCAGTGCATATACTTTCTTGAGGAAGTCAAAATAATCCGTATTGTTTCCAGTGCTTTCGTACTTCTCAAGCGCAGTTATGGCTTCCTGTGCAAGTTTCTTTCCCTCTTTGCCAGCGTACATATTGCCGACTTTTTTCAAATCGGCTTTATAACTGGTAATAAAATCTCTTTCCTGCCTGCTGATTTCGGGAAGTCCATTTATCTGTCTGCCAAGCGCATATTGTTCGTAAACAAGTTTATCCTGCTCTTTTTTCAGTGCATCAAGTTTCTTATACTCTGCGTTTTTCTTTGTCTTCGGTGCGTTCTTTGCAACCTCGGACTGCTTTGCTATCTGTGTCTTTAACTCACCAAGACGTGTTGTTATTTCGGCCTGGCGTGTTTCTGCTTTTTTAAGTGTTTCGCCAGTAAGTTTTGCGGTGACTCTATCGGTCAACTGCGCCGTTTCATTAGCCACTTTATTAGCAACTGGCGCACTTTCCCCACCTATTACGGGTGCAATAACCCCGTTAGTTCCAGGCATAGGAATAACGCCCTGCGTTCCAGGCATCTGTATCGGGTATATGTTATCTACAAGTGCGGGAACATTATATGTTGAGCCAGTAAGCGCCTGTGTATTATCGACCGTACCAGTCAACTGTGGTATGTCGTTCTGCGGTAACGCCTGCTGTGTAGCCCATACAGAATTAAGTGGCTCGTTTTCGACGGGTACTAAAGCATTTTTGATATTGCTAACACCCTGTGAAAGAAGATTAGACCCTGCACCAACTAAACCGTTAATAAGAGCCGCGCCGCCTATTCTAGTCGCTCTGTCAGCATCAGCCTTCTTTGTGGCTTCTTCTTCTGAAAGTCCCTGTGTTATATACGCTTGTTTGCTTAATTCATAAATACTCTGTTCATCAAGTATTTTCTTCTCGGCAAACTCATTAGCAGTCTGGCTAACTCCACCAACTGCGGCCGAACGTCCAAACGCCCACGCAAGATTTTCAAGCGCTGAACCCGATGTACCGCCAAAGCCGCCAAGTCCAGCCGTTGCGCCAGCCGTTGCACCAGCCATAGCGCCAGAAAAGTCTGCCATTTTCTGCGCTTCTTCTTCGCTAACGCCACGTCTTTTAAGGTTTCCGTACTCTTGTGTTCTTCCAAGTCCAAACTTTGTATATGCTTCTGTAAGTGCCTTGACTAATTTAGAAGGCTGTACCGTCAAAGCAAAGCCTGTTTCGGGATTAGCAACACCAACACCGCCAGTCAACAAACCGCCAGTAAGCGATGATGAAAGCCAGTCACCGCCGCCATACAGCATATTGTAAAGATTTTTTTCTGACTCGGAAAGATTTTGACTTCCCCGTACATAATCACGCTTCTTTTCTGCGGCGTTTACTTTTTTCAGATATTCGTCGCTATTAAAGTAGTCGGATATTTTTGTGTTTGGTGCTATCTTGTTGGCTATTCTCGCTGTTGTCGCCGCATTACCACGTTCAAAGGCAGAACCTATATCTTCTAATCCTACCCTAATCGGGTGTTCTTCGGCGTACTTTCTATTCTGTTCTTCAACGTAACTCTGATACGCAGGAATAACTTCACTTATAGGCGCACCAAACTTGTTAATAAACGCTTGACGTACTTCGGGCGTAATTAACTCTGGGTGTTTAATATAGGTATCAATAGGCAAAACCCCTTTGCCTTTTGTATATCCGTCCGGGTCTGCAAGTTCCTGCATGCCTGGATTACTAAAAATACCAAAATCTATTTGATGCCTGTTTTCTATTAAATTATCATAATCAGAAAAATCAAAAGACTGGTGAGACGAGTTATAGCCCTGGTTGCGAAGGTTTCTCGCATCGTCAGCAAAGTGGCCTACTCTCTGCTCGTATTTACGACGTGCGCTTCTTGAGTCGACAGTATTCGGGCTTTTTCTGTTCTTACCGTAATTGCTTTCCCAGATTTCCTTGCTTGCCATTCCTTCAAGCGCGGGAAGTTCATGTGCCTGTCTGGTCTGCTCGCTTGATGAATTGTATCTTGCTTTACGGTTAGTTGTTCTACCGTATACACCACGTTCAAGTTCTGCTAACGACTCCTGGGAATATCCCCATGAACCGTCTTTAACGCCGTTCTGCTCGTTACGTTTTCTTCTTAATGCCATTATTTGCCCCTGTTCAAAAGATTCATAAGTGCGTTAATGTAATACATCTGCTGTTTCTGACTAGGCGTTGAATATGATGCCGCCGCCGTTCCGTCTTCATAACCCAGATATACATTTCCTAACGGCGTTTCATAATACTTCTCTTTGTAACCTTCGCCGAAAATCGGCTCAAGGTTATTGACCGCCGCTACATATTCCGTTCCTCTGCCATACGGGTCGTAAAACCTTTCAACACGTCCCAGCGTATTATCGTTCATTTTTAACGCATAACCCTTCTGATAAGAGTCTTGCCACGGAATATCTATATCAAGTTTGCTATTCCACCTATTAACGCTTACAGGACTATTGACCGCACCTAAAAAGGCATTGATATAATCCTCTTGTTTATTGTCGTCAAGCGCTTCTGATGTTCCGCGCATATATGCGCCAAGTGGCTCTGTTCGCTGTACGCTTGCTTCGCCAGGTACATAATTGCTTTTCCGCGACTTGAACTTTCCTTCCGTATAAGTTGGCGTATAAGAAGACGGATAACCTCTATCTCTCAAGTTGGTTGCCATTTCTTTACCCCCTCTGTAATTGAGCCAGTATTTGAGCCAGTGTGTCCTGTCCCGCTGTATTTGCTACCGTTATTCCAGGTGAACTAACGCCAGGCGTGTTCTGTCCACCCATAAGTTCTTGTATCGCTGTAAGAGCATTTACATAGTTAGGGTTGCTTGCCTGCTGTAAATTAACTGCCGCAACCCCATTATTAGCGCTTGTAGGGTCATAACTAAACGATGCCCCGTGAGCAATAGCCGATTTAAGAAGGTCAAGATAGTTTTCATTCTGTCTCTGCATAAGACTCTGATAATCGCCAAGAGCAGATATTTCATTATTTGCCAGCGCATTTTCAAGCGACATAGCCTGCTGTGCCTTCTGTAAATTAGCATTAGCCACGGCTGAATTATAAGCCTGCATAGCCTGGGACAGATTACTGTTGTAGTTACCTTCCAGGTTATAGAGGTTATTGTTCTGCGTGGTGTTTATAGCGCTTCTGGCATTGCCATAGTTATTCGCCATATTAGCAAGCGTAGACTCTGTTGCGCCGCCGCTTAATCCGAGAGCAGACATTTGCTGTGCAAGGTTCTTTTGTGAAAGCATCTTATTGATGTATGCCTGTCTTAATGAATTGGCCGCATCGTCCATAATGCCTTTTTTAGAACGGTTATACTGGTCTAACAGTGTGTTCTTTGTCTCTGAAAGATTACTGTTAAGGCTGTTTAACTGCTCGTTATAAGCATTGTTCAGTGCGTTCATTCCACGGTCATAGGCGCTCTGTGCCGCCGCACGCATCTGTGCAAGGTAGTCTGAATAGTCATTCCCCTTATATGCCGCCAGAAGTGCGTTATAAGCATTTGCCATATTAGAAGCAGTTGATGAACTAGAACTTCCCGATGAAGACCCATCTGTTGTCGTTCCTCTCGGCCTGTCTGTTGTTGCCCCAGTATCGTTGCCGTAATAATACTCGTTCGGATAGCCCCTATCTCTCAAATTGCCAGAATTACTTGTAGTCCCAGCAACCGTGTAGTATGTGCTACCACCCCTTGCAGAAGTCGGCATACCGTTTTTTCCACTTACATTACCGCCTAATTTTAATGCCATTTCTCAAATCCCCCTTACGAAACGTATATGTTTTTACTGTTTTTACCGCATATCCAACCACTTGGTATCTTTAGCCAAGTAGTCGAACCAGTTGTGAATATATCTTTAACCGTGACTCTTGTGCCACGTTTAAGAACTGCATTTCCCGATGTACCTATAAAGGCGTGTTTTTTGCCGTCCTCTGTCAAATCTTCAAACGGTACAAACTCCCCATTCGGTTCTTTCCTTACATTCAAATCCTGCTGTGTCGTGTAGGTCTGTCCGATTATCCACTGTCCTACTGGCAGTCCCAAATCATAAGCAATAAGCCCATAACTCGTTACCGTCCGACACAATGTATTTACATAGGAACTTGAAGTCGCATAGCCGTCCGCTTTTAGGTACTGGGCGTACTGTTCATAAGTCACGGCGTCCTTTAAGTTGGCATACCGTTTCGTACTTATAAAGTCGTAATAGCCCTTAACACCGTCTTCCATGCTGGAAAATCGTCGAAAGTAGGCGTTTACTTGCGTCAACTTACCTATCGTAAACTCCTCGTTTGTCCGCATATTGACGGAAGGTTTACCAGCCAAGAGCCAGGCCGTACCACATTTCAACCCAAAATAATTGTAGTTAGGCGGCTGGCTCAATTTTGACTGCCCGCTATTCGACTCGATAATTGCCTGGGCTATAACAGTAGAAAAGACGTGATAACCACGTCTTTGTCCTTCTGCCACTATTAAGGGCGCTATCTGCTTTATAAAGTTTAGCGTCGTTGTTACTGACATTATTCTTTATTCCCCTTGTTATATACCGTCATTGAGATTCCAAAAATCGCCCCCAGGAACGTCGCCACAAGTGAAATCGTTTCTACGATTTTGAACGTATCAAAGCCGTATAACTGACCCAGTCCCGTAATGAGTGCTATTGTAGGCGCTACGGCCACAGCCAAAATCCATTTGAGTACATCGTAAACCTTATCTGGTAAAATCTGCTTCATAATCCTACCCCCTTTTAATGTCTTCTACTTCGTGTTTAAGGTACTCTATATCCTTTTCAATAACAGGAACACGACTTGCGAAGTTGTTGTGCTTTCTAACTTCTTCGGTAAGCGCTTCAAGTTTTGTCTCGGTCACGGCTTGATGTATCTCCAACTGGCTTTCCATTTTTCGGTTAGCACCGATATTAGAAACTACAACTCCGACAAGCGTTAAAGCCCCCGTGATTACTGATACCCATATTTCAGTCATTTTGCTATACCCCTTACTGACTTATCCAAACGTAGTTGTTTGATGCGCCCGTTCTATACGTTTTCAGTTTAATGGAGATAGTATCACCACTCTTAACAAAAACGTCTGCACCCATAAAGTGCGTTGTTTGCGCTGTAACATTGGACAGTCCTGTTAAGTTAGCAATCTGCGTTCCGTTTACCGATATTTTCAGATACGGGGTATATGAAGAAGTCGTCATAACGTCAACATTAAAGAAGTAACGGGTATCGCCCGATGCCGTCCAACTTCCCGAATACTCCGTGTCTTGCGTGTTTGCTATGGCTGTGCGAACGCCCTGTGATACAAGTCCGTAATCAATGCCGCCACCGCCGCTATTTACAAAATCAAAATAAGCCATTCCTGTGTCCTTTCTATTCTATCGGCTCTCCGTTGATAATCGACTCATATTCTTCCTGCGTGATGATGCCCTTCTTAACGTAAATCTTGAGCATCGACTTGCTGATACGTCCT